>Ga0209075_1001845_pt1 | contig 19413 bp, 18 predicted proteins | sample Stecom2011_FD_187523 | JGI IMG/M metagenome (GOLD analysis project Ga0209075, IMG submission 187523) | Agricultural soil microbial communities from Utah to study Nitrogen management - Steer compost 2011 (SPAdes) (version 2) | ecosystem: Environmental > Terrestrial > Soil > Agricultural land...
ACACTGAGTACTAGATAAATTTCAGATTTATCTGGACTTTATCTTCTCCCAAGTACTATACATACTTTCCTGACTCGGTCTATCTGCTTCTTCCTCCGTCAAAGGTTCACACGGTTTAAGCGTTTCAAAACATTCTTTCGGAAGTTCTTGATAAAGGGCAGTACCTTTGGATTTCCAATCAATCATTTCTTGACTCACTTCTTTTATCACGCGTGCTGGATTTCCAACAACTAGACTTCTCGGTGGAATGTTTGACCTTGCAGGAACAAAACTCAAGGCTCCAATAATACACTCTTCGCCAATCACAGCGTCATCCATTACAACAGAATTCATCCCTATTAAGGAGTTTGCTCCAATAATTCCACCATGGATAATTGCTCCGTGTCCAATATGTGCACCTTCATGTAAGGTTACGGTAGTGCCAGGGAACATGTGAATTGTGCAGTTTTCCTGAACGTTACACCCATCTTTGATCACGATTTTACCCCAATCTCCTCGAATAGCAGCTCCTGGACCAATGTAAACATCTTTGCCAATAATTACATTTCCTGTAACGCTTGCGTTGGGATGAATAAAGCTCGAAGGGTGAACTACTGGTTTAAATCCATTGAATTCAAAAATATTTGCCATAATTTAACGGTTTACTACAACTTTTTACCCCATTTTTGCGTTACATGAACGATGAGTTACTGCAAATTTACAAAAGATTTAAACGAAAACCATTTAGATAAAAGATATCATGATGAACGGTATGGTTTTCCAACATCTTCAGATAATGAATTATTTGGACGCTTTATTTTAGAAATTAATCAAGCAGGTCTGAGTTGGTCTTTAATGTTGAAAAAAGAAGACAACTTCAAAACGGCATTTGATGACTTTTCAATTGACAAAGTAGCGTCTTATAAAGAAGAGAAAGTTGAAGAGTTAATGGGGAATGTTGGAATAATTCGCAACAGAAGGAAAATAGAGGCTGTAATTTACAATGCGAATAAAATCATTGAGATTCAAAAAAAATATGGTAATTTTAGTTTGTGGTTAGATCAATATATTGGTTATTCACTTAAAGAATGGACTAAGTTGTTTAAAAAGAATTTTAAATTTACAGGAGAAAAGATTGTGGAGGAATTTTTGATGAGTACTGGATACTTAAAAGGTGCTCATTCAGAAGATTGTCCAATTTATATTAGAATAATTAAAAGTGAACCGAAATGGATAAAAAGTATTGGATAGGATTGTTAGTTTTTGTGCTTTCTTCATTGTCAAATGTGAGTTTTAACCAGTATTCCTTAGGTGGAGGATTAAGTTCATTTCACGGATTGAATGTAGATGTTAATAGATATGGTTTTAACTTTTTCGCAGAAGTTCCTAGAACCTCTGATAACACATTTTTTATTCGAGCCGCTTATATGATTCCTGTGCGATACTATGACTCAACTGCTGTTTCAGCAAAACCTGGTGTTTATCCCAGCTCAGTAAATGCAGATATTGTTAATAAAACTTCTTATTTTGCTGTAGACGGAGGAACAAGATATTATTTTGTGAATGATTATGATATTGGATTTGGTGTTTTTGCCGGTGGACACATTAAAGGGATCTTAAGCTCATACAGTGCGAAATATCGTCTTCCAGGGTCTCTGAATATCGATGATTACGAAACTTCTGATTTTCCTGCCCAGCCATTAACAAATCTTTCCCCACAGTATTCTTTATTATTTGCTTTTGGTGGAACAATAGGTGTTAAATATCAACTTCCATTAAGAGGGGCATTGACCTTTGATGTTGGTCTGGAAATTATTTCAAGATTATATGACCCTTCTATTATTTTAGGAAACGAAATCTCTCCATTGTCCTTCTCTTTCAATTTGGGTTACCGATTTGATTGGTATTAATCTCAAACTAAATGATAGTTGTTGAAAGTGGCGGCACAAAATCCACATGGGTTTTTTATAATTCTCTAGGTACAAAAGTAGATTTAGTTTCTGTAGGTCTGCATCCCCAAGAATTAACATCTCAAAAAGAAAAGCTTATTTCTCAATTAATAGATGAAAATCAATTAAAAGGAAGAGAGATCTATTTCTTCGGCGCTGGTTGTGAAAGTCAAGAAGCAAAGGTGAAAGTCACTCGTTTTTTAGAAGAGTTTTCTTTAAACGTTCAACAAGTTGAAACGGATATCTATGCTGCTTGTGTAGCTCATTTAGGAAACACTGAAGGTGTTGTTGGAATTATCGGAACAGGAGCAGTAGCCGCTCATTTTGATGGACAAAAGGTTGTTCAGCAAACATCGGGTTTAGGGTATTTACTGGGGGATGAGGGAAGTGGTTTTGATATTGGAAAACGCTTACTTCAATCGTATTTTGGGAATGAACTTCCAAAAGCTATTCGTCAGGAAATCGAAATTTATTTTGATCACCAATCTATTTTACATCGAATTTATGAATCGGATGGACGAATGTTTATTGCCGGTTTGACAAAAGTTGTTTATGAATTTAAGTCAGAACCCGTAATTGTAAAATTATTAAACGAGTCGTTTTTAGCATTCTGTGAAACAGCTTTGCATCCGCTGAATCCAAAACATTCAATAAACTTTATTGGAAGTATAGCTTATTACTTTGAAGATGAGCTTGGTAAGTCTATTTCAGCGTCTGGCTATCAACTTGGAAATGTCAAGAAAGAGGCTGTACATGGTGTATTTGCATTTTTGTCCGACAAATAAGAAGGTTAATCACGCTAATTTTGGCCTTTATCTATAATCCATAACTGTTTATTGCAAAGTACTTTTTATAACTCAATAATATTATGATATTGTGGATTCTTATATGAATAAGTGAATGGAAACATTAGAAAAAACGGCAACTGCCGATACGCCATATATTAATTTTAATGCCGATTCAGGATCAATGCTGATTCAAGGGAGAGCTATCCCTCAGAATGCAGAAGAGTATTGGGCTCCAATTTTAAAATGGTTTTATGCTTATTCATCTTCGCCACACACTAAAACGAAGTTGGTATTCAATATGGAATACTTTAATATTTCTACTTCTAAACAAATTCTGTTTTTATTACATAAAATGAATGATCTTTTTGAAAAAGGTCATGATGTTGTTGTAGTATGGAGATATTCTAGAGAAGATATAGAAATGAAAGAAGCAGGATTTGATTTTTCATGTGTTGTCAATGTTCCTTTTGAATTTTCTGATTCAGAGATCACAGCAGTTGAGATTTTCTAACCAATATTCTGATTTAATTTAGAACCCCACTTTTTACTTATTAAATTAAAACGTAAATTCAATAAAATTGGCTCTATATGAATTTGTGTGGGTGCGATTGAAAATAGTTGCTTTTTTTAGTATTGCTATTCATTATTAATCAGTTTTATTCACACTAATATGTTGGAATCATAGAAGTTAAACTAAAAGTACCGAAGGTACGGTATATATTAGCCAAGGACGTTAGTCCTTGGTGTAGAGGAATAGATAAAGAACCAAAACCCAAACATTCGGTGAAATTGCATGCAATTTCACCGAATGTTTGGGTTTTGGAGAATCATAGGCTCATAATTATGGGTGAACTGAAGTCCACCCCTATAGTATGTCATGCTTACAAGGCTAATATTTTGAGTTTAGCTTGTTATTTGTAAAACATATTATACGCTCAAGTCTAAAATTTGAATTTAATTAGTTGAAACCAAGCGTTAATGTAATGGAAATCACAATGTTAAACTAAAAGTACCGAAGGTACAGCATATATTAGCCAAGGACGTAAGTCCTTGGTGTAGAATGAATAAAATAAAACCAAATCCCAAATATTCAGCAAAATCGCATGCGATTTTGCTGAATATTTGGGATTTGAGGAATATAGGCTCATCATTATAGGTGGACTTCAGTCCACCTATATAGTATGTCGCCATTATAAGACTGATACGGTGAGTTTGTGTTGTTACTTGTAAAATATGTTTGGGTTTTGGGTAATCATGGGCTTATCATTATGGGTGGACTTTAGCCCATTCCTAACATATGGCGTCTTTTCATGACTTTTTTCAACTAACTTATACCCACACAAATTCATATAGAACCATAAAATTCAATTATTTAGTGCTCTAAATAAATAATCAAGCCAAGAACCTTCAGAAAATTCAATTTAAAATGCTTCAAATTGTAATATGATGGTATTTTAGAGTTAAATTTGTGACCATGATAACTAATTTTTCAAAAACCAATTCGATCTTCAATCAGTTTCTGTCTGAGATACGTGATGCTAAAGTTCAAAAAGACCGCCTTCGATTCCGCAGAAACATTGAGCGTATTGCAGAAATAATGGCTTACGAGCTTTCAAAAACACTAAAGTATTCAGAAAAGGAAATTACAACTCCACTTGGAGAAGCGATGATGAATACATGTGATGACGAAATTGTTTTAGCAACAATATTACGTGCTGGAATACCGATGCATCAAGGACTTTTGAATTATTTTGATAAAGCAGACTCTGCATTTATTAGTGCTTTTAGAAAGCATTCTACAAAAGAGGATTTTGAAATTGAAGTTGAATATTGTGCTTCACCTAGTTTGGATGGTAAAGTCCTAATTATTAGTGATCCAATGCTTGCTACAGGAAACTCTTTAGCCGCTGTTTATCAAGTCTTGAAAAAATACGGAACCCCGAAACAAATTCACTTGGTCTTTGGAATTGCAACAGAAGAAGGATTGAATTACATTGAAAAGAAACTTCCAAAAACGACTAAAGTTTGGGTTGGTGCTATTGATGTTGAACTTACCGCACAAGCTTATATTGTACCAGGTCTAGGAGATGCTGGAGACCTTGCTTTCGGAGAAAAAGTATAAAGTTTTAATGTGGACCTATATCAGCTTTGCCCTTTTTAGTACTTGGAAATTTATGTTTACGCCATTAGCTGGACTAGCTGCTGGACTAACTTTTTGGGAGACTTTTATTACTTGTTCAATTGGAGGATACATTTCTGCAACGCTATTTTATTTCGGAAGTAGCTATTTCATGCAGCTTTCTGTGAATAGACAAGCCAAACGTGTTCGAAAAGCAGAATTGAAAGGAAAAACAATTCCGGTAAAACGTAAATTCACTAAAACTAACAGACGTGTAATTCACTATAAACAGAAAATTGGAAGACTCTTTTCTTATTGGGCTTTTCCTCTGTTTTTGTCTATTCCATTAGGGACTGTTATCGTCGCCAAATTTTATAAGCACTACAAACAAACATATCCCTTGATTTTATTGTTCTTAACTATAGATTGTTTCATCATTACAGGTGGAGCGTACTTTATTAAAGATTTAGTGTTATGAATATAATTAAAGATGTTTTTTTTGATTTAGATAGAACGCTTTGGGATTTCGATAAAAATTCTGAAAGTGCCTTGCGTATTATCTATAAAGAATTGAAACTCGATAATTATTCAGCGTCTTTTGATCATTTCATCAAAGTTTACCGTGAGGTAAATGCGAAATATTGGAAAGATTACGGTGAGGGGAAAATCGATAAAATTCAATTGAGAACTGGTCGTTTTACCGATACTTTAAAAGAGTTTAAGATTGATAATTTAAAAATGGGGGAATCTATGGGAGAACGATATCTTCAATTGTCTCCATACCAAACACATCTTTTTCCTTCTACAAAAGAAGTGTTGACAGAACTTAAGGAAAGTAATTACCGATTACATATTATCACCAACGGATTTAAAGAAGTACAATTCACAAAGTTGGAAAACAGCGGGATTCGACATTTTTTTGATGATGTACTTTGCAGCGAAGAAGTAGGACAATCAAAGCCACATCCCTTGGTATTTCAAGGAGCCTTAAAGCGTACCAATGCGAGAGCAGATCAATCCATTATGATTGGAGACGACTTTAAAGCAGATGTTATCGGTGCTGAAAATGCTGGTATTCGTGGCGTTTTGTTTGATCCTGAAAAAAAATACAACGCGCATTCAAATATAGAACGTGTTGAACACCTGATAGAGATTCCACCGCTGATTCTAGGAGTAAGAAAATAAAGCTAAAGCGTTATTTTCTTAGTATTGAGCAAGAGTATTGAGCGTACAGGCGCTCCGAATTTTGACTTTCTACTGTGAACCTTTGTGTCTCTTTCGTGTCCTCTGTGGTTAAGAAATAAGTGGCATATCCACCAAACTAAATAATCTTTCCCTTCTAATTTTTAAAACTAAAAAGCCGAGAACTTTCATTCCCGGCCAGTATTTATATCTTTAAATTCCTAACTCAGAATCATTTGTCTCATTTTTTCATAAAGAATAATACCAGTAGAAACACCAACATTATAAGATGAAATCGTTCCCAATAGTGGAATTTTTGCACGTTGATGAGCTATACTTAATAACTCTTGTGAGATTCCATCTTCCTCAGAACCCATAATGATTGCTGTTGGTCCAGTTAAGGTAACATCAAAAACAAAATCATGTGTTTTTTCAGTACATGCTACAATACGCAAGCCTGATTCTTTGAGGAAAGAAACTGATTCATTGATATCTTTTGTTTTACAAACAGGGATTTTATGTAAAGCTCCAGAAGAAGTTTTAATTGAATCGCTGGTAATCAATGCAGAGTTTTTGTCTGGAATAAGTATCGCGTGAACTCCAGAACATTCCGCTGTTCTTGCAATAGCACCGAAGTTTCTAACATCTGTGATGCGGTCTAGCACCAAGAAATTTGGAATATCACCTCTCTCAAAAACATCCGCCAATACGTCAGATAATTCATGGTAAATTACTGGCGAAATAAACGCAATCACACCTTGGTGATTCTTTTGCGTTAATCGGTTTAATTTTTCGGCTGGAACAAATTGTAAGGTATATTTCTTGTTGGCTAAAGCTTCTTTTAACTCCTTGAATAGCGCTTTATCCATTCCACGCTGAATCATTATCTTATTGATTTCTTTTCTGGCGTCAATTGCTTCAATTACAGCATGGACTCCAAATATTAAATCTTCTATTTCACCTTTTTTACTATACATATTTCTTTTTCTAAAAGGCAAAGTTAATGCATGTTTTTGAATATGCACCGAACAGAACAAGAGAATGTAATGTTATTAAGATAAATTATGTCAGAAAAGCAAGGAAATCTCATCTAGCAGGCTATTTTTGTAATATGGGTGCTAATAAAAAACCAGTATTCGATTTTTACATTCTTAAACGTTTATTCGTTTATGTAAAACCCTATAAGAAATATTTAATCTTAGCTTTTATTTTTACGCTTGGATTAGCTGTTGTTTCTCCATTTCGCCCAAGTATTATTGGGGATATGGTAGATGAGTATATTGTAAAAGATCAGGATTCAGGGGCATTGTGGTGGTGGACGAAGATCGTTATTGGAATGCTTATTATTGAAGCGTTATTTCAATTCTTAACTACTTATTATGCAAATCTTCTAGCCCAATCTGTTATTAAAGACATTCGAATCAAGTTGTATAAACACATGATGTCTTTTAAGATGAAATATTTCGACCAAACTCCAATTGGATCTGTGGTTACGCGTATCGTTTCTGATTTAGAAGCGATTTCTGAAATATTCTCTCAAGGATTAATCAATATGTTTAAGGACATTCTTGTGTTGGTAACGATCGTTGTTTGGATGTTAGCAACTAATTCTCTTTTGACTTTATTTGTGTTGCTTCCCATTCCTTTACTTTTAATGGCTACACGAATTTTCGCTAAGGCAATGAAGAAAGCTTACCAAAAGGAAAGTATCGAAGTGAATCGGTTAAATACTTTTGTTCAGGAACGCTTAACAGGAATGTCAATTCTTCAATTGTTTAACCGTGAGGAAGTTGAAAAGAAACGTTTTGCAGAAATTAATGCACGTCACCGTCAAGCACATATCGATACTATCTGGGCCAATTCCATCTTCTTTCCAGTGGTTGAATTCCTGAGTTCTATGTCTATCGCTTTCTTGATTGTTTTTAGTGCCTGGTCATTGGCAAGTGGATTTTCAATCGCTGCAGACTCAACAGGGACAATTGTGAAGTTTACCCTATGGGTGCACATGCTTTACAGACCGATTCGACAATTGGCGGATAAATTTAATGTTCTTCAGAGAGGAGTCGTCCGTGCAGAACGTGTATTCAAAACATTAGATAGAGATGAAATCATTCAAGATGCGGGTGAAGTCACTAAACTAGATTTTCAACAAAATATTCGTTTCGATAAAGTTTGGTTTGCTTACCAAGATGAAGATTGGGTATTGCAAGATATTAATTTGAATATTGAACCCAATAAAACCGTAGCTTTTGTTGGTGCAACTGGGGCTGGAAAATCATCAATTGTTAACTTGCTTTCTCGCTTCTATGAATATCAAAAAGGAACCATCACAATTGGAGATACAGATATTCGAGATGTGGATTTAACGTATCTAAGAAAAAATATTTCAATAGTTCTACAGGATGTCTTTTTGTTTTCTGATACGATTCTTAACAATATTACGCTTGGCGATAAAAACATAAGCAGAGAACAAGTAATAGAAGCGGCAAAAGCGGTTGGTGCACATCATTTTATTATGAAGCTCCCCGATAATTATGACTACGAAATAGGAGAAAGAGGAGGAGTTCTTTCAACAGGTCAACAACAATTATTGGCCTTTATTCGTGCTTATGTTTACAATCCTCACATTTTGATTCTTGATGAAGCTACATCTAGCGTAGACAATGAAAGTGAGGAAATGATTCAAAAAGCAACTGAGAAATTAACCTTAGGAAGAACTTCAATTGTTATCGCTCACCGTTTATCTACGATTCAACGGGCCGATAAAATCATTGTTCTTGACAAAGGACGTGTGATGGAAGAAGGAAGTCACCAAGAGCTGTTGGCGAAAGACGGATTCTACAAAAATCTATATGAAAAACAATTTTTAGGAAATGAAAAATAAGATGAAATTAAAGATAGGAGGAGTTCCAGAGCATTTTAACTTACCCTGGAGATTAGCCATGGAGGAGGGTGATTTTCGCAAAGAAAATATCGTTTTACACTGGGAAGATATGGGAGGTGGAACAGGACAAATGATTAAAGGTTTAAAAAATAAAACCATTGATGTTGCTGTTTTATTGACTGAAGGAGTTTCAAGAGCAATTTTACAAGGATTAGATGCGAAAATCTTACAGGTTTATGTTACTTCACCTTTACATTGGGGAATACACGTGCCTTTTGATGATAAATCAATTCAAAGAACGGATGAGTTAGAAGGAAAGACTTTCGCAATTTCACGTGAAGGCTCAGGTTCTCATTTAATGGCCTATGTTCTGGCAGATCAAAAAGGATGGAACATTGATAAATTAAGGTTTAATAGTGTGGGTGACATTTATGGTGGACTTTGGGCGCTACAAAATAACGAAGCGCAAGCGTTTTTGTGGGAGAAATACACGACACATCCTTATACTGAACAAGAAAAATGTCGCTATATTGATGAGGTGGTAACGCCTTGGCCTTGTTTTGTTATTGCTGTTCGAACAGAAATTGCGGAGCAATATGAAGAGGAATTACAAAGCATGTTGAATATCGTAAACCTTAAAGCTAAATCATTAAAAAACAATGAAAGCGCTGCAGAAATTCTATCTTGGAGATATGGATTGAAGTTAGATGATGTTACAAAATGGCTGAGCGAAACGGAATGGAATTATGATGGCGCTCAATTTGACAAAGATTTTGAGCATGTAATTGATTATCTGCTAAAACTCAAATTGATTACGATTGAAGAATCGGAAGATTATATGCGGAAGTTGTTTTAGAACTAATTTGTCATCAGTGAATCGTTAAAATAGAAATAATTGAAAAAGTGAAATGGGAAAAGTAAGTGAAAAAATCGGAGTACAACAATTGGTAGAATCGTTTTTTAAACATGGTGTAAAGCACATCGTATTTTCTCCTGGTTCAAGAAATGCTCCTCTTGTGGTTTCATTTGCCAATGATGATCGTTTTAAATGCATTGTTATTCCAGATGAAAGAAGTGCTGCTTTTTATGCACTGGGGATGGCAGAACAGTCAAAATCTCCTACGGCAGTAATGTGTACTTCTGGATCAGCGCTTTTAAACTATTATCCTGCCGTTAGTGAGGCTTTTTACAGAAATATTCCACTGCTTGTTGTTTCTGCTGATCGACCAAATGAATGGATAGACCAAGGTGATGGACAAACAATTCGACAAGAAAATGTTTTTCAAAATCACATTTGTGCGTCAACGACTTTGTTTGAAAATCCATCTTCAAAAGATCAAGCTTGGTTCAACAAAAGGTCTATTGATGAAGTAATGAATTCGGCTAAGTCTGCCCAAGGTGGACCTGTTCATATTAACTTCCCTTTTACAGAACCATTGTATGGTATCCTTGAAAAAGAAAACCATTCGACTAGCGATAGTTTTACTGAATTAATGGAGCTCAAACCACAATTATCTTCTCTGCAGAAGGAAAATTTACGAGCAATTTGGAATAATGCTTCAAAAAAGATGATTCTATGTGGACAAATGCCAAAAAACGGTTATTTGAACGAGCAGTTGAAGAATTTAGCCAATGATAAAAGCGTCGCCGTAGTGGTGGAAAATACGAGTAATCTACAAGACAGAAGCTTTATTCATTGTATTGATAGAACGATTACCAGTTTTCTTGATGAAGATCCAGAATTGTATCAACCAGATTTACTGATTACAATTGGGGGGGCTATAATTTCTAAAAAGATAAAATCCTATTTGAGGAAGTACAAAGCTGTAAATCATTGGAAAATCGGACAAGAATTTCAGTTTATGGATACTTTTCAGTCCTTAACCACTTCGGTTCCGATGCAAGCCAATGCTTTTTTAGATTTCTTATTGGAAGAAGGGTTCACTCGGAATACATCAAGATACGGAGAGCAATGGAAGCAACTCGATTATTTGGTGCAAACAAAGCACAGTGAATATTTAGAAACTGTACCGTATTCTGATTTATCGGTATTCAATTTGATTTTAGACGCTGTTCCAGATCAAAGTGATTTACATTTGTCCAATAGCTCTGTAATTAGATATGCACAGCTTTTTGATCCCATTAAGAGCATTAATTACTACTGTAATCGTGGAACGAGTGGAATAGATGGTTCAACAAGTACAGCAATTGGAAATGCAATCGTTGGCGAGAACAAGCTCCATACTTTCATCACAGGAGACATCAGCTTCTTTTATGACAGTAATGCCTTTTGGAATCACCATGTACCTTCAAATTTCCGTGTGTTTTTAATCAACAATGGAGGAGGAGGAATCTTTAATATTATTCCTGGACCACAAAGCACACCAAATGGAGATGAATTTTTCGTAGCCAAACATTCTTTCTCTGCGAAATCGATATGTGAAGCTTTCAATGTTAACTACTATTCAGCAAAATCAATAGATGAGATAGACCAACAATTGGATCGGTTTTATGAAATTCAGTCGAATAATCGTCCTGCAGTAATTGAGATTTTCACCGATGGGGAGTTAAGTGGAAAAACCCTTTCTGATTATTTCAAAGCAACGAAAGTCACTGAAATCCCAAGGTTGAAAGCATAAAAAACTCCCAACTGCCGTAAAGCGATTGGGAGTCTAAAAAAAAACGTTGGTTTATTGTAGCTAGTTCATAGCTGATACAAATATAAGGAGTTTGTTTTCTAACTAAAAGGTTATTATTTAAACGGTTAAATGTTTATTTGATAGGTGATAAACAGACTTAATATTATTCCTCTTCATTCTTCTTCTTTGGAACATAATGATAATTAATACCAATGTTTTGGGAAGAGGAGGTTTTGCCCTCATTGTTGCTCTTGTTTTGACTTTCAGAGAGTTGTTGTCTTCTTAACTCCTCTATTGCTTCTGTCCTAAGCCTAGCTTGCTCTTGTCTTTGCAATTGTTGTTCTTCCCAAATGCGTTTACGTTCCTCCCATTCACCTTCTAAATCTGGAGGTTCAATTCCCATTTCTTTTTCGATTTCATAGCGGTATTTTGGGGGAACAGGACCTTTTTCACGGAAAACAAACGCAAGTAAAGTTCCAACTAAGAAACCAGAAAGGTGACCTTCCCAAGAAACTCCTTCTTCCATTGGAAATAATCCCCAAACCATAGAACCATAAACAAAAGCAACAAAGAGTGAGATGGCTTGTAGGGGAAGATATTTTTTAAAGAAACCGCTTATGAACAAGAACCCGAAAAGTCCATAAATAACCCCAGACATTCCGATATGATAAGTTTGAGTGTTAACAGCAAGGTACCAAAGCAAGAAACCAGTACCCAGCCAAATAAACAAAACAACATATCCAGCAATTTCTCTATAGAAATAAATTAAAGTACTCAATAAAATAAAGGTAGGTACTGAGTTATTGATGATGTGTGAAAAGTCTCGTTGTCCATGAATAAATGGCATTAAGAAGATTCCTTTAATGCCTTCAACAGTTTGAGGTTTTACACCGTATTTGTAAAGTCCAAGATGAAAGTGTCTGTCAATTAAGAATACTGACCACATCACCATCACTACCAATAAAGGATAGATGATTGCTTCAAGTGTTCTTCCTTTCCCTGTTTGTATAAATTTCATGGTGTTGGTCTTTCAAATAATGTACCTTGAATAATTTAGTGACATTATGACATTTGTACTTAAGCAAAATCTATTAGTAATGCTACAAATTAGTAATACTACAAATAATTTAATCCTCTCTTACACAATGCAAAGTAAGATAAGAATAGGGGTTACTTTTTCATATAGAATGATATAGGGTAGGATTTGTAAATTACTAATTATTCTCATCCTTAAATCGAAATTTTAAGTAACTGCGTTTTCTCCATATTGAAATGACAAAAAGAGAATACATTTCTAGATGGGAGATTAATAGTTACAACTTTTAACGAAACATATCAATTCACACTTTAAAAACCAAGGGTTTTCCCTGATTTTACTACCTTTTTTCGTTAAGAGCAGTAATTTAGTCTTTAATTAACACTAGGTTTAATTAAAGTTTTAATTTACAACAAACCAAACTATGAGAAAAACAAGCAATACTTTAAAGGTAATACTATTGTCAAGTTTATTTATATTATTAAATGCAGGAGTTTCTTTTGCACAAAATCAGCCATTTATAACCGTATGGAAGACAGATAATCTTGGAGATAGTAATGATGACGAAATTTTAGTACCCGCAACAGGCCAATGGGATTATTATTGGGAAGAAGTAGGGAACCCTAGTAATAACTACAACTCCACTTCTTCAGTATCTGGCGAAACAACAATTTCATTTGGACAATCTGGTACATACCGTCTAAAAATCTATCCCAACAATGCTAATAATACACCTTTCAATAAAATCCAATTTTCTTCTGAAGGTGACAGAAGGAAAATTATTAACATCGAACAATGGGGAGATGTGTAGTGGGATAGTTTTTCTAAAGCATTCTATGGTTGTATCAATCTTACAAGTTCAGCAAATGATTCACCCGATTTATCTCAAGTAACTTCTTTGAATCATATGTTTGCTTTTGCTTATGTCTTTAATGATGATTTGAGTGATTGGGACGTAAGTAATGTAACCATTATGGAAAACCTGTTTTCTTATGCTTATGAATTTAATAGTGATTTAAGTACTTGGGATGTGAGTAATGTAAAAAACATGAATAGTATGTTTGCCAGTGCGGAGAAATTTAATAGCAACATTGGCAATTGGGATGTAAGTGAAGTTACTAATATGGGGACAATGTTTCAATTAGCGAAGGAATTTAACCGTGATCTTGGTGCGTGGAACTTAAGTAAACTGGGCCAAAGCACTAGTGGACCATTTCAAATGAATGACCTTTCTTTTAGAGATTCAGGAATGGATTGTGACAATTATAGCGCAACGCTAAAAGGATGGGCAGAAAACCCAAATACAGCCTCCGATGTAACTTTTTTTGTTTCTGGGGGGTATAATCCGGAAGCTTCAGTTCATCGAGATGTTTTGATCAATCAATATAATTGGACAATAAGTGGTGATACTGAAGGTGACTGTTTCTTGTCTACAGAAAATTTAACACGCCCAGATTATTCTGTTTATCCAAATCCAACGCAACAACAAATTACAATTGACGGGTTACAAGGAGAAGAAACCATTCAGCTTTATGATATGACCGGAAGAGTTTTAAAATCAATGACAAATAAGAACACCAATTCGTTTACACTTTCAATTGATGATTTACCAAATGGAGTTTACCATTTGATTATTCAGAAAAACGCTTCATCTCATAGCGGAGATGGGAATCGAATTGTAAAGAAAGTGGTGAAACATTAAAGAAAATTTACTTCACCTAATCTTACGTCCTAAAATAAACTACAAAAACGAATCAATTATGTAAATACTCTACTGCTATTATGGATGGTTAGTCCTAGTTGTTATGTTTCTATGAATAGGATATTGATGAAAAACACCGGTGTATTAACTAACAAATATATTATTTTTAAATCTGTAAGTGTTCTTCTCACTCAAAAGCTTGTTTGGAAAAAAAAATAAAAGAAACTATAAAAAGTTTAATAAAGAATTGAAAACTTACTTGTTTAGCTTAAAATGCGTTTAATAGATAATTTCAAGTGGTTTACAGCTTAGGGATAAGAATCGTCAAGCGAAACCATAAATTAACAAAGGTATTGAGCATAGACACATAATTAATCATTAACCATTATGCTCTAATCATTAATTTCTTATATTTGGCGCCCAATAGAAAACTATAATAATATGCGTAGAGTTGTAATCACAGGTATGGGAGCATTAACTCCAATTGGAAATTCAGTTGAAGCGTTTTGGAAGAATGCAATTGCTGGAGTAAGCGGAGCAGCACCAATTAAAACTTTTGATGCCTCTAATTTTAAGACACGTTTTGCTTGTGAATTAAAAGACTTTGCTCCAGAAGATCATTTGGACAGAAAAGAACTTAAGAAATACGATATGTTTACGCAGTATTCTTTGGTTGCTGTGGATGAAGCCGTGAAGCAAGCGGATATTGATTTAGAAAAAATAGATTTAGATAGAGTAGGAGTAATATGGGGTTCAGGGAATGGTGGAATTCAAACATTTGAAAATCAATTAAAGGAATTCCATGATGGCGATGGAACACCACGTTTTTCTCCGTTCTTTATTCCTAGAATTCTTGTGGATATTGCAGCTGGAGTGATTTCAATGAAATACGGATTTCGTGGAGTGAATTTCGCGCCTGTTTCGGCATGTGCAACATCTACAACTGCAATCATCGAAGCATTTAACTATGTGCGTTGGAACAAAGCAGATATGATTATTTCAGGAGGCTCAGAGTCTCCAATAGGTGCAGCTACAATGGGTGGATTTGGTTCATTAAAGGCTTTGTCAACACGAAATGAGGAGTATGCAACAGCTTCTCGTCCTTTCGATGTAGAACGTGATGGTTTTGTCATGGGGGAAGGCGCTGGAGCTGTAGTTGTTGAAGAATTAGAACATGCGAAAAAGCGTGGGGCAAATATAATCGCTGAAATCGTGGGTGGTGGAATGGCTGCTGATGCTTATCATTTAACAGGAACTCATCCTGAAGGATTAGGAGCAATCAAAGGAATGAATTTAGCATTGGAAGAAGCTGAAATTACTGCTGATCAAGTTGATTATGTGAATATGCATGCAACATCAACTCCAAATGGAGATATAAGCGAAATCAAAGCGTTAGATGCTGTTTTTGAAAAACGCAGTTCTTTGTTGGTGAGTGGTACAAAATCTATGACAGGACACTTATTGGGTGCTGCCGGAGCAGTGGAAGCAATTCTATGTGCACAATCCATCAAGCATCAAATGGTTCCACCAACAATCAATGTTCAGAACTTTGAAGAAGAATGTAAAGACAGTTATAACTTTCCACTGGGTAAAGGAGTTCCTGCAAAAGTAGATTATGCCTTGAGCAATACTTTTGGTTTTGGTGGACATATAGCAGCGGTATTGTTGAAGAGATACGAGGAGTAGCAGGGATGTTCTCGATACACCTTCTCGTCAGTTCGAGTGAATTCATGAAGGGAAACGAAATGAATTTGTATCGAGAACGGAGAGAAATCCTTTTAAAGTAATAACGTTTTTTTAAGACCGCACATGTTCTCGATACACCTTCACTGACTTCGACTATCGCTCAGTCACCCAAGGCACTCGAATTGACGTGCTACTCGAATTGACATGTTTCAGGATACACCTTCATTTACCTCTGTGATCTTTGCGAAAAACTCCGCGCTCATTGCGGTTAGTTTAGAAATACAAAGGACTCACGACTAACTTACTTCCATTGAAAATCAACGCTGGAAAGGGCACTTTCACATGGTTTATCAGCTTGAATAAGGTGGCTACCCACTTTCTTTTCGGATTAAATTGTTCAAAATCGACATCTAAAGAAAATAGATACTGGCTTTTCGCATGGAAAGTTTTCCATCCTGTTTGACTATCAAGGTGATTATAGGTATTCAAATTTCCATGTAGTTTTTCGTCTACACTATAGCCCAAACTGAAGCTTAACCATTTAGGAAAAGAAGAAGACTCATTTAGAAATTGTCCAGGACTTATGGAAATCCAATATGTTTGACCGTTATAGTCTTTCAAGATTCTTTCAGAGAAACTACTGCCCAAAACATTAGGTCTATATTGTGCATAAGGAGATAAATGAGCACTAAACTTGAGTTTTAGACGTTGTTCTTCCCAAATCAAGTCTTGCCAAGCGTACCAAGCAACTCCAAGCGCATTAGAGCCAATATCACTCCATGAGAACCCCCATTCATCAGAAAAACCGTCTAGTACTTCAAGACTCGCTAAGTATCCGAATCCAACAGCAGAGCCAATGAGTAAACTTTTCTTTTTGTTTAGGCCTGACCATCGGTAGACAGAACTTATGTTTTTGGAAATCATATTTCCTGTATAGAAATGTCCTACTTTGTCCATTCCTAACCATTGCCTTGAATCATCAAAAGTGTGAAAATCATTGGTCCAACTGTCTTTGTACCAAACGTTTTTTAATGAAATTATACTTCCAGCCCAACCCGTAGCAATGATTCCACTTGACCAAGCTGTACGTTTAGGATTGAAAACAGTATCATTCTCAAAAAAAGTTTGTGCTTGACTGATAAAAGTCAAATGACAAATGAGAATCATCATTAATTTCTTCACTATTTTGATGTGCTTTTAGACTATTTCTTGAGTTTTACTTCGAAATGAAAATCGACAAGATCTCCAATCTTTGCAGAAGGAGCCATTCCGAAATTTGTTCGATCTATAACAGCTTTACCCCAAAGAACCATTATTTCGTTTCCGTCTTTCGAACCCACTCCAACAAGTTTAAGGTCAACACTTACTTCTTTTGTAATGCCTTTCATTGTAAAATCTCCTTTTACTACGTAGCCATCATTCTTTGGAGTTACACTTTTAGAAGTGAATGTAATTTCAGGAAACTTTCCTGATTCAAAAAACTCAGCATCGTTGATTAATTCTTTATCACGAATTGAGTTAAACGTGGTAATGTTTTTTACAGGAATTATGACTTTAATACTTGAAGAGTTGATGCTATTATTTACGTTAAATGAACCTTTTATTTTTCTAAACTCTCCCTTAACTCTTCCATCGCTGGGACCTAATTCAAAGAATATTTTAGATGCTTCCTCATCAATATCCCATTTTCCAGTAGCTTGAGAAAGGTCTTGACCCTTTGGTTCGTTTAGTTTTTCATGATAATTCTGTCCTCCTGTTTGAGGTTTGTCGGAATCATCACTTTGTACTATACCTAATGCTTCCAAATCTATTTCAGAAGTTTGTTGAACAGGGGAGAAGAGGGGAGCAATCAAAATTACAGTTCCTAAAGTGATTAACTTTAATCCGATAATGTTGGATGTAATTTTAAATGTGCTGTAAAGCAATGAAAGAACGGCTAAAGAAATAAGAAGAGCACTTAAAGTTAGGACTCCACCCAGTCGTTCTAATTGAGTGTATGCAAACCCAAGCAGGAAAAGTATAAGGATGGGTACGAAAATCGCCTTAAAAATAAGTAAGGTTCTCCATTTACCAGTTCTGTGTTGTGCCAATCGAATGAATAACTCATAGAGAACAGCGATAAATCCAGCCATAAATATTCCCTCGAGAACTTCACCATTTGTTAAGTCTAGTGATTGATATCCTGCTTGTTCTAAAATAATGAAAGCAGCAGAAATAAGGAATAATGCACCTCCTGTACTTAATAAAATACTTGGTGTAATCGAAGTTCTGTTTCTTGCAATGAAAGAAGTCGAAAGAAAAAACGTTGCCGCAATAAGCAATCCTATTTTACCCAAAAGAAATCCTCCTAAGGCAGCAATACCACCAATAAAAGCATAGGCCAATGCGCTTTCAAGTAAATGTGCATCTGTTTTGTTCCATTGGATTGGACTAAATTTGGAGCTTAGAAATTTTATTCCAAGATTCACTAAATGCATTAGGACTGGAGTAAAAGCACTCAATATGGAAAAGCCAAGCAGAATATACACATCTTCAATATCACGTCCTAAATAGGTGTGTTCAGATATTTCTGGGAATAAAAGGAGTGTAAAACTTAAAAAAATGGGGATGATTAAAAATATTGCGTGTTGTTTTTTCTTTAATAATTCTCCAGAAGCAAAACTAATACTCAGTACAGCGATTAGAATAAAAGTCAACGTTTGGTTAGGACCTGCGGCGTCAAAAAACAAATCTTTCGCCAAGATTAAGGTACTTAAGCCCAAGATATATACAGCGATAAATTCGCTAGGCTTTGTGTCTTTTCTAACCTTAGCAATTGCTGCGAAAACTCCTGATATCAATAAGAAAACAGCTGTGATAATGACCATAATGAATTTTATTTTAGATAAAAATAGTGGATATTTTAAGAGAACAGTGTAAAAACAGATAAAATGATGAAAAGTTCAGGTTTTTAGAAAGGTGTAATAATATAACAAAGGAGACTTCGAGAGTATCAGCCTCTTTAGGCATAATAAGTCAAAAAAAAATCCCGATTCTTACGAACCGGGACTTTTTCAATATGATGTTAGAAAATTACTTTCCTTCCATTTTTTCTTTTAAAGCTGCAAGTGCGTCTAAATCTCCTAATGTAGATTTTTCAGAACTCTTGTTTATATCACTAATTGCTTTTGAAGAACCACCACCACCAGTAGACTTAGTAGTCTTTTTAGTAGTTGTTGGCTTATCTTCGCCTTCTTCAAATGTTCTTAAGTGAGAAACAACGATTTTCTTCGCATCTTTATTGAACTCGATAACTTTAAAGTCAAGTTGCTCTTCTACTTTCGCATTAGAACCATCTTCTTTACGCATGTGTTTAGCAGGACAAATTCCTTCTACACCGTATGGTAAAGATACGATACCTGATTTATCTTTTTGTTCAACAATTGTTCCTTGGTGTACAGAACCTTCTC
>Ga0209075_1001846_pt1 | contig 19411 bp, 18 predicted proteins | sample Stecom2011_FD_187523 | JGI IMG/M metagenome (GOLD analysis project Ga0209075, IMG submission 187523) | Agricultural soil microbial communities from Utah to study Nitrogen management - Steer compost 2011 (SPAdes) (version 2) | ecosystem: Environmental > Terrestrial > Soil > Agricultural land...
ATGTAGGCGTAATGTTACCATTTAGCCGAAATCATGAGTCAGAAGCTGATAAAATTGGTCTGACGCTTATGGCTATTGCTGGATATGAACCAATAGAAGCTGCGCATTTGTGGGAGCGAATGGCACAAGTTGGAGGTCAATCTCCACCAGAAATATTAAGCACACACCCTTCTAACCAAACGCGTATCCAGAATATTATACAGTGGGCGCCAGAAGCAAAAAGAGAAGCCTCTAAGTATAAATAAATATTAATTGTTTTAAATAAGGCTGTTTACTAAGGTAAGCAGTCTTTTTTTATTCATAACTATGGAATATAAATATCCGAAAGGAAGCAAAAAACTTATTCGTTCTTGGGCGTTTTACGATTGGGCAAATTCGGTATATAGCCTGGTAATTGTTTCTTCTATATTCCCTATTTTCTATGGAGCGCTTACGCTTTTAAAAGATGCAGATGGTAATGTGATAAGTAACCAAGTGCCTTTTCTAGGATTCGACTTTAAGAATGATTCCTTGATAAGCTTCGTTACGGCTGCTGCCTTTATAGTGGTAGCTATTTTTAGTCCACTTCTAGGCGGTGTTGCAGATTACTTAGGAAATAAAAAACGCTTCCTTCAGTTCTTTTGTTACTTAGGTGGACTGTCGTGCATTGGTTTATTTTGGTTCAACTTAGATTCGTTGCTCTTTGGACTCCTATGTTATTTCTTCGCCATCATCGGATTTTGGGCAAGCTTGGTGTTCTACAATTCCTATCTGCCAGAAATAGCCTTTAAAGAACAGCAAGACAAAGCTAGTGCTTTGGGATTCTCCTTGGGATATATTGGAAGTGTAATCCTGCTTGTTCTTTGTTTGATTATGATAGAAGGACATACGTGGTTCGGTTTTGAATCAGCAGAACTACCCACGCGATTGTCTTTTGTGTTAACAGGTGTGTGGTGGATTGGTTTTAGTCAGATAACGTATAGAAATTTACCTGTACCAAAGAATAAAAAGAAGTTTCGAAAATCTACTTTATTTAAAGGATACCAAGAACTGTCCAAAATTTGGAGCGCCTTAAAAGCAGACATTGTATTGCGTAGGTTTTTATATGCTTTCTTCGTTTATAGCATGGCAGTGCAAACCATTATGCTGGTAGCTACCTATTTCGGGATAGAAGAGATAAATTGGTCTGAGACCAATCAAACGACTGGACTTATTGTGAGCATCTTGCTTATTCAATTAATAGCTATAGTGGGAGCAGAGATTATGGCACGGATGGCAATGCGTTATGGGAACATAAAAACTTTGTTAATTATTAATGTTTTGTGGATTGTAATTTGTGTGTATGCTTTTACCATAAGTACGCCCATCGAGTTTTATATAGCAGCAGCTGGCGTTGGCTTGGTAATGGGAGGTATTCAATCATTATCACGTTCTACTTATTCTAAGCTTTTGCCTTCAAAGGTAGTAGATACCACCTCCTATTTTAGCTTTTATGATGTAACAGAAAAAGTAGGAATTGTTCTAGGAATGATGATATACGGATATACCTCCCAAGCAATGGGTAGTATTCGCTATGCAGTACTGCTTTTTGTGAGCTTCTTTATAGCAGGGGTTATTTTATTGTATAGAGTGCCCGCTAAATAAAAACTTATGTTATATTTGTGAAAGTTATATTAAAATTCAACGTTTTATGAAGTCCTATCGATTGTTTTTCTCCGTATTCTTTATGCTTTCCGCTATATTCCTATTCAGCTGTGAAGATGAACCCCTTGATGTTGGTTTAGATGATGGCCTGCCCAATCTCGAAATGGGAACTATATCCTTTAAAGTAGATGGAGTAAATAAAGAGTTTGTTGGACTTGCAACACATAGAAATCATGAGTTCGAAGATATAGGGATGAAGGGTTGGCAGATTACTAGCACTAGCCTAGAGGGAAGCGAGAGCCTTGGAATACAATTGTTCCCAGCAGAATTAGAACCTGGCGATTATGATTTAGGAACAGATGTTTTTGAATGGACTTATGTAGTTAGTTATATGAAATTGATTAATACAGAAACTATGGAGATGGAATCTTACGACTCAATTTCTGGAAATGTAACTATTTCTGATATAGACTTGGAAAATGAAACCATGTCAGGAAGTTTTAACGCAACACTTGTGGATTTTGATACGGAGGAGATAACGATTGAAATAACTGATGGTCGAATTAGTAATATTCCATTAGTGGTAGTGGATGACTCCGATTTCGGATTGTAATAAATAAAAAATATGTTGTTTTAAGAGCCTCTAATGAAATTTCATTAGAGGCTTTTTCTACTCTAATTTTGTTCGTATAGTTACCAATAGGGTGATGTTAAATCGCTACCATTCTATTTAGGTGTTCAAGCGATTAAGAGTTTCATGCAAAGTAAAAGCCTCTTCGATTTTCGAAGAGGCTTTTGTGTGATATACTTAAAGTAAGAAACCTTATTTAAGGTTATCTAAGATAGTATTTAAAGTTTTACTCGGACGCATAGCTGCTGAGGTTTTATCGAAATCTGGTATGTAGTACCCATCGATATCTACTTTGCTTCCTTGTGCATCGTTCAGCTCTTTTACAATAGCTTCTTCTTTGTTAGCCATCTCTTTAGCAATCGGTGCAAACGTTTTTTGTAAGTCCGCATCTTTGGTTTGTGCTGCTAGAGCTTCTGCCCAGTACATGGCTAAGTAGAAATGACTTCCTCGGTTGTCTAGCTCGTTTACTTTTCTAGAAGGAGATTTGCTATTGTCAAGGTACTTTTCCGTTGCTTGATCTAATGCTTCTCCAAGAACTAGCGCTTTAGGGTTTTTATATACGTTGCCTATGTGCTCTAGTGATACTGCAAGTGCTAAGAACTCACCTAAGGAATCCCAACGAAGGTGTCCTTCCTCTACGAATTGCTGTACGTGCTTTGGAGCAGATCCTCCAGCACCGGTTTCGAATAATCCACCGCCATTCATCAATGGAACTATAGAAAGCATTTTAGCACTTGTACCTAGTTCTAGAATAGGAAAGAGGTCGGTTAGGTAATCACGCAATACGTTTCCTGTAACAGAAATCGTGTCTTTTCCTTCTTTTATTCTTTGTAAAGTATAGTGCGTAGCGTCTTCTACACTCATGATTTCTATTTCTAAGCCTTTGGTGTCATGCTCAGGTAGGTATTTCTCTACCTTTTTAATCAACTCACGGTCGTGTGCACGGTTTTTGTCCAACCAGAATATAGCTGGGGTGTTCGTTGCACGAGCACGGTTTACCGCTAGCTTGATCCAATCTTGGATAGGTAGGTCTTTTGCCTGACACATTCTCCAAATATCTCCTTCCTCTACCTCATGCTCCATTAAAACCTTCCCGTCTTGGTCAATTACCTGTACGATTCCAGCTTCTGGAATAATAAATGTTTTGTCGTGTGAGCCATACTCTTCTGCTTTCTGAGCCATTAGTCCAACATTAGGAACCGTTCCCATAGTGGTTGGATCGAATGCGCCGTTCTTTTTACAGAAGTCTATAGTAGCTTGGTATACCGATGCGTAACTGCTATCTGGAATTATTGCTTTTGCATCTTTTAAATCTCCGTTTTTATCCCACATTTTTCCAGAGTTGCGAATCATAGAAGGCATAGAAGCATCTATAATCACATCGCTTGGCACATGTAGGTTGGTAATTCCTCTATCAGAGTTTACCATTGCTACATCTGGATTTTTCTGATATATTTTTTCTATATCGGCAAGAATTTGATCTTGTTTGTCTTGAGGTAATTTCTTTATATTGGCTAGTAAATCTCCAAATCCATTGGTTAAATCTACACCTATATTTTCTAGTTCTTTTCCGTAGGTATCGAATATATCCTTAAAGAATACGCGTACTGCATGACCAAAAATAACAGGGTCGCTTACCTTCATCATCGTCGCTTTCATGTGAAGCGAAAATAGAACTCCTAAGTCTTTAGAATCTTTCAATTGTTCTTCAAAGAAAGAGATCAAGGCTTTTTTGCTCATGAAAGTACCATCGATAATCTCCCCTGCAAGTAGTGGAGTGTTTTCTTTGAGTACGATTTCTTTTCCTGCTTTGGTTTTAAGTACAATTTTTACTGCACCTTTTTTATCTACAGTAACCGATTGCTCGTTGTGTGCAAAATCGTTAGCAGACATGGTTGCTACGTGCGACTTAGAGTCTTTGCTCCAAGCACCCATTCTGTGTGGGTTTTTCTTAGCAAAGTTTTTCACTGCATTTGGTGCACGTCTATCACTGTTTCCTTCTCGTAACACAGGGTTTACTGCACTACCTTTTAGTTTGTCGTATCGGGAACGAATTTCTTTTTCTTTATCCGTTTTTGGATTTTCTGGATAATCTGGAATAGCATAGCCTTTTTCTTGTAGCTCTTTAATAGCTGCCACTAATTGTGGAACAGAAGCACTGATGTTTGGAAGCTTTATAATATTTGCTTCTGGTTTGGTTACCAGTTCTCCTAGATATTTTAAATCATCGGAAACGCGTTGTTCTTCCGTTAAGAAATCAGGAAATAGCGCTAGAGTACGGTGTGATAATGAGATATCGCGTGTTTCTAAAGCTACTTGAGCAGGTGCTGCGAAAGCTTGTACAATAGGCAAGAAGGAGTAGGTGGCCAGTGCAGGCGCCTCATCTGTGCGTGTGTAAATAATCTTGGCTGCTTTTGTCATAAAAAAGAATGTTTTTATTATATCTGTTAAATGTGTTTTTAAATAACAGCCACAAATATAAGCATTTATAAGTGTATTTTAGAGGAAATAGACAATAGGAATAGGTAGAGGTTATAGGTCCTACTTGTTCATTCTTAGAATAGAATAGGTAGGGAGGAAAAACAAAAAATCGGCTTATTTTTAAAAATAAGCCGATTTTTTGTTGCTTGAGGAAAATTACTATTAGTAACGCTTTTCCTTAATTCTTGCTCTTCTACCAGTAAGTTCACGGAAGTAGTTAATACGCTTTCTACGTACGCTACCTCTTTTGTTAACTTCTATCCTTTGTGTTGTAGGACCGTTTATTGGGAAGATACGCTCTACCCCAATGGTTCCTGACATCTTACGGATGGTAAATGTTTTTGTTTTTCCAGTTCCTTTTACTTGGATAACTACACCACGGAAGAACTGTGTTCTAGTTTTGTCACCTTCTCTAATTTCAGAGTACACAGTGATGGTATCACCAGCACCAAACTCCGGGAAATCTTTCTTCTCGATGAATTCGTCTTCTACAAACTTGATTAATTCGCTCATTTTATGATCGATAATAGTATTATGTTCTAAGGCAACATTCACGGCTTTCGTCAGAGGTTACCAAAACAGAATGCAAAGATAAAATTATTATGAAAACAAACAAACTTTACAAGGAAGTTTCCTTCTATAAAGTTGCTTTTGATGGCATATATCTATTATTGCTCCTCTTTATTAAAGTATAATAAATAATAATACATCTGCCGCTCTTCGTCCCAACCTTTCTCTATAAAACGCTCGGCACTCTCAGGATTGATAAAATCCATTTTAATCTGCATGTTAGTATCCAAATTAATCACGTTTTTTATTCGCTTTCTGGCTGCACTAACCGCTGTGTTTGCAATAGGAAAAGAAGTGGAGTCTTCTATTTTGTACTTTGGTCCTCTCTCTGTTTTATAGTGGCGGAACTCTGGAATCAAATCTGGATTCTCTATTACCTCATTCATGAAGGCTGTTTCCTCAAAGTTATCGTTCTTAGCGAAGTGGTTCATAGCACGGTTCATAAATAAAACTTCTTGCTGCTTATCTTCTGCAGGAAGTACTACTTCTTTAGCAAAATCTTTACATAGACTCAGATAGTTTTTTGTAAAGAACGCATCGTCTTGCATTTCTTCTACACCAAGGAAGTTTTCCAACCAATATTTTGCGTCATATCGATTGCTGTCTACAGACATTATCTTGTAGCTTGTATCTTCTTCTCCTTCAACTTTTGTATTGTAGATTAGACATCCTTTATCAAGCTTATTTAGGTTAACGCCCTGTTGTAGCATAGCGGTTAACTGATTGTTGTCCTCTTCGAACTGTAGGAAATCTTGTTTTATTTCCGATTTGAAAATCCCGATGGCATCTACACGTTGGTTGTGTAGTTGGACTCCTTCTATATATGCTATATATACTTCTCCACTTTTAATATGTGGGTGTAAAGATTGGTCATATAGGTATTTGGTGATTTTTTTACCGTTTTCGTGTGTTGTACTTGGATCTGCAAAGATCTGGGTGGCTAGTTGATGAATCTCGTGAAACTCTAAGTCTACTTCGTGTGTAAACTCTAGGTAAGTATTCTCTTTACTTCGAAACTGCTTAAAGAAGAATTCCTTTATAAGCGGTGTCATTTCGTCGTTTAGCGTAAAAGTGTTTTCAGAAAGAAAAATTTCTTCTCCTTTACTTTTATTGCCAACTCTATGAATAGATAAAGAAGTTATATGGGTATTATATAGGTTAACCATGGTATTAAATACTCTGTTTTTTAATATTAATAATAAATTTCATTAGTTCCATTCGTCATCGAAATCCTCGTAATCTCCAAAATTATCTAGATTGTCGAATAGATCTTCGCTTCCTCCTTCATCGTCTAGATTATATGGGTCGTCCTCATCTGTGTCATTTAAAAGCGGATCGGATTCCATATCGAAATCCAATTGTCCTTGTGCGAAGAGTAAGTTTGGATAATCGGTAGATGGTTGTCTTTCTACAATATCGGCTAGTTCTACCATAAAAGTCCACAGATTTAAGAAATCGTAGATGTATACCATACGAGTTTGGTCTTCCCCAAGTATGTCTTCAAGGAAACTCTCCTGCATGGTTAGCTTCCCAACACCATCTTCTTCATCGCTCATGTCGAACAAAGTGATTTCCTCCAAGGGTTCCCATTCTTCGTTTGCAAGATAAAATGATGCCATCTCCGATCCATCAAAACCAAAGGATTGAAGGATTGCGTTGTGTAGGTCTTCAAAACTATCTTCGGCTTCTATTTCAATATCCCGAAATGTAGTCTCGTCGCCATTTAAGGTAATTCTAAAACGATAAATCATAATAACTCTTTAGTTTGATAGATGTATTTTTTCTTTTTGTGATACCTGCAAAAGTACATAGAATTGTGCTCCAAATAATAGAGAAGCAAAAACTAAATGTAAGGCTTGGGTGGAAAACGGAAATTCAAAGTTATACATAGCAATTCCTGTCATTACCTCTAGTAGAATTAGCATCAGTATAGTGTTTATCCATTTTATATTTAGCTTTAATTTTCTATTTATCTGCCATATCCATAAGTTGATAAGTAAAATTAAAATAGAAAAGCTACGATGTATGTAAAAGCTAAACTCCGGAGAAGCCAACCATAAATCAGGTCTGTCTTGTCCTAATAATTTAACTTGACTGTCTATATACTCACGTACCTGCGTGCCCAAAACTACTTGGATTAATGTAAGAACTACGGCAGCGATAAGCAATCTTTTTAAGGTTTTATTTTTAACTAGGGATTGTTTTCTTGGTTGGAGTTTATGTAGAATGTACAATAGTAATGCAACAATAACCAAGGCCATAACCATGTGTACAGTAATGCGTACGGGTGCCAATACGGAATAAACTACGGTGGCACCTAGCCAGGCTTGGAACCCCATTAAGAATACGGAGAGCCAAGAGAGCAAGACTAGGCTTTTGCTTTTTCGCCAATGGCCTATGGAAATTATTCCCATTATAAACACGGCAATTCCTGCCACAGCACCAGCCAATCTATTGATGTATTCTACCCAAGTGTGAACTGGATTGAATTCTGCATAATCGTGCTTGGTGTAGCGCTCAAAGTGAGCCTTATCCATTTCATCCTTCGAGGTGAAGGCTTCTTTTGCTACCCACAAGCTTTCGTCTACAATGATTATCTGTCCTTTATGATAGTCTTGGTTTGGATGCCAGTCCATTTGCTCTTCGGAGGTAGGAGGAATGTAATAACCAAAACATTTTGGCCAATCTGGGCATCCCATACCGCTTCCAGTCATGCGAACTACCGCTCCTGCTATAATAACAATATAGGTGAGGATAAGCGTAACACGTACCGATTTTTCAAACATAATACTTTGATTTAGTTAATTGTTTTAAGCAGGTGTTAAACCTATTTCTGTTCCTTTGGCGTGCATGTACTCTGTTGCAGCTTCTTTTTCATTTGGAATCGTACCTTCCAGAATAGCTTCTTTTATCGCCTCTTTAATAATCCCGATTTCTCTAGAAGGACCAATATTAAAGTATTTCATTATTTCCTCGCCACTAACAGGAGGTTGGAAATTACGAATGTGATCTCGTTCTTCTACTTCCTTAATTTTCTTGCGTACGCGTTTAAAGTTGTTGAGATAGCTACGGAATTTTCTAGGGTTTTTTGTGGTTATGTCTGCTTCGCAAAGCAACATCAAGTCTTCTATATTCTCCCCAGCATCAAATATAAGTCGGCGCACGGCACTGTCGGTGACTTCATCGGAAATGGCTATCGGACGGGAGCTCATAAGTACCATTTTCTGAACAAACTTCATCTTATCGTTTAGCGGCATTCGCAAACGTCTAAAAAGCCTGTATACCATTTTAGAGCCTACAAACTCATGGCCGTGAAATGTCCAACCTGTTTTCTTGTCAAATCGTTTGGTAGGCGCTTTCCCAATATCATGTAATAGGGCCGCCCAGCGTAACCAAACATCATCGGTGGTTTTCGCAATGTTGTCTACCACTTCTAAAGTATGCCAGAAGTTGTCTTTATGACTTTGTCCGTCTTTTTCATCTACGCCTTGCAAAGCGGTTAGTTCAGGTAAAATAAACTCCAATAAACCAACTTTTAGCAATAAAGCAAAACCTATGGAGGGCTTATCGGCTTCCAATATTTTATTTAATTCGGTGACGATTCGCTCTTCAGAAATAATTTTTATTCTCTCTTTGTTACGCTCTATTGCCTCTAAAGATTCTTTCTCAATTTTGAAGTTTAGCTGTGTTGCAAATCGGATAGCACGTAACATGCGCAACGGATCGTCGCTATAGGTGATATCTGGATTAAGAGGTGTGCGAATTAGCTTTTTGCGTAGATCGTCTACGCCTTGAAAAGGATCTAGCAAGCTGCCATAATCATCGGGAGATAGACTTAGCGCTAATGCATTTATGGTGAAGTCTCGTCGGTTTTGATCGTCGGTTAATGTTCCTTCTTCAACCGCAGGTTTTCTGCTATCCTCTTTATAGGATTCTTTTCTAGCTCCTACAAACTCCAATTCCCATTCAGCAGATTTTATCATCGCGGTACCAAAGTTCTTAAAAACACTAACCTTTGGTTTGCCAGGGAGTAAGTTTGCCACTTCCTTTGCAAGCGCAATACCACTGCCAACTACTACTATATCAATATCTTTGTCGTTGTTGGTTGTTCGTTCCAATAAGAAATCTCTAACGTAGCCACCAATAACATAGGCTTTAAGCTCTAAATTCTGTGCAGCTTTGGCTATGGTCTTAAAAACAGGCTCTGTTAATGCTTGAGTATATATTGGTGTTTGTTGCATAATTTGTATTAAAAATTTACTCTGCTTTAGCAAAAGTAATTTAGTGTTATTCCCGAAGACTGCTAATAGAACCGTCTTCGTTTATTCGAATCAGTCTAGAGGGTGCTTGTGTAATTTTTTCCGTTTGCAAATTTACGATATAGTCTACGCGTTCCAAAATAGATTTCTCTATTTCTTCGTAGGAACTCGGATTAGGGTGTTTGCTGAGGTTTGCTGAGGTTGAAACAATAGGCGCACCAAATTTTTTAATCAATGGGGTACAAAAAGGGTCGTTGACTACACGGATGGCAATGCTACCATCCAAAGCCTTGAGTTTGGGCGAGAGTCCTTTGACTTCTGGATAGATAACAGTGGTAGGGCGCTCCATTTTCTTTAAATATGTTTCTATCTCTGGACGAACCTGTACATATTTTTTTAACATAGTAAAGTCACTCACCATGCATAGCATTGCCTTGCTAGAATCTCTTTCTTTTATCTGATATATCTTTGCAATAGCCTCCGAATTTCTAGCATCGCAACCTATTCCCCAAACGGTGTCGGTAGGATATAAGATGACATTCCCACGATTTAAATGAGCAATGCTACGCTCTATTTCGTTTTCTGTATCGTTCCTGTTCATTGGCAATTAAATAAGATTTAGGTAAAGGACTTTGACGGTGTAAAAATACAGTTTTTTTAAAAATCCTTCTGCTCATATTACTGAAAACAATAAACTATAGTTTTATAGGCACTCTATAAGCATCGCATAGCAACTTGATTTTAAATAGGATAGTTTAAATATGTTGAGAAACGGATGTTTTGAGTGTTAAAAGCTTTTAATTTCTATTAATTATGTTCGCTTACTTCCTGTATACAATCTGTAATTATTAACGTAAATTTGCATCATTAGAAAACAAAGCAAAGTTACAATGAAGGTGGTTATTGCAGATACATATAAAACTCTAGAGCCTGAGTTGCGAAGAATAATCGCAACTTATGAAAATACTGGAAAGCTGCTATACGATGGTAGTCGGAATTCATTAAAGAAGTTTCCTTTGCAGGATAAAGAGATTGTTGTAAAAGCTTTTGGATCACCTAATTTAATAAATAGAATAGTTTATCGATTTTTTAGAAAGTCGAAAGCCGAACGCTCTTTTTTCTATGCAAAGAAATTAGCATCATTTGATATAGGAACGCCAAAAGCGATAGCCTACATGGAAAATACTTCTTTTCTCTTCTTTAAAGACTCCTATTATATAAGTGAGTACTTGGAAAGTGATTTGACCTATCGTGAGCTAATCACTTATCCTGATTATCCAGATAAAGAAGAGATACTGCTTCAGTTTACTGCATTCACCAAAAAACTACATGATAATTGCGTGCTTTTTAAAGACCATTCTCCTGGAAACACATTGATTAAGAAAACAGGACAGAATTCCTATGCTTTTTATTTAGTTGATTTAAATAGAATGGAGTTTAAGGATTTAACCTATCGAGAGCGCATATTGAACTTTACCAGACTTACACCCGAGAAGGAAATGATTCGCACTATGGCTTATGCTTACGCCGATTTATGTGATTTTGATCCAGACGATGTCTTTCGATTGATGTGGGAGGAAACAGAAAAATTCCAAAATAAGTTTCATAAAAAACGTCGTATAAAACGCCGTGTGTTCTTTTGGAAGGAAAAATATAAAGAATAGGAAACTAAATTATTTCTTTTCCGAAATAGCATGTCCGTTTTGCAAACCATACAGCTTTACATATTTCAGAAAGGCATTATAGCCAGCGAAGCAAGAAACGATAAAGCCCTGTTTGCCATCTAAAAATCCTAGCTGAATAAAGTACGCTCTAAAAAAAGCCCAGTTTGGTCGGATGATAATTTTCATTAGGGATGATTTTTTTCCTCTTTGAATATAATCTTGAGCAGATAGGGTAGTGTAATAGTTTATTTTATCAATATGATCAAAGTAACTATAGTATTCCAACTGTTTTAGGTCTCCTTTGAGAGTTGCTGTGTTTTTTGGATTCTGTGCTTTAACGGTTTCATGCACCAGACTTTCAATCCATGCTGCTTTTCTTCTATCGAACAGCCGTAGCTTTTTGTCTGGGTATTTCCCGCTATAATTCATCCATTTTCCACAGTAATAATTGCGCCGTTTCATCCAATAAGCATCTTTTTGCCAATTGTTTTTTATTTGTAAAATGGACTCTCTCAACTCGTCGGATAATGCCTCATCGGCATCCAAACAAAGCACGTGATGATACGTTGCCTGTTGGACAGCAAAGTTTTTTTGATCACCAAAACCCTTGAATTTTCTTTCTATAAAAACCGCGTTGTATCGCTTACTTATTTCTTTGGTTTTATCTGTAGAGTAGGAGTCTACAACAATAATCTCGTCTACCACGCCTATCATGGACTTTAAACATCTTTCTATAAAATCCTCTTCGTTATAAGTAATTACTACTCCCGATATTTTTACTGACATAGTTGTTTTTGTTATTGTAAATTAGTGTTTCATGTTGTCTAAGTAGTGATACACTTTTTAGGTGTTATTCCTTTTTTCAATCCCATATTGCGTACGAGTAGTTTTATTTTTACGAGTATCTTTTCGAATCTGTTTATTTCTATCCCAATCTTCTTTTGTAACATAACCCCTTGCATGATCAAGGTGCATACAAATAGCATTATAGCGAATCTGCTTGTTTTTTACCCCAGCATTCATAAGTCTTTCTCCAAACTCTCTATCCTCGCCACCATACTTCATTCTTTCATCGAATCCATTTGCTTCCAAAATAAGCTTCTTCCAAGTACTGGAGTTGTGGCCATTCCAACTTGCATTTGTTGGAGTTATGGCATTCATTAGCTTCTTTAAAAACGAATTTTCTGAAAGTCTAATGCGCTTAAATAATTTTAGCTTCAAACCATTTTCAGAAAGCCATTGATTATTGAATATTCGTTGGGCAAGAATGTCTTGCTGGGTTATGCTTTTACTTAAGTATAAGGGTAGACGAACCAAGCCTCCAGATAAAAAACTATTTTCTTTTCGGCGGTCAAAGTGCACCTGAAGAAAATCCTTTCTAGGAATACAATCTCCATCTGTAAAAACTAAATAATCTGCTTTTGCTTTTACAATAGCTTTATTTAATATCACACATTTTCTAAAACCTTCGTCTTCATGCCAAACGTGTTGTATAGGGAAATCCACTTCCTTTCGGAGTTTATCTATACGGTTTTTGGTCGTTTCCTTGGATCCATCATCTGCAATAACTACTTCGAAGTCTTTAAAACTTTGAGCATTAAAACCCCATAGCACCTTTTCTAACCAATCTGGTTCGTTGTACGTGGTGAAAATAACAGATATTTTGGCAGTCATATTAAAAATTATATTAATGGTGTTTTATAAGCTGTAAAATCACCGATTTTTATGGTTTATATAATGTAAAGCTTATTACTTAATCCATGGTGTAAAACGAGTGCTTGTTGGCTCTGAGTCTTTTCCATCCCAAAAAAATCAGAGCAATTCGAGTCTAAACAGCATTTCTTTTTCACTATAAATCGACTAAATAGCATCTATTGGATTTACGTATTAAATAACCATTTTTGTTTCATGCACTTAAAAATACATTCCAGTTCTTTTAATCCTAAATGGAATTAACAAACAAAGATAAGATTAGGATACAAAATCCGCTGGTTTTTTGGGATAGTATTTTATAAACACTTATTTTTGTCGACTATGGGGAAAATAGTAGCGATAGATTATGGTGGGAAACGAACTGGTGTTGCCGAAACAGATGTGCTTCGGATTATAGCCTCGGGGGTTACTACGGTAGAAACGCCCAAGCTGTTAGCATTTTTAGAGACGCATTTCTCTAAGGAAGCAGTTAGTCTTCTTGTAGTAGGGCAACCTTTTCAAAAAGATGGAAACCCATCGGATATCGAAGAAGAAATTTTAAAATTCATCAAACGGTTTAAAAAAAAATTCCCAGAGATCCCAGTAGAAAGAGTGGATGAGAGTTATAGCAGTAAACGAGCCTTTCAATCTATGATAGATGGAGGTTTAGGTAGAAAGAAAAGACGGGATAAGGCATTGTTGGACGAAATAAGCGCCACCATTATTCTACAAGACTACCTTTCAAGTATTTAAGAAAAGCAAAAGAAAGATATTAAGTATGATTTTACCAATTGTTGCATATGGTGCACCAGTGTTGAAGAAAAAATGTGAGCCGATCGATTCAGACTATCCGAATTTAGACGAGTTGATAGAGAATATGTTCGAGACCATGTATGGTGCAAATGGCATTGGATTGGCCGCACCGCAGGTGGGCTTGCCAATTCGATTGTTTGTTGTAGATGCTACGCCGTTTGCCGATGATGAAGAGTTGACGGAAGAGGAGAGAAACACTTTCTTGAACTTTAAAAAAGTATTTATCAACGCACAAATCCTTGAGGAAACAGGAGAGGAGTGGGATTTTAATGAAGGATGTTTAAGTATTCCTGAAATCCGCGAAGACGTAGCGCGCAAGCCAGAAATGAAAATCCAGTATATGGATGAGAATTTTGAACAGCATACCGAGACTTATTCTGGATTAATTGCTCGTGTAATTCAGCATGAATACGACCATATAGAAGGCGTTCTGTTCACAGATAAATTATCATCGTTTAAGAAACGCTTGCTAAAAGGAAAACTAAAAAAAATAAGCCAAGGGAAAATAGATGTTTATTACCCTATGCGCTTTCCAGCAACAAGTAAGAGAAGAAACTAAAAAGAGTTATATATTTTAATATATTTATAAAAAATTAATTACAAACCTATGGCATTAGACAAAATAATATCGATTACTGGTAAACCAGGGCTTTACGAGCTTAAAGCACAAACGAACAACGGATTTCTTGCGGAGTCATTAGCAGATGGAAAACGTTTAAACATAAGTGCACAGCACAATGTGAGTTTATTGTCAGAAATAGCTATTTATACGCTTACCACAGAGGTGCCTTTGTATGAAGTCTTTACCAAAATATATGATAATGAAGGTGGTAAAGAAACCATTAATCATAAGGCACCAAAAATTGAGTTAGAGGAATTTTTCTTTAATGTATTACCTGACTATGACGAAGATCGCGTGTATGCAAGTGATATAAAAAAAGTAGTTCAGTGGTATAATATCCTACATAAATGCGGGAAAGTAGAGGAGATAAAACAGATCTTAGAAGAAGCGGAAAAAGCAGCTTCTGAAGAAGAGTAAAATAATCACACTTGATCTAAGAAATTTAAAAAGGATAGTAGACAGTACGTTTTACTATCCTTTTTCTTATAGAAAATCAAACTATGCATACAAGAGAAGAGAAGCTTGAGGCCTTTGGAAGGCTTCTGGATATAATGGATGATTTGCGCGAAAAATGTCCGTGGGATAAAAAGCAAACTATGGAGAGCCTACGAGTGCTTACTATAGAGGAAACTCATGAGTTGGCCGATGCGATTATAGATAATAATCTAGAGGAAATAAAAAATGAGCTAGGCGATATATTGCTGCACATGGTTTTTTATTCAAAAATAGGCGAGGAGCAAGAGGCTTTTGATGTGGCCGATGTATTGCACGGAATAAGCGAAAAGTTAATTCGTCGTCATCCACATATATATGGAGATACAAAGGTGGCTAACGAGCAGGACGTAAAAGAAAACTGGGAGCAAATCAAGTTAAAAGAAAAAGCAAATAAAGGAGTGCTTTCGGGTGTTCCGAACTCCATTCCAAGCCTTATCCAAGCCATTCGAATTCAAGAAAAAGCTGCTGGCGTTGGTTTTGATTGGGATAATAAGGAACAGGTGTACGAAAAGTACCAAGAGGAGTGGCAAGAATTACAAGAGGAAGTAAAGCAAGAAAACGCAAAGAAAATAGAAGAGGAATTTGGCGATGTGCTATTCTCCTTAATTAATTACGCAAGATTTCTGGATGTAAATCCAGACAATGCTTTGGCGAAAACGAATACTAAATTTATAAATCGCTTTAAATTCATCGAAACTCAAGCAAAGGAACAAGGACAAAGAATTCACGATTTAAGTATTGAGGAAATGAATCGATTCTGGGAGATAGCTAAGGAGAAGTAGATATACTGCGCACCCAAGAGAAAGCTATTTAGAGTACCCAAACATAGTTTTAAAAGATAAAAAAGCGACCTGTAGAAATACAGGTCGCTTTTGTGTTATAGAATCCGAAATACTAGTAATCTCGAATATCTTTAATTTGTTCTAGTTTCCCTTCCCAGACTTTTAGTTTTTCTTTTTGCGTGTTTATGTTTTCTACTACCTCACGGAAAAGAGGGTTGTTTTCGTCGGCATTCTGAAAGAATCCTAAGTTATTTTCTAATTGGCGAATCGAATCTTTAGTTTCATCGATTTTTTTAGAAATAAAGAAGTGTTCGTTTTTAAGTTTTTCTTTATTGTTTTGTGTAGCCAAGGAATGTAGTCTGTTGTTGTACTTTAAAAGCTCAGCATCGGTTTTAGACACTTTAAGCTTCTTAAACACGCCATCCAGTACCTTATTGAACTTCTTGTCTATCTGCATTTTATTACGTGGCACGCGGCCTATTTCATGCCAGGTATCCATATAACCAGTTAGCAGCTTCATGTCTGCTTCTTTATCACCGCTAAGCTCTAGATTTTCTATAGTGGATAATAAATCTTCTTTCTTTTGGAAGTTTTCTAATTCCTCTTCGCTCGCTTTATCCCTATCGGCAAATAATCGATTAAAATAGTGGTTACATGCGTCTTTAAACTCCTTCCAAATCTTATCGCTTTGCTTACGCGGTACGTGCCCAATCTTTTTCCAATCTGCTTGAATGCGTTTCATCAACGGGGTTACTGTATCAAAATCATCGCTGTCTTTGTGTTCTTCAGCAATCTTAACCAGTTCCTGTTTCTTTTCCAGGTTCTTATATTGTTCTGTTTTCTGGTCTTTATAAAAAGCATTCTTTGTGCGATTAAAACTACGGGTAACATCTTTAAAAGCACTCCAGGTTTCTCTGTTTTTTGTACGAGGCACGCGTCCTATCTCAAAGAACTTATCTCGTTGTTTTTGTACTTTTTTAATGGCTTGTTGCCAAGCATTATGGTTAGGCTTCGTGTTTTCCGATAGTTTTTTAATCTCTTCAATTATAAGCACCTTTTGCTCGTAATTTGCCTCTAGAATTTCATCTTCATGCTTCAAGTAATCTTGGCGTTTTTGATGAATTTCTTTGGTAGCCTCACTAAATTTATCCCAAATATCGTCTCTATACTCTTTGGCCACAGGACCAACATCTTCTTTCCACATTTTGTGTAGCATCTGTAGCTCCCTAAATGTTTTGTGTGAATAGTCCTGTTGCGCTAGCTCTTCTGCTCTGGCTATTAGTTTTAATTTTTGCTCTAGATTGTGTTTAAAGTCTAAATCTCTAAACTCTCTATTAAGATGTAAAAAATCATAGAAGTTTTCTACATGATGTCTATAAGTATTCCATGTAAGGTTATATGCGTCACGTGGGATTGGTCCAGCAGTGTGCCACTGCTCTTGTAACTTCTTAAAGTGTTGATAAGTAGTATTTATATTCTCTTCTACATTCAAGAGTCCTTTTAGCTCCTCTATTATAGCCTCTCTCTTTTTTAGATTGGCTTGTAAATCGCGCTTTAAGTTTTTATAATAATTATTGCGCTTTTCACGATAGTCGAATAAGATGCTATTGAACTCTTTTTTGGCAGGGGTGGTGTGATGGAAATCTATAATATTTCCACCTTCTGCCAAGAAAGCTTCCTTTTGCTCGTGTAGGTCTTCCTCCATGCGTTTGTTGAACTCCATTCGCAAGGCATGTGTAGCATCCTTTATAGCAGGAATTTCTTTGTTTTTTACAAGATCACGGAAAGTGGTTAGGAGTTGCGTTTCGCTTAAGTCGCTATAGTCGTACTCTTTTTCCTTCTTATCCACTTCCTCATCGTCTTCGTCCTCTATATCATCGGAAGATTGTACCTCCTCTTCATCTTCTTCGTGGGGAACATCCTCGTGATTTACTTCTATTTCCTCTACTGCCTTTTCTTCTATAGACTCAGTAACAGGAGATGTTTCTGTAGGTTTCTTATCGTTTTTGGGTGTGGCATTTTTATCTGTAGTGTTTTCAGATTCTTCATGCGCTCCTTTTTGCTTATCAGCTGGTATCTTGTCAGACATGTTTTTCAATGTTAAGGATCCTATATAAATATCAAGTTACTAACAACTTCGTTAGTATAAAAAACAATATACAATTAATTATTAATTTCAGTGCTTTTAGCGGTCCAAATCTCCCAAGCTTTCTCTGCTTGCTCTACCAACATAGCATATCCATTGGTTGCTTTAGCTCCTTGGGCTTCTCCTTTTTGCATAAACATGGTATGGCTTGGGTTGTAGGTTAAATCATACAGCAAGTGCTTGGAGGTTATATAAGCGTATGGTATTTCTGGAAAACTATTTACATTGGGATAGGTTCCTAGTGGTGTGGTATTTACTATTATTTGGTGGGTGCGGATTATTTCCTCTGTTAATTCCTCGTAACGAATAGTGTTTTTATTAGCTGATCGGGAAACAAAAAGCGTTGCCATCTTCCATTCTTTAAAAGCGTAAGCTATTGCTTTGGATGCACCTCCAGTTCCTAAAATCAAGGCAGCTTTGTGTTGGTTTCCTAGCATTGGATTTATGGATTTTTGGAATCCATAATAATCCGTGTTGTAGCCTATAAGCTTGCCGTTTGGAAGTATTTTAATGGTGTTTACTGCTCCTATGCTTTTCGCTTCTGGACTTAGGTAATCCAAAAATGGAATTATTGTTTCCTTATAGGGAATGGTAACATTTAGGCCTTTAAGATTTTTATTTTTCTTTAATATAGAGGGAAATTGTGAGATATGGTCTATATCGAAATTTACATACGAATAAGAGAGTTTCTTTTCTTCGAATTTAGTATTAAAATATTCTCTTGAAAATGAGTAGGCTATATCTTTACCAATTAACCCAAATTCAGCGTTTTTCATTCTTTTTATAATTTCCATATTTTTCCAATGCTATAATAATACCGATTCCTAGTATAATCATTCCTATGGTTAGGATGTTCTCGGTGGTCCATTCGTTTGGAAAATAGCGTTCAAAACCTGTAATAATAGGAATTTCTTCGTGGTCGAGTTTAGAAAGTCCTGTTTCTTCTCTAATGTAAATTGCTTTCTTCCATGGCCAAACAACGCCTAGAGAACCTGTAATAAATCCGATGATTACCGCAAAAGTCGCTTTTTTATATCGCTTTAATACATAGGTTAATAAGTGAGAAAGGCTTACTAAACCAACAATAGAGCCTAATGTAAAAACAGCCAATACTTGTAATAAATGAATGCGAGGCTCATTGGTTAAAAAGCTAAAATCCAAAATTAGTATTTCGGCAATAGTATCAAACAATGCATTTACTGCATCCACTAGGAGTAAGACATAATTTCCCATCAGCATAATGAGAAAGGATCCAGAGAGTCCTGGGATGGTCATTCCAGAGACACTTATAATGCCACAGAAAAAAACAAATAGGAGGTTACTGTTTTCTTTAGCAGGACTTAAAAAACTTATACTAGCACCTGCTACTATTCCAAGAAGAAGATAGGGAAGGTACTTCTTTTTATCTGGCCCAAAGTTTATCGCCAAATATAAAACAGACCCTATTATAAGACCGAAAAATAAGCCCCAAACATAGAGTTCATAATGAATTAATAAATAGTCTAACACTTTGGAAATACTGAAGTAGCTAATTACTATTCCTAGTATAAGAAGGCTTAAGAAAGTTCCGTTAATATATTGATAGAAACTCTTCCAGCGGCCTTTGATTAAGAGTAGGAAAGCGGTTTTGTTT
>Ga0209075_1001847_pt1 | contig 19409 bp, 17 predicted proteins | sample Stecom2011_FD_187523 | JGI IMG/M metagenome (GOLD analysis project Ga0209075, IMG submission 187523) | Agricultural soil microbial communities from Utah to study Nitrogen management - Steer compost 2011 (SPAdes) (version 2) | ecosystem: Environmental > Terrestrial > Soil > Agricultural land...
TGGGTTCCTGTCGCTCGAAATGGGCTTTCAGGTAATCAGACCCCTGGCGGGCAACGCGCAGGGCCATTTTAATTGCTGGTTCCATCTGAGTGTTCATTATCCGGGTGTGTGAAGGCCGAATATGATAGCAAAAACTCTCGCACCTTGTCTGTTTTTTGGCTCAGCAAAAGCACGGATATCACAGCGTTGCGGGATATCCGGAGAGCGGAAACCCATGGCTTTCTGGTATCATTCGCTTCTTTTTTCCGATCATTAACGAGCAACAGGCCCGATGACCATGCACGAACCCGCGCTGCCGCCGGATGGAACTGATACCTTTAACGACCAGATTCGAATCGTTCTGGTTGAAACTTCCCATTCGGGCAATATCGGTGCGGTGGCTCGGGCCATGAAGAATATGGGGCTTGGGAATCTCTGGCTCGTAAATCCGGCGTCCTTCCCGGACGAGACTTCCTATGCGCGGTCCGCAGGCGCCTCGGATGTTCTCGACAGGGCTCAGGTTGTGTCATCCCTGGACGAGGCCCTGGCAGACTGCGTGCTGGTTATGGGAACGAGTGCCCGGGGCCGCAAGGTGCCCTGGCCGGTAATTGCACCGCCCCAGGCTGCGGCAACCGCCGCAGGGCATAGTGCGCAGGGAAAAGTCGCTTTGGTATTTGGCCGTGAAAACCATGGTTTGTCCAACGATGAGTTGCAGCGTTGTCACTACCACATTCACATTCCATCGAACCCTGACTACAGTTCATTGAATCTGGCCATGGCTGTGCAGGTGTTGTGTTACGAACTTCGAATGCAGTACCTCCGGGGGCTTGGAGACAGTGAGTCCAGCCCTTACCTCGAACCTATGGTGGCGCCGGGTGATCCGGGCTGGGATGTTCCTCCGGCAACGGTAGGTGAGGTTGAAGGGTTTTTCGGGCATTTCGAGCAGGTTCTCGTGGATGTGGATTTCCATCGCCGTGACAACCCGCGCCATCTTATGGCGCGTTTGCGGAGGTTGTTCCAGAGAGCTCGAATGGATCAGATGGAAGTGAATATTCTCCGGGGCGTGCTCGCCTCCATTCAAAAGGCGGCTGGCTCCCAAAAAGGTGGCACCCAGAAGAAGTCTGAGGCGGCTGCGGCCAAAGTAGAAGGGCAGGAATAAAAACATGTTTGAACGTTTGCGCGAAGATATAAAAAGCGTGTTTCACCGGGATCCTGCGGCACGCAACACCTTTGAAGTATTAACTAACTACCCGGGCCTGCACGCATTGTTGCTCCACCGCCTGTCTCACTGGCTCTGGAATCTTGGTCTGAAATGGCTGGCCCGAACGCTTTCCACTCTGGCGCGCTGGTTTACGGGCATTGAGATTCACCCGGGCGCCACAATTGGCCGGCGTTTCTTTATAGATCACGGTATGGGCGTTGTGATTGGTGAGACAACCGTTATTGGTGATGATGTGACGCTCTACCAAGGGGTTACCCTGGGCGGAACCAGTTGGAACAAGGGGAAGCGCCATCCCACCATTGGCGATGGCGTGGTTGTAGGCGCCGGCGCCAAGATTCTGGGGCCCTTCGAAGTGGGCGAGGGCGCCAAGATCGGCTCCAATTCGGTGGTTACCAAGGCGGTACCGGCCGGTGCGACCGTGGTGGGTATCCCTGGCCGGGTGATTGTGAAGCGTAAAACGGAGGACGACGACGTTCGCCGCAAGGAAATGGAAGAGCGGATGGGGTTCGATGCCTACGGCGTAACGGAAGAGATGCCAGACCCGGTTGCCCGCGCGGTTCGCTCACTGCTCGACCACATGCATGCTGTTGATGATCGCATTGAAACCATGTGCAAGGCTATTCGCAAGGTCAACAGTGAATACCAGAACGGTGAGTTGCCGCCATTGCACGAGGAGGATTTTGACTGTGTTCGGGATGAGGCGGATGTCGAGGGAAAGGGTTGAATACTTGACTGTTTTGGTAGGTCAATTCATACTCGGCCATGCAAATCGATATTCAATCCCATTACCGGGGCTGAGAATATGAAGCTCACCACAAAAGGCCGTTACGCCGTTACAGCGATGCTGGATCTGGCCCTGCACGGCAGTGAAGGTCCGGTGAGCCTTGCGGACATTTCAGCCCGCCAGGAAATATCCCTTTCATACCTGGAACAACTTTTTTCCCGCCTGAGGCGGCAGAAGCTGGTGGTCAGCGTCCGTGGACCAGGCGGTGGGTACCGGCTAAGTCGATCCGCTGACGATGTGTATATCGCCGAAGTGGTTGACGCCGTCAGTGAATCGCTGGACACCACGCGGTGTGGGAACAAGGGCGACTGCCAGAATGGCGAAAAGTGTCTCACTCATCATCTGTGGTCCGATCTCACGGATCAGATTCACCAGTTCCTGAGCGATATCAGTCTCGGTGATTTGATGCGCAAGCGTGAAATCCGGCAGGTTGCAGATCGTCAGAACCGTAAGCAGTCAGAATCCACCGCGGATGCGATAAACACCCGCCAACTGACAGACCAGGCTTCGGCCTGATAACAGCATACTCTCCTTAACTTATGAAAAAGCCTGTGTACCTGGATTATGCGGCGACCACGCCCGTTGACCCTGTTGTTGCTGAAGAAATGGCTAAATACCTCACAGTCGACGGTGTTTTTGGCAACCCTGCATCTCGCTCCCACGGTTATGGATGGCAGGCCGAAGCTGCCGTAGAAAACGCTCGCCGTCAGGTAGCCGAACTCATTCATGCCGATCCAAGAGAAATTGTCTGGACTTCCGGTGCCACAGAATCGGATAACCTGGCCATAAAAGGTGTCGTTGATGTCACCTCGAGTCCACACATTGTGACCTCGTTGATTGAGCACAAGGCGGTAGTTGATACCTGTAAATGGCTGGAACAGCAGGGGGTTGACGTCACCTGGTTGACTCCGCAACCCGATGGCAGGATCTCGCCTGAATCCGTCGCGGAATCGCTCAAGGACAATACCGTTCTGGTCAGTCTGATGATGGTTAACAACGAATTGGGTTGTGTCACCGACATCCAGTCCATCGGTGCGATGCTTCGAGAGCGTGGTGTGCTTTTTCACGTTGATGCTGCGCAGGCCGCTGGAAAGTTGCCGCTCAATGTTGCCAGCCTGAATGTTGATTTGCTGTCGTTGTCGGCTCACAAGGTGTACGGGCCGAAGGGAATTGGTGCTCTTTACGTTCGACGATCGCCGGATGTTCGGGTGCAGGCCCAGATTCATGGCGGTGGTCACGAGCGCGGAATGCGGTCCGGCACGCTGGCTACCCATCAAATTGTCGGTATGGGGCAGGCCTTTGAACTGGCTGGCCAGAGGCTTGACGCCGAAATCGTGAGCCTTGAGGCGATGCGGCAGACATTCCTTGCCGGCCTGGAGTCTCTGGAAGGCGTGTATTTCAACGGCAGTCGTGAGCACCGGGTGCCGGGTATTGTTAACCTGTCTTTCCAAGGCGTTGATGCTGAGTCGTTGATGTTAGGTCTGCGTAACCTCGCGGTTTCGTCAGGTTCGGCCTGTGCCTCTGCCACGGTTGAACCCTCCTTCGTATTGCGGGGAATCGGAGTGAGCGATGAGTTGGCCCACCGAGCGCTGCGATTCTCGTTTGGCCGCTTCAGCACCCATGAAGAAATAGAGTTTGCCGTTGCGCAAATTATTGATGTCGTTACGCGACTTCGCACGGTGCGGTAGGCAGTCGGCCCCTGACTGCGTATAATCTAACCCCTGATTTTTAACCCTAACCAGATTGGAGAATTACCATGGCAAATGAGCGCACGCTCTCGATCATCAAGCCCGACGCGGTCGCCAAGAATGTGATCGGCGAAATCTACAGCCGTTTCGAGAAAGCCGGCCTGAAAATCGTCGCTGCCAAGATGATGCACCTGACCCAGGAGCAGGCAGAAGGCTTTTACGCCGAGCACAAAGAGCGTCCTTTCTTCAACGATCTGGTTGCTTTCATGACGTCTGGCCCTGTTGTTGTTCAGGCCCTGGAAGGCGAAGGCGCCATCCTGAAGAACCGCGAGCTGATGGGTGCTACCAACCCTAAAGAAGCCGAAGCGGGTACTATCCGTGCCGATTTCGCGTCTTCCATTGATGCCAACGCCGTTCACGGTTCCGACTCTGCGGCGTCTGCCGAGCGTGAAGTTGCGTATTTTTTTAACGACAACGAAATCTGCCCGCGCGGCTGATGTTGTCTGTTCAGGGGTGGCATGTGCCGCCCCTGAATTGGTTATCTGATCGAGGTTATGCCATGACTGCCCCTGCCGAAAAAACCAATCTTCTGGGAATGCCCAAGGAAAAGCTTGAAGCCTTCTTTGAGACCCTGGGAGAAAAGCGTTTCCGTGCTCAGCAGGTGCTGCAGTGGATCCACCAGTGGGGTGTTGATGACTTCGATCAAATGACCAATATGAGCAAGGCCCTCAGGGAAAAGCTCAAGGCAGTGGCTGAGGTGCGTGGTCCTGAAGTGGTCTTTGATGAAACTTCAAAAGATGGCACACGTAAGTGGGTCATGCGAATGGATAACGGGAACAGTGTCGAAACGGTACTGATTCCGGACGGTGAGCGGGGGACGTTGTGTGTATCCTCGCAGATCGGCTGCTCACTGGATTGCACATTCTGTTCAACCGGAAAGCGCGGGTTCAACCGGAACCTGACGGCTGCCGAAGTAATCGGTCAGGTCTGGGTCGCCCGCAAGGCGTTCATGCCGTTTGACATCAAGGATCGCCCGATCACCAACGTGGTCATGATGGGGATGGGTGAGCCGTTGTTGAATTTCGACAACGTCGTAGATGCCATGAACCTGATGATGGAAGATCTCGCCTATGGGATTTCCAAGCGCCGTGTGACACTGAGTACCTCTGGCGTGGTTCCTGCCATTGATCGGCTGGCTGAGGTTACCGATGTTTCACTGGCCATCTCACTTCATGCACCCAATGATGAATTGCGCAACAAACTGGTTCCATTGAATAAAAAGTATCCGATAGCAGAATTGCTGGCGGCCACCAAGCGGTATTTTGCACGATTGCCGGAGAAACGTAAGGCGACTATCGAATACACGGTTATTGAGGGTGTGAACGATCAGCCGGAACACGCCCGTGAATTGGTGGAGTTGCTCAAGGATTTGCCTTGCAAGATTAATCTGATACCGTTCAACCCGTTTCCGGAAAGCGATTTCAAACGGCCAAGCATGAATGCCACTCGCAGGTTTCAGACCGTTCTTAATGAGGCTGGCTACGTCGCAACCATTCGGACCACTCGTGGCGACGATATCGATGCGGCCTGTGGTCAGCTGGTGGGTCGGGTAGAGGATCGTACGCGCAGAAGTCAGCGCTACATTGCTGTGCAGCAGGTCAACCCCTGACTTGATGGCTGCATAGAGTCGAAAGATAAGGTGTTTGTTGATGGTGAAGCTCAAGACCGTAAAGCTGGTTACCCCGATCCTGGTACTCCTGGGACTGTTGGTTTCAGGTTGCGTGACCACGACAGACAGCCGTTTCAGTCGAGAGGCGGATCGCGATAAAGCCCTGGCGAACTATGTGCAATTAGCCACGGCGTACATAGGGCAGGGTAATCTTGGTCGAGCAAGGCACCACCTCGATCGCGCTTTTGAGCTGGACGAAGACTACGCTGCGGCCCATGCGGCCATGGGGTTGGTCTACAGTTCCGAAGGTGAAGACGATCTGGCAGAAAAGAGTTTCAGGAAATCGGTAGCTTCGGATGGAGGTTATACCCGGGGCAGAGTCTATTACGGAGCTTTCCTGTACAGTAAAAACCGGTTTGATGAAGCGCGCGCTCAGTTTAAAAGTGCGTCTGAAGACACGAGCTATAAAGATCGCGGAGGTGTCTTCTACAACCTGGGTATGACGGAAGAGCGATTGGGTAATCTCGCTGAAGCTGAGGCCTCCTATCGCAGGGCCGTGGAGCTCACCCGCGGTGAAGCCCGAACGGTATTGTCTTTGTCTCGTGTACTGGTGGAACAGGACGACTATTCCGCTGCCTCCCGATACTACGCCCGTCTTCAGACCATGATTCAGAGAAATCCGAGGCTGACTCATTCAGCAGAGAGTCTTTTTACCGGTATTCGCATTGCGCGCCATTTTCAGGACAGAGACCAGGAAGCCAGTCTGGCGCTGTTGTTAAAAAACGAGTTTCCTGAGTCGGTGGAGTTCCAACAATATAAGGTGCTGATTACTAATGGCAAGTGAACAGCAGGAAACATCAGTGGCGGCAGATCCTGTAGGCCGTCAGCTGCAGCGGGCCAGAGAATCCAAGGGCCTGAGTGTGACAGCCGTTGCCGAGCAGCAGCATCTCCGATCCTCAATCATTCAAGCCATTGAAGCCGGCGACTACAGCAAGATCGACACCGAGCTGTTTTTGAAAGGGTACGTCAGAGCCTATGCCCGGCAGGTCGATCTGGACGGTGACGCGTTGATCCGGGATCTGGATGCAGAGCTTGCCCCGATGCGAAGACTGAAGGAAGAAGAGCAGCAGGCTCACCCCTTGGTCAATATTGAGCGCCGAAGGAAAAAGAAACGTCAGATTGCCAAAGTGTTGTTGCTGGCACTGGTACTTGGCCTTGCGGGATATCTGGCTTTTCAGTTTTTTGCTCAGAAGGATGACGCTGGCGCACCACCAGAGCCTGCCACCCATTCGGAGCAGCCGGCTCTTGAACAGAACACCGTTGATGAGGCACCCGCTCCCGACGTTTCGGAAGCTGAAGGCTCAATGGAACCTCCGGCGGCGGACCCAGTCAATGAGGTACCTTCAGATACTGATATAGCACTGCCGGATTCGGACACAGCGCAGCCGGATGCAATCGATGTTTCTGACGAAGCCCAGGCAGCATCAGATACTGGCGCATTGCCGGAAGATTCAGCCCGGGTTGTAGAAAGTACTCAGGTGCCCGCTGACGTGCTCGAGCCCGCGCTTACCGAGCCGGAAGTCACGCAAGCGGCTACCCCTTCTGCCGCGCGCCTGGAGATGACATTCAGTGATGATTGCTGGATTCAGGTGTCCGACAGCACTGGCCGGCGACTGGTCAGTGCGCTGCGTCGCCAGGGCGACAGCCTGGATGTATCCGGTGTGCCGCCCCTCAGGGTGGTGGTCGGAGCAATGAATGCCGTCGAATCTATTCAGTTTCAGGGGGAGCCCCTTGCAATGGATAGTTTTCGCGTAGTGAATAACAGATCAGAGTTCACGCTCGAACCCTGAACCTAACGCCCGGACAGATTGTTGGTTCCAGTCAATGAAACAAGATTCCCCGATCAAAAGACGTAAATCCCGGCAAATCATGGTTGGTGATGTACCGGTAGGTGGTGATGCACCTATCGCGGTTCAGAGTATGACCAACACCAACACGTGCGATGTTGCCGCTACCGTTGCCCAGATCAATGCCATTCAGGAGGCCGGAGCGGACATTGTTCGTGTGTCGGTTCCCTCCATGGATGCCGCTGAAGCCTTTGGCAAGATTCGTCAGCAGGTTTCCGTGCCGCTGGTTGCCGATATTCATTTTGATCACAAGATTGCGCTCCGGGTTGCGGAGTTGGGTGTGGACTGTTTGCGGATTAATCCGGGCAACATTGGGCGGGATGATCGGGTAAGTGCCGTCATCAATGCGGCGAAAGACCGCAATATTCCAATCCGTATCGGCGTAAATGCCGGTTCGCTCGAGAAGGCGCTGCAACGTAAGTACGGTGAACCGACCCCTGAGGCGCTGGTTGAGTCTGCAATGCGCCACATCGATATTCTGGACCGCCACGATTTCCAGAATTTCAAGGTGAGCCTGAAGGCCTCGGAAGTGTTTATGACGGTGGCGGCCTATCGGCTGATTGCCGCCCAGATCGAACAGCCTCTGCATCTCGGTATCACTGAAGCCGGCGGCTTCCGCTCTGGTACCGTCAAGTCGTCCATTGGGCTGGGCATGTTGCTGATGGACGGTATCGGCGACACCATTCGGGTTTCGCTCGCGGCAGACCCTGTTCAGGAAATCAAAGTCGGTTTTGATATTCTGAAAAGTCTCCGCCTGCGCAGTCGTGGTATTAACTTCATTGCCTGCCCCAGCTGCTCGAGGCAGAATTTTGATGTTATTCAGACGATGAACGATCTGGAAGCACGACTGGAAGACGTCAATACCTCCCTGGACGTTGCGATTATCGGTTGCATTGTCAACGGCCCCGGCGAAGCAAGAGAGGCGGATATCGGTCTCACCGGAGGCACTCCGAAGAACCTGTTCTATCTAGCAGGAAAACCCAACCAGAAGCTGGATAACGCCACGTTGACGGAGGATCTGGAGCGTCTGATTCGCGAGGAAATCGCCCGCCGTCAGGATCAGGAAGCGTTGGTCATCGCAAAGTCGGCAGATTGATCTCTCTACACTCTCTCAAGAAGCAATCAGGGTTTTACTTTGGCTAAAATTCAGGCAATCCGGGGGATGAACGATATCCTCCCGGACCAGACGCCAGTCTGGCAGTACGTGGAGTCAACGGTTCGCAAAGTGCTCTCTCAGTACGGTTATCAGGAAATCCGGATGCCGATTGTGGAGCAAACCGAGCTGTTCAAGCGCTCTATTGGTGAAGTCACCGATATTGTCGAGAAAGAGATGTACACTTTCGACGATCGCAACGGTGACAGTCTCACTCTCCGGCCTGAAGGTACCGCAAGTTGTGTTCGTGCCGCAGAAGAACATGGTTTGCTGTTTAACCAGACACGCCGGTTATGGTATACGGGCCCGATGTTCCGGCACGAGCGCCCGCAGAAGGGTCGCTATCGTCAGTTTCATCAGATCGGGGTGGAGTGCTTCGGCATGTCTGGCCCGGACATCGATGCAGAGCTGTTGGTGCTAACGTCGCGTTTATGGACAGCCTTTGGTTTATCAGAGCATGCTCGCCTGGAAATCAACTCCATTGGCACCAGCGAATCCCGCAAGGTCTATCGTGAGGCGCTGGTCAGCTACCTTGAGCAGTTCCGTGATCAGCTTGACGAAGACAGCAAACGCCGGCTGACGACCAACCCGTTAAGAATTCTTGACAGTAAAGACCCTGAGACTCGGAAACTCCTTGAGGGAGCGCCGAGCCTCAGCGAGTATCTGGACGAAGAGTCCCGAAGCCACTTTGATCAGCTTAAGGCTTTGTTGGATGCTGCTGGCGTATCCTATACCGTGAACCCGGCGCTGGTGCGCGGCCTCGATTACTATGGCAAAACCGTGTTCGAGTGGGTCACCGAGAGCCTTGGAGCGCAGGGCACGATTTGTGCCGGTGGTCGTTATGATGGCCTGGTTGAGCAGCTGGGTGGCAAACCGACCGTAGCCGTCGGTTTTGCGATGGGGCTTGAACGACTGATTCTGCTGCTCGATACCCTGGGGCTGGTACCTGAAGAAGTGAATAACGCGGCTGATATATACGTGACCGCTATGGGCGACCAGGTGGTCTCGTCAGCTATGGCGGTTGCCGATAGCCTCCGTAGTTCGCTGCCAGGCCGGGTTGTGATTACCCATTGCGGTGGCGGCAGTTTCAAAAGCCAGATGAAGAAAGCCGATCGCAGCGGAGCTCGCTACGCGGTCATTCTCGGCGAAAATGAAGTGGCTAACGGAACCGTAGGGCTTAAGCCACTGCGGGATGATCAGCCTCAGCGAGAAGTGCCGCAGTCGGATCTGGCCGGTGTGCTGGCCGAGCTTGTGTGATTTAACTGACCGCTATCAGGCAACTATAAACAAATAACAGGAGTTTTCATGGCTGAGTTGCGCACCGAAGAAGAACAGGTTCAGGCGATCAAAGACTGGTGGAAGAGCAACGGCAGTTCTCTGCTGATTGGTATCGGTGCTGCCCTGGCGATTGTATTTGGCTGGCAGGGCTGGCAAAGCCATCAAGCCCAGGAACGGGCAGAGGCCGCGAACCAGTTTGCGACGCTCTTGAATGCTTTTTCGACCAACGATGAATCCAGTAATGAAACCGTTGCGTTTGTTGCGGAGTCCTTGCGCGATGAACATGGCAGCAGTGCCTACGCCATTTACGGCAATCTGGTGCTTGCCCGTCAGCAAATGATGGAGCAGAAGGACCCGGCCGCTGCGGTTGAGTCTCTGCAGTGGGCGTTGGAGAAGTCCGCAGATCATCAGGCATTGGCACTGGTAATCCGTAATCGGCTTGCGCAAGCGCAGTTTGCGGCAGGTCAGTATGAGGACGCTCTCGCCACGCTGGACGGAGCAGCTGAAGCGGATGCCTTCAACGCGGTGTTTTCAGAACTCAGAGGCGACATTCTGTTGGCTATGGGCGATTCCGAAGGCGCTCGCAAGGCCTATCTGACAGCCCGTGAACAGGGGCAGGAGGGCACCAGCGGTTTGCTTGAGCTGAAGCTTTCTGATCTCGGAGTCGGGGAGGACGCCTGATGTTTTTTGGGCGTATTCGAAAGCTCTGTATGCTACCTGCCTTGTCGACGCTGGCGTTGATACTGGCGGGTTGCAGTGCAAATGATACCTTCGAGCAACCGGTTCCGGTTCCAGACATTGAATCCACCGTGGACTTTGATCGCGTCTGGACCATGTCGGTGGGTGATGGTCATGATGGCGATTTCCTGCAGTTAGCACCTTTGTATGCTGGCGATGTTATCTATGCGGCGTCGGCGGATGGCGAAGTGGTAACCGTTAGCGCCGAAGACGGCAAAGTGGCTTGGAAACGGGATTTGGACGAACGCATTTTTGCGGGTCCAGGTGCCGATGCCCGCAGTCTTTACGTTGTTACCCGTGATGCAGAACTCGTGGCTTTGTCCAGTGAAGACGGCAGCGAAAACTGGCGGGTAGAGTTGCCAACGGAGGTCCTGGCAGCACCCCAGTCGAATGGTTCGCTGGTGGTTGTTCAAACCACCGATGGCCGGGTGATCAGTTTTGACGCCGAAAAGGGCGAGCGGGTCTGGCAGTATGAGGCACAGGTTCCGGTGCTGACGATGCGCACAGCTGCCGCGCCGCTGGTTGGGGGCGACATTGTTATAGCATCCTTTTCGAATGGTCGAGTTATTGCACTGACCGCCGAAACCGGACAGCCGGTTTGGCAATACGAAGTTGGCCAGCCACAGGGCCGTACAGAGCTCGAACGGCTGGTTGATATAGGCGGCCAGCCACTGGTCCTCGATTCCGCCATTATGGTGGTCGGCTATCAGGGTAAGCTGTCGCTGGTCGATATCCGCTCCGGTCAGGAAATCTGGAGCCGCAATGCCTCGAGCTTCTATTCACCGGCGATTGGTAACGGCAACATCTTTCTCGCGTCGGCAAACGGCGTTGTGTTAGCACTGCGAGGCAGCGACCGTCGGGAATTGTGGACGCAGAGCGATTTGGCCTGGCGTCAGATTACGCGGCCAGCGGTGTCTGGTCAGTACCTGGTGGTGGGTGATTTCGAAGGTTACCTGCACGTATTGTCGATGGAAGATGGCCGTCTGGTGGGGCAGTCAAAATTCGACAGTGACGGTATCCGCGTACCGGTTCAGGTACTGAGTAATGGTAACCTTCTGGTTTATGGTAATGGCGGGAGATTGTCGGTTCTGAAACTTGAACAGAACGACTGACCGCCCAACGAATTTACCCGGCTCAGGCCGGGTTTCTGTTTCTTTGTATAGCAGACACTTATGACCCCAGTTATTGCCCTTGTAGGACGCCCTAACGTAGGCAAGTCCACCCTGTTTAACCAGATGACCCGGTCCCGGGATGCCTTGGTCGCGGATTTTCCGGGCCTGACCCGTGACAGAAAGTACGGTGAGGGCTACTCCGAAGAGCGAAAGTTCATCGTCATCGATACCGGGGGGCTGACTGGGCAGGAGGCAGGCCTCGATTCTGAAATGGCACGTCAATCCCTGCAGGCCATCGAAGAGGCCGACATTGTTCTGTTTCTGGTTGATGGTCGCGCTGGTCTGACTGCAGGTGATGAGGTCATCGCAGATCATTTGCGCCGCTCCGGCAAACAAGCACATCTGGTGGTCAACAAGACGGATGGCCAAGACCCTGATGTTGCCGCCGCCGACTTCTATAAGTTGGGATTTGAATCCACCTTCATGATTGCTGCGGCCCATAACCGTGGTATCCGATCGATGCTGGAAGTGTTGCTTCCGGAACCTGAGAACCCTGAAGAGCAGGACCGGGCCGATCGGTACCCCGGGATTCGTATAGGTATCGTCGGCCGACCAAACGTGGGCAAATCTACCCTCGTTAACCGTATGCTTGGTGAAGAGCGGGTTGTCGTGTACGACATGCCGGGCACCACGCGGGATAGCATCTACATTCCCTATGAAAGGCACGGTCACCAGTACACGCTGATTGACACCGCAGGCGTAAGGCGCCGGAAGAATGTACGCGAGACGGTGGAGAAGTTTTCCATCATCAAAACTTTGCAGGCCATTGACGACGCCCACGTGGTCATTCTGGTCATCGATGCTCGCGAAGGACTTGTAGATCAGGACCTTCACCTGATTGGCTTTGTTCTGGATGCTGGTCGATCACTGGTCATTGCCGTCAATAAATGGGACGGTATGGACCCGGAGGACCGGGAGCGGGTGAAAGAACAGGTAGCCCGCCGCCTGGATTTTCTCGATTACGCCGACAAATACTATATTTCAGCCCTGCATGGTACGGGTGTGGGTACCATGTACGATTCGGTGCAGGCCAGCTATGAGTCGGCGATGGCCAAGTGGCCAACCAACCGTCTGACGGCGATCCTTGAGGACGCAGTTGCCCAACATCAACCGCCGATGGTGCATGGCCGCCGTATCAAGCTTCGTTATGCCCACCAGGGAGGCTCGAATCCGCCTATTGTCGTGGTTCACGGAAACCAGGTGGATTCGTTGCCCGGGGCATACAAACGTTATCTGGAGAACACCTTCCGCAAGGTGTTGAAGGTCGTGGGCTCGCCCATCCGCTTTGAGTTCCGCGGGGGAGAGAACCCTTTTGCCAACAAGGTTGACCGGTTAACGCCGCGACAGAAGGTGAAGAAAGATAACGACATCAAGAAAGGTCGAACTGTAAAGAAGACCCGGCAGAAAAGCATCAAACGCTGATCAGCCGGGTTTCATGTGGGGAGCGGCTCAGGCCGCTCCCGCATCCGCTACTTGCTTGGCTTGAACGGCGGTCAGCGCGATGGTAAAGACAATGTCTTCAACCAGCGCCCCTCTGGACAAGTCATTCACCGGCTTTCTCAGGCCCTGAAGCATGGGGCCAACACTGACTACATTGGCACTCCGCTGCACCGCTTTATAGGTCGTGTTGCCAGTGTTCAGGTCCGGGAAGACGAAGACAGTCGCCTTGCCCGCCACCTTGCTGCCAGGTGCTTTAGATTTACCCACGCTTTCAATAACCGCCGCATCGTATTGTAACGGCCCATCGATCAGTAGGTCAGGGCGCCGCTCACGGGCAATTCTGGTGGCTTCCCGAACTTTGTCTACGTCCTTGCCGGTACCGGATTCTCCGGTGCTGTAGCTGATCATTGCTACCACGGGTTCTATACCAAATGCCTCGGCGGATTCCGCGCTCTGTATGGCGATGTCTGCCAGCTCTTCCGCATCTGGGTCGGGATTAATGGCGCAGTCGCCGTACACCAGAACCTGTTGTGGCAACAGCATAAAGAAGACTGACGAAACGACCTTTGCGTTGTCGTGAGTCTTGATCAGCTGAAGTGCAGGGCGCACCGTGTTTGCGGTCGTGTGAATTGCCCCGGATACAAGGCCGTCGGCTTCGTCCATGGCAACCATCATGGTGCCAAGTACCACGTTGTCTTCAAGCATGGCTTCCGCCTGATCAGCGGTAAGCCCTTTGTGCTTGCGCAGTTCCACCATGGGGGCGATATAGCGTTCGCGAACGGTATGTGGATCAATAATTTCCATGTCGTCGGGTATCTGGACACCCAGTGATGCGGCCACGGACTGGATTTCCTGGGGATCGCCAATCAGTGCGCAGCGCGCCAGCCTGCGCTGGTGACAAATGATGGCAGCCTGAACCGTTCTTGGTTCGCTACCCTCTGGCAACACAATCCGTTTGTCGGCTGCCCGGGCACGTTCCGATAGCTGGTACCGGAAGGCGGGCGGCGACAAACGGCGCTGACGCTGGACCTTCAGGTGTTCTTCCAGCCAGGCGGTGTCGATCGTCCGTGCAACGGATTCCATCGCCTGCTCAACCCGCTCCGGATCGTCAATTGGTATCGCGGAAGAAAGGCTCGCCAGCATGTGTGCAGTTTCGTAGGTGTTAGCAGTGGAGCTGAGTACCGGCAAACCGGTATCCAAAGCGCGACGGCAGAGTTCAATGACCTTGTCGTCAGGCATCAGGTCGCCTGTCAGCATCAGACCGGCCAAAGGCATACCGTTCAGAGCGGCAACAGCGGTGGTTACGACAATGTCATCCCGGTCCCCCGGGGTAACGAGCAGGGTGCCTGGCTTGAGGGTGTCGGTCATATTGCGGATGGTGCGGGCGCATACAGACACTTTTTGTACGCGTCGGCTGTGCATCTGCCCTTCGTGCAGCACCTTGATGCCCAGCTCCCGGGCTACATCTGATACCCGGGGTGCCAGCAATTGGGGTTGCCAGGGAACTTGCCCAAGCAAGTGAAACCGACCGGTGGAAAATACGGTGCAAGCTGATTGAAAATCAATGTCCTGAACCTCTGCCGGTGGCTGGAAATCCAGCGCCATGCCGGCCTTTTTCGGTTCGCCTACCTTGTTCAGGATGACGGCGATGACATCCGGGTCGGACGGCGCTGCGAACAGGCGGGCGGAGAAGTCCAGGTCTTCGTCCAGCTCTTCGGGGGTGCAGCCTTCCGGCGTGGCCACCAGAATCACCTCCGAGCCGAGGTTGCGGGCAACCTCTACGTTCAGGCGGGCGATATAGGCTTCGCTTCTGTCAGGTACCAGCCCCTCAATGATGACGACGTCTACCTCGCTGGATACTTTCTGGTATTCTCCGACAATGGTTTCCATCAACAGGTCAGCTTTGCCGTGGTTCAGCAGCTGCTGGGCTTGCTTTAGAGGAATGGGGTCCGGGAGTTCAAGGTGACTATGGGCTCTGATAAACGCGACGGAGGAGTCCCTGCCATCGTTATGGATGGCTTCGCCTCGGTGAACTGACTGGGTGAAAGGCTTATAGAAACCGACGCTCACGCCTTCTCGCTCAAGCGCTCTGAGCAATCCAAGGCACACGGATGTGAGGCCTGAATTCATTGATGTCGGTGCAATAAAAAGACTTTTTGCCATGGTAGTTCCAGTATTCATCCTTGTGGGTTAAACGGCGGCCATCCGGCCAGCTTCGCGGGCTATGACCAGCTCCTCGTTGGTTGGAATAACGAGAACCGGAAAACGGGAGTCTGCACTGTTGATTCTGCCATCACTGAGTTGACCGTTGTGACGGTTCAGGTCCTGGTCAATCTCAAGACCGAGCAAGCGTGCATGCTTGATGGTTTCATGTCGGATACGTGAGCTGTTCTCGCCAATACCACCGGTGAACACCACGGCATCAAGGTGACTGAGTGACGCGGTCATGGCGCCGATATACCGGGCCAACCTGAAACAGAACACATCAATGGCGAGCCGGGACGGTTCGTGGCCATGGTCTGCCAGTTCGCACAGGGAGCGCATGTCATTGGTTTGTCCGGACAGACCAAGCAAACCACTGTCGTTGTTCAGCATGTGGTGGGCCTGTTCGGCGTTGACTCCCCGGCTTGCCAGGTAATCAAACAGGCCGGGGTCCACATCTCCGCTCCGGGTGCCCATGACCAGTCCCTCAAGGGGCGTCAGGCCCATGCTGGTATCGACACTCAGCCCGTCTCGTATGGCTGTTATGCTGCACCCATTGCCCAGGTGCGCCGAGATGATTGATGTGGTTGCCGGTGTTTTGCCGAGCAGCCTGGCCGCTTCCTGCGCCATGAAGTAATGGCTCGTACCGTGGAAGCCGTAACGACGAATTCCCCAGTCGCGGTAACAGCGCTCCGGCAGAGCATAGCGGTATGCCCGTTCCGGCAGCGTTTGATGGTAGGCAGTGTCGAACACCGCAACCTGGGGTACAGTCGGAAAAAGCGACCGCATGGCTTGAATGCCAGCCAGGTTAACCGGGTTATGGAGAGGTGCCAGATCCGCACAGGCTTCGATGGCGGTGATCGTATCCTGGGTGATCAGGGCGGCTTCCCGGAAGGTCTCGCCGCCGTGAACAACCCGATGACCGATGGCCGCGGGGGCACCTGTCAGGAGCTTTCGGTGTGTGAAAGTTTCGATCAGTGCCTGTAGTGCCGTTCGGTGGTCTGCGCTGTCAGGGAGCTTGATAGGCTGCTCATCTCCGGACAGGCGGGCAACGGTATCGGGTTTGTTCAGCTTCTCGGCCAGTGCCGAGACTGTCTTTTGAAGGTGCTTGTCGAACAGAGCGAGTTTCAGGGAGGAGCTGCCGCAGTTCACGACCAGTATAGATTCGTCCATGGGTAATGCCGTGTAAGGTGCTAAACGTTGGCCCGATCATTGGTTTCAAGCCAGTGGATAAAGTCCTGCTCAGGCAGGGGGCGACTGTAGAAGTAACCCTGTGAGAAATCGCAGTTTTCCATTCTCAGAAAGTGCGTTTGCGCTTCTTCTTCGACGCCTTCTGCAATAACCCTGAGCCCAAGGCTGTGGGCCATATTGATGATGGCCCGGACAAGAGAGGCGTCTTCGGCTTCGCTGAGAACATCCTGGATAAACGATTTGTCAATCTTAAGGGTATCAAATGGATAGCTCTTCAGGTAGCTCAGAGCAGAATAGCCGGTTCCGAAATCATCTACCGACAACCGAATGCCGGCACGGTCGAGGTGCCTGAGGATGTCTGCAGTTTCTATGGTGTTGTCCAGAATCAGTCGCTCCGTAATCTCCAGTTCCAGAAGTTCGGGTTTGAGATTGCTGGCATTCAATGCTCGCATCACGACGTCAGTAAAGCCCGGGTCACGGAACTGCCGCGGCGATACGTTGACCGCTATGCCGATATCGTAACCGGCCAGAGCCTGCCAGCAGCGGGCCGCTTTGCAGGCTTCTTGAATCACCCATTCACCGATGGGGATGATCATGCCGGTTTCTTCAGCAAGGGGGATAAAACGATCGGGCATCACCAGGCCGAGGGCGGGATTGTGCCAGCGAAGCAGGGCTTCAGCCGCGACCAGGCGACCGGTCGTGGTGTCGACGATGGGTTGGAAGCATAGTTGGAACTCATTCAGCTCCAGGGCTTTGCGCATGTGGGATTCCATGTGCAGGCGCTCATGGGATACCTCGGTCATCTGAGGCGTAAACCTTGCGAAAGCGCTCTTGCCCTTATGCTTGGCTTCGTACATGGCTGCATCCGCATGCTGAAGCAGCGTGCCACTGTTATCGGCGTCATTAGGGAAGGTGGCAATACCGATGCTGGTGGTGACAAATACCTCTTGTGCATTGAGCATGAAGGGTGTTGAAAATGTCTGAAGAATCCGTTCCGCAACCTGGCAGGCAGCGTCAGATCCGGTCAGGCCGGGAAGAATAACCAGGAACTCGTCGCCACCCAGCCGGGCAACGGTGCTGGTGCCTCGCAGGCAACTGGATACCCGGCGGGCCGCTTCAATCAGCAGGGTATCTCCTGCGTCATGGCCCAGGGTGTCGTTGATGTGTTTGAAGTTGTCCAGGTCGAGAAACATAACGCCAACCTGGGAGTCATCCCGACGAGCTTGAGCCAGCGCCAGTTTCAGGCGGTCAAGCGCGAGCATCCGGTTTGGCAAGCCAGTAAGGATGTCGTAATTTGCCTGTCTTAAGAGCTGCTGTTCATAGCGTTTACGGATGCTGATGTCTTCGCCAAGTATCAGGTAGCCGGTGGTTTCGCCGCTGTTATCTTTAATCGGCGTAACAACAAGCTGTTCCCAGTACCGTTCACCGTTGCGGCGTGCGCTGTTGACCTCGCCCTGCCACACACCGACTCGTTGTACTTGTAACCGAACCGATTGCCAGAGGTGCTTGGCCTCATGGGAATCCATGCTTTGCTCAATCAAACTGGAAGGATGTTTTCCTTTGATCTCTGCGGGGTCGTGCCCGGTCAGCTGACTGAACTTCCGGTTGGCATACTCGATCCGCCAAAGTCTGTCACAAATGAGTACCGATGAGGGGCTTTGATCGATAGCTTTGGAGAACTTGAGAATGTCCGCAGCATCGCGCTCGCGACGGTCAACATCATCATTCAGTCGCTCTCGCATCTGGTTTATGGCATCGGTCACCATGCCCAGTTCGTCCCGTTTGTTTGCGGGCGTTTCATGCCGGTCCAGACGTAGCGGTCGCGAAAGGTTTTTCAGGGAAAGGTCTCGGGTGTACTGCGCCATGGCGGCGAGATGGCGTGTCACCAGGTGGCGGAATATCCAGAGAACCAGGGTGGAGACAATAAAGATCGTGAGGAACTGGGTGGCAAGCGTTACGCCCACCTTTGTCCGCAGGTCACTGTAAATACGATGCAAATTGGCGGTGATGGTCAGCTCGCCCAGTTCAAAGAGTTCACCTTCCTCATAGACCAGCTGGAAGCTGTGGGTGAGGGTGTCAGTGTTCCGCGGAATCTCACCCATCACCAGTTCTGAATCCGGTTCTATTCGCAGGCGCAGGTGGGAGATGTCCGGAAGGCTGAGAATGCCTTCCATCTGGCTTTGCAGCAATTTCTGGTCGAGAGCCCACAAGCTGCGACCAAGGCTGGATGCATACCCGGACTCAATGACCGCCATGCGTTCCTCTATGTCGCCGAGATCCTTACGGTAATCAGAGTAGATCTGAACACCTGACGCCAAAAGAGTCAGTGCAGAACTGAACACAAGAATCCACGCCAGCAGCCTGAAAGAAAGGGGTGAGGTGTTACGAAAGCGTTTCAGACGACTCGTAATTTCGGGCATGTTTCTGACTTGGCCACCGCATGAAGTACCGGACATAACCGCTGACTGGTTGAGATTCCTGGTTCGGGCTTATCTAGCAAATCCCTTGCAATTGACTATAGCAGCAGTTTTTTTCAAATGCGCTGCAAACGCAGGAAAAATCGGGAAAAACCCGCACCGTTTCTCAACTTGGTTGTTTGTGGGTGTGTCGTCAGGGGCTTGATGTAGATCAATACCCGGAAATGGGCATCGGCGTAACCTGAGTTTAATCAAGTTAGATCAAAGCTGGGGGTAAGTCATGTATATGGACGTTGTTGTAATCGCAGGTATTTTGACAGTGCTGCTGATGATCGGATTCTTTGTTGGCGTTGGGATCTTCGTCATGAAAGATCAGAAGAGCCATGCCGAGAAAGGAGCGAAGATCAATCACGGTAGCCACACGGGGTAGTACCGGAGCGTTTGAAAAATTGGCGTCCCCTAGGGGGTTCGAACCCCTGTTGCCGCCGTGAAAGGGCGGAGTCCTAGGCCACTAGACGAAGGGGACGCAACGTTTTCAAAAGCTTGCCTCGTCGAGGTGGCGCGTATAT
>Ga0209075_1001849_pt1 | contig 19398 bp, 17 predicted proteins | sample Stecom2011_FD_187523 | JGI IMG/M metagenome (GOLD analysis project Ga0209075, IMG submission 187523) | Agricultural soil microbial communities from Utah to study Nitrogen management - Steer compost 2011 (SPAdes) (version 2) | ecosystem: Environmental > Terrestrial > Soil > Agricultural land...
GCTGTAACCTTGGTTGATGACCAGGGACATGAACAGGAATTGGAATTGCTTCCCGCCGGTGGCGGCAAATATGCCGCCCAGCTGGACCAGGTTAGCCAGGGCGTTTACCTTCTCAGCGCTCGGCGCCTGCGTGAGGGCAAAGCGGTGGGGCAGGCGCTAGGCGGATTTGCCGTGCCCTACCCGCCGGAGTTTCAGATTCAAAGGCATTCCGGTGGGGATTTGCTGGAAACCCTGGCTGAGCGCACCGGTGGCCGGGTCCTCACCGGGCCCGAGGATGTCCACACCACCCGGCAAATCTCAACCCGGCTCATAGACATTACCTGGTGGCTGTTGCTGGCGGCGATAATAGTTTGGCCTGTGGACATCGCCCTCCGTCGACTAGGAGGACTACCCCCCCGGCGCAAAAAACCCCAACCCCCCACGGCCCAGCGCCATAAGGACCAGGAGACCGACGAAACAATGGACCGCCTCCTATCCGCCAAACGCCGCAAACACTAGAAAAAAAGTACATTGGGGACGGTTCCTTTTGTCCCTTCCACCCCTCCCCTGCGGCTAAAAGTATACAATGAAACCGACCCCTTGATCATGGGTCGGTTTGTCTTGCTAGTATTTAGGGCTTACGATAAGCTATACCCTGAAGAGGGCTAGAGGATGGAGAAATTTATTTGGATAAGCATGGGTTTGCTTGGGATATTCTTAATCCTAGTTATCGAAGTGGTGAGGTTGCAAAATAGCATTGGACGCCTTCAAGTTAGTGTGTCCCAAATTGACCAAAACCTGGTGTGGAAAGGGTGAACATAGACGCCGAATTGGAAGGACTCATTCGTCAGGGCCAGGAAATTGCGGCGATTAAGAAATACAGAGCGGTTACAGGATTAGGTCTCAAGGAGGCCAAGGAACATATCGACAGGCTAATGCTAAAGGGACAAATACAGGAATGAATAGATTGTAATAAGAAATCCGAGGCCTGGCAGCCTCGGATTTCTTGAATCTATATACTATGAAGCCATTGGCCTAGTGTGGGAGTGTCGAAAAAGGGACAAAAGGAACCGTCCCTATTGTCCCGAATAAATTTTTCCGATTAGGTGGTTGACAAAGCTGTGGGGCAGGAGTTTGTTCAGCAGCACAAATAGTTTGTACTTAGCGCCCAGGGTGTAAAGGGGTCTGACTTTTCGGTGCCGGGCAATTTTGTAAATTGCCCGGGCAATTACTTCCGGTGTCATGCCCTTGTTTTCGTCTTGCTCCATGATGGCCACGCTACGGCCAATGGCCCCACGATAGAGATCATCCCCGGAGTGGGTCTTGACCCGGGCCTTGGAAAAGTCTGTCTTTACGTCGCCCAGTTGCAGGGCGCAGACACTGATTCCAAACTGCCTCAGTTCGTTGGCCAGGCCGTCGGCCAGTATGTTGACAGCTGCCTTGGAAGCGGAATAGAAGGCCTGAAAGGGGATGGCAAACACTGCCGCTGCCGAGGAGATGCAGATGATCCTGCCTTTGCTTTCCCGAAGCAGGGGCAACGAGCCTTGAATACAGGTGAGGGTGCCAAAAAAGTTGATGTCAAACTGTTGCTTTGCCTGGTCTAGAGGAGTGAACTCCACTGCCCCGGAAATGCCGTAGCCAGCGCTGGTTATCAAGAGGTCCAAGCGGCCAGATTGATTTTTGATCTTGGCAAAGGCCTCTTTCACAGTGGCTTTATCCCCCACATTGGTGGCGATGTCTATAATCCTCTTTTCCTCTGTCCCCCGGCGGCTGAGGTTGTATACCCGCCAACCCCGGTTGGCGAAGAGCTTAGCCGTTGCCAGACCGATGCCGCTGGAGGCACCGCTGATGGCCACAACCTTGACTGAGGCGGAACTCATACCAAATCAGCTTCCTTCAGCACAGTTTCGAGAATTTCAGCGGCTTCGGCTAGCAGTTCTTTGGTATGGCTGGCCATGAGGCTGATGCGCAGCATACAGTCACTGGGGGGTGTGGCCGGGGGCAGCACGGGGTTAACGTAGACCCCGGCTTGGAAGAGCTTTTTCGCCACAGTCAGGGTGGTTACTATGTCCCGGGTGTGGATGGGAATAATGGGGGTGGGAGATTCAGTGATCTTAATATTGCGCTGGTTCAATTCCCGCTTCATGTATTGGGCGAGCTGGGTAAGTTTGTCCACCATTTGCGGATGCTTTTCCAGGATTTCCAGGGCCTTTAAGGCCGAGGCACAGGAAGCGGGTGTGATGGAGGCGGAGAAGATAAATGGGCGGGAATGGTGCTGAACGAAATGAACTACCGGGGCAGATGCTGCCATGTAACCGCCCAGGCTGGCCAGAGATTTGGAAAAGGTGCCCATGATGATGTCTACTTTATCCTCCAGGCCAAAATGAGAAGCAGTGCCCCTTCCACCTTCACCGATGACCCCCAGACCATGGGCATCGTCCACCATCACCCGGGCATTATATTTCTGCTTTAGCTCGACAATTTCCGGCAGCAGGCAGATGTCGCCGCTCATGCTGAATACCCCATCGGTGACAATAAGTTTGCCCGCTTCCCGGGGAATTAAGGCTAGGACCTTTTCTAAGTCCTCCATATCCGAGTGGCGATAGCGCAGAAATTTAGCAAAACTGAGCCTACATCCATCGTAAATGCTGGCGTGGTTTTCCTTGTCGCAAATAATATAGTCCCCTCGCCCACAGATGGTGCTGATAATGCCCAAATTTGACTGGTATCCTGTGGAGAAGGTCAGAGCTGCATCTTTGCGTAAAAAACTGGCCAGGTTTTTCTCCAGTTGGGTGTGCAGATCCAGGGTTCCGTTGAGAAAGCGCGAACCAGAACAACCGCTGCCATATTTCTGGGTGGCAGCCACGGCTGCCTCCTTGACCTCCTCATTAGCAGTCAAGCCCAGGTAGTTGTTGGACCCCAGCATAATCCGGCGCTGCTCTTCCATTATGACTTCCACATCTTGCTGAGACTGAAGCTCGTGGAAATAGGGATATATCCCCATTTCTTGGATTTCCTTTGCCGTAGAGAAGTTCTCACATTTAGTAAATAACATTATTAATCCTCCTTTATTCCCTGGTAGGGAATTGTATTACGGCTCGGCTCCCTGTAAAGAAATGGCTTATGAAACAATCTCCTCCTCAATAGTAGGCATGTAAAATAATTCCACGCTAATTATATTACATAATGTTACAAGTGTGAAGATACCTCCAGTGAGGAAAAGTTTTGCTCTGAATTTTCCATTCTCCGGGTGGTATGATACACTTTAGCCATGATTTAATCAGGGGGTAAGAAATGAAGAAAATTGCTTTGGTCACCGACAGCACCTCAGATTTGACGCAGCATTTGATAGAGAAGTGGAATATCTTTGTAATGCCGTTGAAGGTCATTTTCGGCAAAAAACAGTTTCTGGACGGTCAACTGACACCAGAGGACTTTTATTCCCGCCTGGCCGTGGCCCAGGAGCTGCCCAAGACATCGCAACCCTGCCCGGAAGAGTTTACATCCCTCTACCAAAAAGCATTAGAGAAATACGACGAAGTAATATCCATCCACATTTCATCTGGTCTCAGCGGCACCCTGAATGCCGCCCACACGGCCATGGAAAAGTTCCGGGACCGAATTCATTTGGTGGATTCTCGTTCCATCAGCTTAGGCATCGCTCAGCAGGTTCTAATCGCCGCCCAGGGCATTAGTGAGGGCTTGGATGCTCAAGCTGTATTGGCTAGGATTGGCAAGGCTCGGGAGAAGATCGAGACCATCTTCACCCTGGACACAATGGAATATCTCCAAAAGGGTGGTAGAATTGGCAAGACCCAGGGTTTGTTGGGGTCCCTGCTAAACATCAAACCTATCATTCGCGTTAATCCTGAGGGTATCTACGTTCCCGCAGGCAAGACCCGTAGCCGCGACAAGGCCCTTTCGCGTATTGTCAAGATTGTGGAGGACGCTGCCCAAGGCAGGACGGTAAAGATGCTGGCTGTGGCCCATGGCGCAGCCCATGATGCAGGCAGGCAGCTTCAAGAAAAGCTGGAGAAATCCCTCCAAGTCAAGACCTCCCTCTTCACCCAAGTTGGTCCCGTCATCGGCGTTCACACCGGCCCTGGCACCATCGGCGCATCTGTGGTTTTCGAATAAAAGTACATTGGGGACGGTTCCTTTTGTCCCTTTTAGAGAAAAAAGGGCGGGATCCCGCCCTTTTTGTTTGCTCTGGACTGGCTGAGTCCCATGGATACAGCCTGATTAGCCAAGAGTCGCTCACCCCGGGTGCCGGCAGCCCTTCGTAGCCAGAAAAAGGACAAAAGGAACCGTCCCCAATGTCCCGTCCCCATTGTTCTGAAGGCAATATAAGGATATACTATAGACAATATAAGGAGGGGTTGTAATGCAGGCTTTGCTCAGTCAACTGCCCAAGGTGGGCGATCTATTGGACAATCCCCAATGGGCTAAACTCCTATCGGCGTTTCAGCGACACCAGGTCAAGGCGGCTCTGGAGGCAGAACTGAATCTGGCCAGGCAGGGTATTTTGGCCGGGGGGGACGATGTTCCTGATTCGGGGGAATTGCTGGCCAAGGTCCAGCGGCGCTTGGGGAAACTGGTTCAGCCTGGGCCAATGCCGGTGCTGAACGCTACTGGCGTCATCATACATACGAATTTGGGCCGCTCTCCCTTGGTTCCGGAAGCGGTGGCGGCTGCCACGGCGGCGGCGGGTTACTGCAATCTGGAGATGGACATGGCCAGTGGGGAAAGGGGTTCCCGCCATGCCCATGTGGAGGAGCTGATTTGCCGCCTGACGGGAGCTCCCGCAGCCATGGTGGTGAATAACAACGCTGCCGCTGTGCTTTTAGCGCTGGGGGCCATGGCTAATGGCCGGGAAGGAATTATCTCCCGGGGTCAATTGGTGGAGATTGGCGGCTCTTTCCGGGTGCCGGAGGTCATGGAGCAGAGTGGCGTAAGTTTGGTGGAAGTTGGCACCACCAACAAGACATATTTGGAGGATTACCGGCGGGCGATAAGCCCTGAGACAGGGGTTTTGCTGCGGGTGCATCCCTCCAATTACCGGGTAGTGGGCTTCCAGCACCAGGTCTCCTTGGCGGATTTGGTGAGTTTGGGTCTAGAACATAATCTGCCGGTGCTGGATGACCTGGGTAGCGGCACCTTGGTGGACCTCCGGTCCTGGGGCATCGATGAGCCCACCGTCCAGGAGAGTGTTGCCGCTGGGGCGGACTTGGTCTGTTTCAGTGGAGATAAAATGCTGGGTGGCCCCCAGTGCGGTATCATTGTGGGGCGCAAGGAGTGGATAGACAGAGTAAAGCGCCATCCTCTGGCCCGGGCACTGCGCTGTGACAAGGTTACGCTGGCCGCACTATCGGCCACTTTAGTGAAGTACATACAGCCCCATGGCTGGCGGGAAATTCCTGTTCTGGCCATGCTCACCGAGGATATATCCATTATCCGGGCCCGGGCTCAAGAGCTGGCGGCGGGGTTGGATGGGTTGGCTGTAAAAGTGGAATTGGTCCAAGACATCAGTCCCGTAGGGGGAGGGGCCCTGCCCTTGCATCAATTGGAGACCTGGGCGGTGTCTGTCCGCTCTGAAGCCATGCCTGCCCAGGAATTGGCTGCTACGCTGCGCCGGGGGACACAACCTTTGGTGGCACGGATAAAGGATGAGGCGGTGTTGTTGGACGTCCGCACCCTAACACCAGAACAATTGCCCGTAGCTGTTGCCGCCGTGGCTCAAGCTCTGGGAGGTGGTGAGCGGTGAAGGAAAATATAATTATCGGCACCGCCGGGCATGTGGACCATGGCAAGACTGCCTTGATTCGGGCCCTAACCGGCATCGAGACTGACAGGCTCAAGCAGGAACAACAACGGGGCATCACCATCGAACTAGGTTTTGCCTGGTTTGACCTGCCCGACGGACGCCGCGCAGGAATCATTGATGTTCCGGGCCACGAACGCTTTGTCAAAAATATGTTGGCGGGAGCTGCAGGCATCGATGTGGTTTTGTTGGTGGTGGCAGCTGATGAGGGAACCATGCCCCAGACCCGGGAACATTTGGCGATTCTGGAATTGCTGGGAGTGCAGAGGGGTATAGTGGCCATAACCAAGACGGACATGGTGGACGAGGAAATGTTGGCCCTGGTGGAAGCGGATATAGAGGACACTTTGACGGGCACCTTTCTGGAGTCGGCACCGCGGGTTCCAGTTTCGGTGGTCAGCGGCCAGGGTCTAGAAGAACTGAAACAGATCATTGCCCAGGTGGTGACCACCGCTCCGTCCCGGCCGAGACGGAGTTTTTCCCGCCTGCCTGTGGATCGGGCCTTTGTGCGCAAGGGATTTGGTACCATAATTACCGGAACTCTATTAGATGGTGACCTCCAAGAGGGAGATCAGGTTATGTTGATGCCCGGGGAAATCGGTGCCCGGGTGCGCCAGATTCAGGTCCACGGCAACAAAGTAGATCGGGCCCAGCCTGGACAACGGGTGGCGGTGAATCTGGCTGGGGTGGAACGTCGAGAGATTCATCGCGGCCTGGTGCTCTTTAAGGGCAAGGGCTTGGAGGTTGTGGATAAAATCGCAGCTCGCTTTCGCCTTTTGCCCCAGGCCCAACCCTTGGCCAGCAATACTCGGATTCGCTTCCACTGTGGTTCCAGCGAGACTATGGGCCGGGCTGTTGTCCTGGGTGGCGATGGAGTAGAGCCCGGCAACGATGCCCTGGTTCAATTCCGTCTGGAGGAGCCAGTGGTGGCGGTGCGGGGTGACCACTATATAATCCGCTCCTACTCCCCGGTGACCACCATCGGTGGCGGTGAAATAATTCAGGCGGGGCGGCGGCGCCTGAGCCGGCGCAAGGAAGAAGTTGTGGAACACCTCCTGCTGAGGGAGGAGGGTGAGCCAGCGGATTTGGTCTATTCATACTTGGATGAGGCTGGGCGGCCGTTGTCCACCGCTCAACTTTTGGCCCGCACCCAACTGCCTCCCGCGGATTTGGAGGCCGCCTTGGTGGAACTTGAGGATAAGGTGCTGAGTTTCGCCGCCGACGGCGACCACTGGCACTACAGCCGCCAGCAGGATCTGGTGATGAAATTAAGGGAGATACTTGTTGGTTGGCACCGGGAATATCCTCTGCGTCAGGGCTTGCCCCGGGAGGAAGTTCGCACCCAACTGGCACCGGAGCTCAGCAGTCGTGGATTCGCCTCCCTGTTGGAGGGGGTGTTGGTGGGGACAGATATCGAAATGCGGGGCCAGGAATTGGCCCTGGCGGAGCACAGTGTAGAGCTGACGGAAGAACAGGCCCGCCTTCGGGATAAGATACTTTCAGCTCTAAAAGCTGACCCCTTCGCGCCCCCTGCCCTAGCGGAGTTGGAGGCCTTGGGTAAAATCCAGCCCATTCTCCACTTTCTCCAGCATCAAGGCCAGGTTGTGCAGACTGGTGGGCTGATATTTGCCCGGGAGGCGGTGGACCGGGCAATTGACTACCTGCGCAACCACTTTGCTGCCCAGGACCAACTGACTCTGGCCCAGTTTCGGGACTATTTGGGCACCAGTCGCAAATATGCCTTGCCACTGATGGAATACTTGGACGGAGCAGGAGTTACCCGGCGCAGGGGTGACGTGCGCTTGCCCGGTCCTGGGTTGCGGAGGTAGCGGGATGAACCTCAATTTTCTTCGCACTTTTGTAACCGTCGTGGAAGAGGGCAATTACTCGCGCGCTGCCAACCGCCTTCACCTCTCGCAACCCGCGGTGAGTATGCAAATGCAATCCTTGGCCCGGGAGCTAGGTGTGGAGCTGTTCCATCGCCGAGGCCATCGTGTCTGTCCCACCGAAGCGGGCGACATTCTTTACCAGCAGGCGAGGGTGCTTCTCCAGGAATGGCAGGGTACAGTGCAGAAGCTGGACGGACTCAGTCAACGCCTCCGCGGCCGTTTGGAATTGGGGGCCAGCACTGTCCCCGGGGATTTTTTGCTGCCCCCGGAGCTATGTGATTTCTATTGCTTGCATCCGGAATTAGACCTGTGCCTAAAGGTGGCCCCTAGCCAAGTCATCGTCGAAGATTTAATGCAGGGCAATGTGGAATTGGCGGTGGTGGGGTACAAGCCAGAGGCAGAGGGGTTGAAGAGTAATGTGCTCTTTACCGATCAATTGGGATTGGTCTGCAGCCCTGGCCATGTCTTGGCTCGGCGTAGCGTTTCTGTGCAGGACATTTTGGCTCAACCCATGCTGATGCGCACCCACGGGTCTGCCACCCGCAGTGTCCTTGAAGGGGCCCTGGAACGGTTGGGTTGTGGGAAAAAAATGCAGGTGGCCATGGAATTGGGTAGCAGTCGCGCCCTCTTGGAGGCGGCTGCCCGGAATATTGGCGTTGCCGTTGTGTCCAAAGTGGCCGCCGCGGATTACATCCACCAGAGACGTTTGGTGTGGAAGGATATTCCCGGTTTGGATCTCCAGCGCAGCTTTTGGCTGGTTCAAAACCGGGGCTCCAAATCTGCTGTTGCCCAAGCATTTATTCAATACCTTCAAAGGAGTGATCACCGTGGCTGAAGAAATTCGCTTGACTCAGATGGTTGAGGCCGCTGGCTGAGGGGCTAAATTGGGTCCGGCGGACCTATCCAAAGCTCTGGCCAACCTCGACCTCATGCCCGACGCCAACTTGCTGGTTGGCGCCGACACCGCAGATGATGCAGCTGTGTATAAACTGTCGGAAGAAATAGCTTTAATCAATACCGTAGACTTCTTTACTCCTATGCTGGATGATCCCTACTCCTTCGGCCAAGTGGCTGCGGCCAATGCCCTTAGCGATGTGTACGCCATGGGGGGGAATCCCTTTTTGGCCTTAAATATCGTGGCCTTTCCCCGGTGCCTATCCATGGATATTCTAGGGGCCATCCTCCAGGGCGGGGCAGACAAAGTTAAGGAAGCCGGTGCCCGGCTTGCTGGGGGCCATTCCATTGATGATGAAAGTCCCAAATACGGGTTAGCCGTCAGCGGTTCTGTCCACCCGGACAAGTTTTGGACCAACGCCGGTGCTCAGGCAGGGGACGCTTTGGTGCTGACCAAGCCTCTGGGTAGCGGAATCATTTGTACTGCCATTAAAGGTGGGCTGGCCAGCCAAGAGGAGATAGACGGCATCACCGAGATAATGACCACTCTCAATGCCGCTGCCGCTCAGGCGGCCCGGGAAATGGTGGTTCATTCCTGTACAGATATTACTGGTTTTGGCCTCTTGGGACATTTGGGTGAAATGATGTCGGCCAGCAAGGTAAGGGCTGAGCTGAAGGTGGACAGCATTCCCTGGGCTCCGGGAGCCTTGAAACATGCCCAAGGGGGCATGGTCCCCGGAGGAACTCGACGCAACCAGGAATTCAGTGCAGGTTTAATTGCAGCTAATTCCATTGGTCCGGAACAGCTGGATTTGCTCTTCGATCCCCAGACCTCCGGTGGTCTGCTTTTCAGCTTGCCGGAAGATGATGCCCAAAACTTGGCTGCCGCGGACCAGGGTTGGGTCATTGGCAGAGTGTTACCACCCAGTGGTGAACAGAAGTTAATTACTTTAGTTTAGTGTTGCCAGGCTGACCATCAGAGGGTATAATAGGGTTGGGAATGGATGAGTCCTGGTGGGCTCTCTGGACTTCAAATCCAGTAACGGGCAGGACTATGTCCGTGGTGGGTTCGATTCCCATGCATTCCCGCCATTTTTTTGTACCCTCACGGGAAGGGGACGATGGTATGAAGGTGCAGCGGCAGGTGTTGACGGTGGTTAAAGGCCAGGCCGCCTACAGGAAGGATTGGCTGGCTGAGGAATGGCCCCTGACCATAGTCGTAAATGGCGAACAGTACATAACCCTGCTGGCAACCCCGGCTCATTTAGATGAGTTGGCAGTGGGCTTTGCCAAAGGCGAAGGTCTGCTCCGCTGCCGTGAGGATATTACCTCTCTCCGGGTCTCCTCTGACCGTAAACAAGTAGAATTGGAACTCCGGGGAAATGTTGACTTGGCTGCGCGTTTGGCTTCCACCCGAATCCTCACCACCGGATGTGGCAAAGGATCTGGGTATTTCCGAGCTGTGGACAGCCTTCAACAAAGACGTGTCCATGGAGGCAAGAAGAGGACTTCGGGGCAGATTAGCCGCCTTATGGCGGAATTTAGCACCAGCTCTGAACTCTTTTCCCAGACTGGATCCGTCCATACGGCCGGCCTGGCCAGGGAGGAAATTGAGGTATTTCGCGAGGATGTGGCCAGGCATAACACCGTGGATAAATTGGCTGGGTACTTGGTTTTGCATGGCCAAGATGCCACCGATATGTGTCTGCTTACCAGTGGCCGCATTTCTTCGGAATTGGTGCTCAAGGCCGCCCGCATGGGCATAGGGATGCTTCTTTCCCCTTCGGCACCAACTGCTCTGGCAGTGGAGTTAGCCGACAAGCTGGGCTTAACCCTGGTGGGGTTCATTCGGGGCCAGCGCTTTAACATTTACTGCAATTTTTGGCGAGTGAAGGATGCAATTGAATAAGAGGATCTGCTCCGCGGGGAGCAGGTTTTGTTTTAGGGGTGGAGAAATCCTCCTCCTTTGATAAAAGATGAATAAAAGAGATGGGCTGGGACATAATTCAATGTGGTAAAAGGAAATATGGAGCATAATCTGGCGTTTAACGGAGGAATAAAAAGATATTCTCATTTATTTGTCGCTAATGGCGGAAATTGGCCCTTGCCACATAACGCCCCAGAAAGTAAAATTATAATTGCGATTAGCACTCGCCATAGACGAGTGCTAACAATATAAAAACCAATCAAAGGAGGTAAATACATGAATATCAAACCTCTTGGCGACCGCGTTGTAATTAAGGCATTGGAGCAGGATGAAGTAACCCCCAGCGGCATTGTGCTGCCGGAAAAAGCCAAGGAGAAGCCCCAGGAGGGCGAAGTTATTGCTGTCGGTACCGGTAAGGTGCTGGACAATGGCTCTCGTCAGGAACTGGAGGTAAAGGAAGGCGACCGGGTGATTTATTCTAAGTATGCCGGTACCGAAATCAAGAATGATGGCCAGGAATATCTGATTCTCAGCGAACGGGATATTCTGGCGGTTGTAGAATAATCCAACATAGCCGAAGGAGGTAGTACAAAATGGCAAAAGACATTGAGTTCAGGGAAGATGCCCGCAAAGCTTTGGAGCGGGGTGTCAACTCTCTGGCCGATACTGTTAAAGTAACCTTAGGCCCCAAAGGCCGCAACGTTGTTTTGGATAAGAAATTTGGTTCTCCCCTCATCACCAACGACGGTGTCACCATTGCCCGGGATATTGAGCTGGAAGACGCCTTTGAAAACATGGGCGCTCAGCTGGTCAAGGAAGTAGCTACCAAGACCCAGGATGTAGCTGGTGATGGAACCACCACCGCAACCCTTTTGGCCCAGGCAATCATTCGGGAAGGTATTAAGAACGTAACCGCTGGTGCCAACCCCATGATTTTGCGCAAGGGCATCGAAAAAGCTGTTAATGCTGTTGTGGATGAAATCAACAACATAAGCAAGCCCATCGAAACCAAGGATGACATCGCCCGCATTGCTGCCATCTCCGCCGACAACGAAGAAGTTGGCAAGCTGATTGCTGAAGCCATGGAGAAGGTTGGCAAGGATGGCGTCATCACCGTTGAAGAGTCCAAAGGATTTGGCACCAACCTCAATGTTGTGGAGGGTATGCAGTTTGATCGCGGCTACCTCTCCCACTACATGGTTACCGACACCGAAAAAATGGAAGCCATTCTTGAAGACCCATATATCCTCATCACTGACCGCAAAATCAGCAATGTTCAGGAAATCCTACCTGCCCTTGAAAAAATCGTTCAGCAAGGTAAGAAGTTACTGCTCATCGCTGAGGATGTGGAAGGCGAAGCGTTGGCAACTCTGGTTGTCAACAAGCTCCGCGGCACCTTCACCTGTGTAGCCGTCAAAGCCCCTGGCTTTGGTGATCGCCGCAAGGCCATGCTGGAAGATATTGCTGTTCTCACTGGCGGCCGGGTTATCTCCGAAGAAATGGGACTGGAACTCAAGAATGTTGACCTGAATATGTTGGGTACTGCCCGTCAAATCAAGGTCACCAAGGAAGACACCATCATCGTTGATGGCGGCGGCGAAGCTGAAGAGATCCAGAAGCGGATTGGTCAGTTGCGTACCCAGATTGAAGACACCACTTCCGATTTCGATCGGGAAAAATTGCAAGAGCGCTTGGCTAAGTTGGCCGGCGGCGTAGCTGTCATCGAAGTTGGCGCAGCCACCGAAACCGAACTGAAGGAAATGAAGCTCCGCATCGAGGACGCCCTCTCCGCCACCAAGGCTGGTGTTGAAGAAGGTATGGTCCCTGGTGGTGGCACCGCATACGTCAATGCCATCAGAGTGCTAGACAATGTGGACGCCCAGGGTGACGAAGCAACCGGTGTCAACATCATTCGCAGGGCTCTGGAAGAGCCGGTACGCTTGATTGCTGAAAACGCCGGCTTGGAAGGTTCCGTTGTTGTGGAACACCTCAAGAACGAGCCTGTGGGCATCGGTTTCAACGCCCTCACCGAAGTATACGAGGACATGGTCAAGGCTGGTATCGTCGATCCTGCCAAGGTTACCCGTTCTGCTCTCCAGAACGCAGCCAGCATTTCCGCGATGTTCCTGACCACCGAAGCTGTCGTAGCCGACATTCCCGAAGAGAATGAAGGCGTACCCGGCGGCGCACCCGGTGGAATGGGCGGCGGCATGCCCATGATGTAAAATTCATAGTTATAGAAAAAAAGGACATTGGGGACGGTTCCCTTTGTCCTTTTTCTATTTTTTACAGAATAATAACAAAAGATTCTTTAAGCAGGGAAATGCTGTCGATAGGAAGAATTTAGTAAGATAGAGAAAAGGGGGGATGGTCTTTGGCTCGGTTTAAGCGTGAGTTTTGGCTTTTGTCGGTCTTTACCGGTATCGCGTTGGCCTATGCCGTCGTTTTACAAGAGTCGATACTATGGTTTTTGTTTTATCTTAGCCTAGCCTGCATAATTTTGGCTCTGTTGTATCGGGGGCACAATATGCAGCGTCTAAAAATAATCAGGACAGTTTTAAACCGTCAGACCGAGTTGGAGGCCGGTTCCAATTTGTATGTAAGGCTCACTGTGGAGACCACCAACCTTTTACCCTGGCCATGGATAGAACTGAAAGAAAACCTCCCCACGGCCCTGGAGGGAAAGATCACTGGGGAATCCGGAGGTTACATGGTTTGGGCCAAGCGGAAAAGCTGGCAATCCATAGCTTATACCGTTGAGGATGCACCCCGGGGGATCTATAAATGGCAATGGGTTGAGGTAAAGTCCGGCGATCCCCTGGGTTTGGTTTCTCATCAGGGCCAGGTTAAATCCCCTGGCCAGGTTGTAATTTATCCTCGAACTGTGCCGCTAGAGGCCAAGAATTTCTTTCCCCGTCGAGCAGAGGGTGTATTGTCGGTGAAGAGTCAAAACCGAGATTTGGCTCAGCTGGTCGGCGTCCGGGATTATCGGCCTGGGGACAAGCTCAGCTTAATCCATTGGAAGTCAGTGGCAAAAAACCAACAGCTGTATACCAAGGAGTTCGCTCCTCAACTGATGGATTCATCCCTAATTATTCTGGATTGTTCGGCTCAGGCATGGGCGACGGGGGCCAAGGCCGCCTTTGAGGAAGCCGTTACTGTGGCAGCATCCCTGGTGAAGGCAGCTTGGATACAGCGGATTCCGGTGAGCCTCTATGATAATTTTCACCCCCAGGCTATTTTCCCCGTCACTTCCCGGGGCGAATTTGATCGTATGCGCCTACATCTGGCAGGTGTGTTTCCCAGAGGGCGGCAGCCCGTGAACAGGGTGCTGTTCAACAACTTCCTTCAGGGTAGTAATATAGTCTTAGTCTCTTCTGGAGTCCAGACGGGATTGCAAAAAATGCTCTATCCCCTGGCGGCTCGCGGCAATGCAATAACCTTGATCCAGATCCTGGGGGGACAGGAGCCTGGCAAGTCCAGGTTGCATTCTTCCAGAGTTGGTGGAGGCTTTAATGTGTTTCAGATAAGCAAAGCCGAAGACCTCAGTTCCCCAGGAAGGGAAGTGGTATAGTGCAGTGGAAGCGAGGCGGCGTCGTCAAGGTGTTCTGTTGGCTTTGGTTCGCAGTGTTAAGCATTGGCCTCAACAGTTACATGGAGTTTATTAGTCCCGGTCTATTGCTCTATACCCTTGCAATTATTTATGTAACGGAGCTTTTGCTATCCCGAGTAGGAATTTTGGTTCAGGTCCTGCTGAGCTTGGTCGTGATTCATCGCACCTTTTATGTGGGTAGCCTCCTGAATTTGCGCTGGTTAGGTTGGTTGGCATCGGACCTTGCAGCCGACTGGGAAAATGTCGTCCAAGCACAAAATGTATCTTATGTTACTTCCATGACCCTGGGCTTGGCTGCAATTATAGCTTTGTTTTGGGTCTATAGTTACTTTCTCAGCCGCCAGCGTGGAGCAATGCCTTTACTGGCCGTTGGAACCATCATGCTCACCGCAGCCCACTTATGGTTCGGCTTAGGCCACTCTTTTACCATTGTCCTCTATGTCATTATAGGGTTGCTAATCATGGGAACGACGCAAATGGCTATAAAATTTTCTTTCCCCTTTACCCGTTGGCTTGCCTTTCTCATGATATGTGTCATCTCTTTGTCTTCTATCGCTTGGGCGTTACCAGAGGCAGATCTGGACGTGTCTCAATGGTGGCAAGACACTCTCCTGCCTCCTGCGATTCGCAATCCCAATGCTCAGGGGGGAACTATAGGTTATAGCTCTCTCACTGGTAGCATGGGGGGCCCCTTGGAGTTAGATGAGACTCCGGTGCTTCAAGTCAGTTCTCCTGTGCCTGTATATCTCAAGGGTGAAGTCCGTCATATATATACCGGTAACAGTTGGGAGGGGCGGACGACTGCAGGAGTGCCATATCGCCCCGAACCGACAGATCAGGATATTATGGTAACTGTGGAGATGCTTTCAAAGACAGAGGGCGAGACGCTTTTTGTTCCCTTATATCCAGTGGAAATTTTAATTGGCGGCAATAATTTTGCTCGTGCTTATAGTCCAACGATAAGTTTTGTCCAGGAGTATGCCTTCCAGGATAATCAATACCTGATCGAAAAAGCTTTGGAAGCGGGTGATTCTTACTTAGTAGTTACCCGTCTGCCCCAAGTGGATGCCGGTGCCCTGCGGCAACTCAGCACCTCTCAGGCTACTCAAGAATACACCAATTTGCCCCAATCCTTGCCTCCGCGTGTGCATGAGCTGGCCTGGGAAGTTACAGCCGAAGCCGGCAATGACTACGACAGGGCTGTGGCTTTGGTCAATTATTTGCGCAGCGGTCGTTGGGATTACTCCCTGCAAACCGAGATTACACCCCAGGAAGAGGACTTTGTCGATTATTTCCTCTTCCAGCAAGACCGGGGATATTGTGTGCACTTTTCCACGGCCTTTGTAGTCATGGCCCGGGCTGTGGGGTTGCCGGCCCGCTGGGTACAGGGTTATAGCTCCGGCACTAGGGATGGGGACGATTATATAGTCCAAAACAACAATGCCCATGCCTGGGGAGAAATTTGGTTTGATGATTATGGTTGGGTCCCCTTTGAACCTACCCCCGGTTCCAGCATGTATGTGCTGCATCCCGAGGAAGAGGTTGAACCGGGAGAGGAGATTGAGCCTTCGGAACCCTCTGACCCTGTTTTGCCCATTAATCCCAATGATCCCCGACTCCCCGATGTGGATCCCGGTGGTGGTTCCGGTGGTCAGAATCAGTGGCGATTGCCTTTGCACTTTACCATCCCAGGAATTATTCTCGCTGCTTGGGCATTGTTCCTGGTCCTGCGGCCGCAAAATTACAGGCTGGTGCGCCTATATGAAAAAATTCAGCGGCGGCTCAAGCTCTTTGGTTGGCAGCGCCAGAACTGGGAGACCCCCCGGGAGCATGTGCACCGGGTAGAGTTACCCCACAGATCACAAATGGTAAGTTTTGTCCAGGATTTTGAAGGAATAGTATACGGCGGCAGCTCTTCAGAGCAAAAATATCCCGCCTGGCTGTTGCGAAGGTATTCTGTGCTGAAACTGGCCTGGCATCGTCTTAACCAGCGTCGGAACTCAAGATAGAGAAAGAGGGGATGAAAATGCAGAGAATCCAAGGTTTGTTGGATAATCTAAACAAGGTATTGATAGGTAAACCCAAGGTGACAAATATGGTCGCTGTGGCACTACTTTGCCAGGGTCATGTCCTGATAGAAGACGTGCCCGGTCTGGGCAAGACCATATTGGTCAAGGGGTTGGCTAAGTCCCTGGGTTGCGTGTACAATCGTATCCAGTTTACTCCGGATCTTTTGCCCGCCGATGTGGTGGGGATTACCGTCTATAATCAAAAGACCGCTGAGTTTCAGTATCGTCCTGGCCCGGTAATGGCCAATATTGTCCTGGCGGATGAAATCAATCGAACATCTCCCAAGACCCAATCCAGTCTCTTAGAGGCCATGGAGGAGGGGCAGGTCAGCGTAGATGGCAAAACCTGGCCGCTTCCAGCTCCTTTTATGGTCCTGGCTACCCAGAACCCCATTGAATACGAAGGAACCTTTCCCCTGCCTGAGGCTCAACTGGATAGATTTCTGCTGCGCCTGGAAATAGGCTACCCCAGTCAAGAGACAGAGGAAACAATTATTCGTTCCCAGGAAGACGGCCATCATCCCTTGGAATCCTTGACCCAGGTGGTAGAGATTTCAGATCTTCAGGCCGCTCAAGAGCAGGTAGCGAAGGTTAGGCTTAGTGATAGCTTGGTTAAGTACATCATCACTATCTGTGACCGCACCCGCAAGCACCCAGCCCTTTACCTGGGTGCCAGCCCCCGGGGGTCATTGGCTCTGGCTAGGACAGCCAAGGCCTTGGCCTGGCTTCAGGGTAGGGATTATGTCATTCCCGACGATGTAAAGGAAATGGCGGTTCCTGTCTTGGCCCATCGCCTGATTCTCAATCCCGAGGAAAGGCTCCGGGATGTGACTCCGTTAGAAATTATACGGCAGATATTGAATACGGTGCCGGTGCCCACTAGGTAAGAAAAGGCTGGCTCAGCCACAGCAGTGGAGGAGCCAGCTTTCGCCTTAAGGGCAATTGGGTAAGATAAATTGAACGGGGAAAAATACATACCAACTGAATGGCCTTGCTTTTTGACACAATTAGGGGTAGTATAGGCAAATAAATTCTTGCAACATGTAAGAGGTGGAATAGATGAAAAGACCTGTTATTATTATTGATTTCGGCGGCCAGCACAGTCGCGTCATTGCTCGGAAAATTAGGGAGTTGAAGATTTGGTCGGTAATCCTGCCGGGTAGCTCTACCCTGGACAAAATTGAGGCCCATAATCCCCAAGCTTTGGTTCTGGTGGATGGACCTGGTCGTGGGGAGCTGCCCCTGGGACTGCTGGACAAGGGTTGGCCAGTGCTGGGCATCGGTCGGGATATGCACAAGGTTGGCAAGGTTATGAATCCCGAACTGATTAACACCCAGCAGGGTGAGATGCAGCTGAAGGATTTTCTTCAGCGCACCTGCGGAATCCAATCTAATTGGTCCATGGCCGACTATATCGAAGACACGGTGGCTACGGTGCGCCAGCAAATTGGTGAGGAAAGGGTCATCTGCGGCCTAAGCGGCGGAGTGGACTCGGCAGTGGCAGCAACCTTGGTGCACCGAGCGGTGGGGGACCAGCTGACCTGTTTTTTTGTCGATCACGGTCTGCTCCGCAAAGGCGAGGTGGAGGAAGTCATGACCGCCTTTTCTGGTCGGGGCATTAAGATTATGCAGATCGATGCTCGGCAACGCTTTTTGTCCCGTCTGCAGGGAGTGACCGAGCCCGAGGCAAAGCGCAAAATAATCGGGGATCAGTTTATCCGGGAATTTGAAACCGCGGCCCGGGAGTTGGGGGATGCAAAATTTCTGGTCCAGGGCACAGTCTACCCCGATGTAATCGAAAGCGGTGGAGTCGGAGTCGAGACCATCAAAAGCCACCACAACGTAGGTGGATTGCCTGCAGATTTAGAATTTGAATTGTGCGAGCCAGTGCGGGACCTGTTCAAGGACGAAGTCCGGGAAGTAGGTACTCGTCTTGGCTTACCCGATGAAATCGTCTGGCGCCAGCCCTTTCCAGGCCCGGGCTTAGGCATTAGGGTACTGGGTGAAATTACAGAAGAGCGTCTGGCCATAGTGCGGGAAGCCGATGCCATCATCCGCGCAGAAATTGCCGCAGCTGGACTGGACAGGGAAGTTTGGCAGTACTTTGCCACCCTGCCGGGAGTCCGCAGTGTGGGAGTCACCGGCGACAACCGCACCTATCAGGAATTAGTCGCGGTTCGGGCAGTAACCAGCATTGATGCCATGACCGCCGATTGGGCTAGGCTGCCCTGGGAGGTATTGGAACGCATCTCCCAGCGCATAGTCAACGAAGTGGACCATGTCAACCGGGTGGTATATGACATCACCAGCAAACCCCCGGGCACCATTGAGTGGGAATAATAGCAAGAAAGTAAAAAACCCCGTATTAGCGGGGTTTTTCGGGTTTTAAGGCTAAGATTGATAACAGAATGATAACATTCTATTATTTCTGGGGAATAATTGCGTTAAAAAGAGAATGCCCGCAAACACGAGAAGTGTAAGTAGGGTATTTTATCGTTACTCTCAATAACTGCTTAGTCCAGTTTGTTCTGCTTGTATCCTACTTTTTGTTTTTACTGCGGGTCATTGTGCATTTTCTTTATTTTGTCTGCCGTACAAAAATCCTCATTTATTTTAATAACCGATATAACAAACAGTCTTAAAAAAATCATATAGCTAATCTGATGCTTTTCTTCATCTGCGTTGAATTGAGTGTGTACATACTTATTCCTTAAATCAAGTCCGTTATTAAATTGAGACTTATTAAGAAAATAGTTTATATAATCTTGTTCTGGTTTTGAAAGCTTTCAAATTGAACTAACCTATTATTCTCAAGGCTATTAATGGTTTCCCTCGCTGGTAATGAATACTGCCAGTAACTTATTACATCATTATAAAATAAGTCTCGAAGTATTATGAATAGATTCTCATCACGCGAAACTACATACCCTTGTGCGTTAGTTGTTAAATAATTCTTATCGAAAAGCCACATAATTTTCATACTGAAATACTCCGGAAAATCATCCATCCTAAATTGTACTTTACTTAACATTGTTAAGTGTAAACTGGATTTGTCGGGAATTGCATCGTAGAATCCCCCTGATTGCAAAGTAAATTTCCCTGTTTCTGCAATAAAAAGGAAGGCCATTGCAGCGGCCCCATAGAAACCTTACCCTTGAAAGCTCGAATTTCGAGGGGAGGTAATTAGGAGGATGCTGACAATGGCA
>Ga0209075_1001850_pt1 | contig 19394 bp, 12 predicted proteins | sample Stecom2011_FD_187523 | JGI IMG/M metagenome (GOLD analysis project Ga0209075, IMG submission 187523) | Agricultural soil microbial communities from Utah to study Nitrogen management - Steer compost 2011 (SPAdes) (version 2) | ecosystem: Environmental > Terrestrial > Soil > Agricultural land...
TGATTAATAAAGAATAGACATAATAAAAGAAGTGCCTATTTTCAATTACACCCGCACAAATTCTTTTAGCGTCAAATTAATTAAAAAATCACATCTCTAAAAAGACTTATACTTCACAGATGTTGCTCCCACTGTAATCTTAGATTTATCAATGGCTTTATTCAATCGATCAATGACTTTGGTAGCGTCTCCTCTAGATAAATAGGCTCCAGCAAGGACATTCAGTTCATTTTTCATTGTTTTTAAAGTGGTAAAAGCGCGATATGCACTTAACATTTGATTACTGCTTAATTTATATTGGTTCATCAGACTGATTAGTTCCTTTTGAGTCGGTTTGAAATTACTGCGAACAGGATCTGTAAAACTATTGATTTGAAGCACAGTTTCTCTTTCGATATGAATTAACAATTCTGTTGTTCTTAGTCGTTTGAAAATTGAATCTTCTCGTGCTGCTTGTCTTGCCTCAACTGTACCTCCTGGATATTGATTAACTTCCTCTGGTTCATAATTAATCATCACCCTATCGTTTTTCCATTTTCCTACACCTCCACCTCTAGCGATAATTTTAAAGTCTTTCTTTTTATCTAACAAAGCCTCAAAAAATTCAACCACAGCAATAGAATCTTTTGCAGTAAATAAACTTTCTTGATTCAATTCATATTTATCCACATCAAACAAATCGTTGATTCGCAATTGTACTTGAGAAGTATATAACGGCAGTGCATCTGTAAGATTGATATGCAACATTACTTCGTCGTGTTGACTACTTTTATGAGAAATTGGAATCGCCAAAAGCTTAATCTCAATCACCTCTTTATCGTCACTGGCCTTAAATGTGAATTCTTGTGTTAGTAAATCAAAGCGTGTAGAATCTTCGTACAAAAACATTCCATCTTTTTCTTTATAAGACATCCATTTTGTACCAATTAGATCATACATTTGTTGAGTTTTTCGAACTAGAGCTTGTTTTTCAACGAGTATATTTTCTTTTTCTTCTGCAAGAGAAATCAGTTTCTTTTCAATTGACTTTAATTCACCATAAAGTGCCACGACTTTATCTTGTCTTTTTTTACGTTTTGACCGTTTAGAATCTGTTTTAAGTACTGGAGGTCCTGAACCAGAGCGTTGCTTTGTTTTTTTTGATTTCTTTTTATTTTTCGCAGGTTGAGTGGTTATTGTACTGTAACGAATATCATTTAATTCCTTTTCTGTTTTATCAACAGATAGTTTTGTATCGTCTTTTCTACCTTCAAAGTGTTTAATCCAATAGTCAATCCCCCTTTTACCACTAATTTTTTCTTCTAAATCAAAGATATCTTTTTGAACTCTTTTGATTAAAGTAGAATATGTCAATCCACCTCCAAAACTTGAATCTGGAGAGAGAAAGCGTGTATTAACAGCACCGAAAAGTGGATAATAGTTCCCTCCTTTTTGAATTACAACAGTGGTTTGCTTTTCAGAATTATAACCCCAAACATCTAAATGAATATTGGTTTCTCTTCCATTTCCAATTGTTTCAAATTGATGAATGGTATATCCCATTGGTAAAACCTCTGGTTTCTTTTTCTTACTGTTGGGTTTAATTCCAATATAAGGTTCATAAGGGAACAGTCCAACTGCTTTGGGTAAACCTCTGTTCCATCGCCCTCTTTCATCTTTTTCTCTTTCTTCAAATAATCCTGACGTTGTAGAACCATCTCCAGCAGCAGTTAGAACATTTTTAAAGTAATCTGCTTCACCTCCTAGTTGTTTGAAGATTTGAAAAGTTCTGTGACTCACCCAATCATTGATTGCTTTATTATAAGCCAAGATAACTTCCTTTTTTTCTTCTTCTGTCCAAGATGCAAAACCGTCTAACATTGCAATTTTATCCTTGAATGTTAAAGTGGGATTAGATAGCTTTTCAATTTTTTTATGTACTTGAAGTTCATCTTTTTTGGTACGTTTTGCTTTTTCTGGAAGGTACTCCATTAACAATTCCTCAAATCGCTCATAATCTGAAGCGTTTCCATCTTTAATCAAACTGTTACTTCTATGTGATTGAAGTACATTATTCAACTCCCAAATTGCCATTTTGTTGGCTAATTCAGCTAAAATACCTTTTGGTGAACGGCGGATTTCATTTGAATAGATTTTTAATAATTCAGGTTGATTAATGATTACTTGTTCAGTTGAATCATAGTTAACCTCTCCATTTGGAAGTGTAATCTCTTTTCCTGAATAGACAACATATCGACCAATATTTTGCTCCAGAATAGGGCTTTTTCTTATCGTATGGTAGAGATAAGCTTTGTTTTGAGGTGTCAAAAAATAATCCTCTTGGGCTACAGTTGAAAACACTGTAAAGACAGACAATAACACAATTATTGGGAAGTTGTTCATAGTACAAATATGGAAAAAACTTTTTTGATTTCTCATATCCTTAAAGTGAATTATTCTTTTAACAGATTTCTTAATTTTAAAAAACATCTTTAAAATCAATAAGCCGTTATATATTTACAAGGATAAAAATTAAATCAGTACATTCGCAATTGAAATTAAGCGATGAAAAAACTCAGCATTTTTTTCATAAGATCATTTGTGGGGCCGTTTTTAGCGACCTTTTTTATTTCCATGTTTATGCTTGTTATGCAGTTTTTATGGAAGTACATTGATGATTTAATGGGTAAAGGTCTAGAAATCAGTATTATTACAGAACTCTTGTTCTATGTTTCGGCTAGCTTACTTCCACTAGCCTTACCGCTTGCGATCTTACTTTCCTCTCTAATTGTGATGGGGAATCTTGGGGAATCCAATGAACTTACCGCCTTAAAATCGAGTGGACTTTCAATCTATCGTATTTTAAGACCATTAACTGCTGTTGTGATTCTTATTGCCGTCGGTACATTTTATTTCTCAAATTACGTTATTCCTATTGCCAACTATAAATGGCATTCTATTATTTGGGACATTCAAGAAAAAAAGATGACTTCCTTTTTAAAGCCCGGCTCTTATACGCAAGAAATTGATGGATTTAGTATTAAAATCAAAGATGGAAAAGACAATAGCTTTAATGAAATTATAATCCATGACCGTAGGGTTAATAATGAAATCAAGACCATTACTGCTAAATCTGGTGAGTTCTATCAATCAGAGAATGGAGAGTTTTTGTTTTTCAAACTGTTTAACGGAAGCGTTATTGAAGAATTATCGAGTAGTCCAGATTTTCAAGGCAACAACGATAAAGGAGGTAGAAATAACAGTATTTTCCCAAGTAGAAAATCAGAATTTAAGTCTGCTACCTACAAAATGGATATGAGTGGTTTCAAATTGCAACGCTCTAAAGACGATTTATTTAAAAATGATTATGAAATGCTTAACGTTTTTCAAATCAATGAAACAGCAGATTCTATAAAAACATTATATCAGGATTTAATGGAGTCCTTATCGTTTAACAGTAAAGCAAAGCATGCCTATTTCCAGGTAATTCATTATATTACAGAACAAGAAATAGATTCCGTTCAGCGAAAGAATATTGAGAAATATATAGAAATCAATAAAACGGTGAGAAGTCTTTCTCCTTTGGCAAAACATCAAAACGAAGCATATGATTCTATTTTAATTCCAAATAAAAACGGGACAAATCTAGCAAATGAAAATGTTGATTCGAGTTTAATTATTACTCCTGTTTATGCTTTTGAGAATATGTCAGCGGAAAAGCAAGAATATGCCATTAATCACATGAAATCTCAATTGAGAAGTAACATCAATTCTTTGGAAGGTCAAATGGAAATTGAAAAAAACAGACATCGAACAATGCGCCGTTATGAAATTGAGTTTCATCGAAAGTTTGCACTTTCATTTTCAATTATCATCTTGTTTTTTGTTGGTGCTCCTCTTGGTGCAATTGTTAAACGTGGTGGATTTGGAGCTCCTGTAGTAATTGCAGCTTTATTGTTCATGGTTTACTTTGTACTTATTACCATCGGCGACGGAATGGCAGAAAGTCAAATATTGTCTCCTTTCTTTGGAATGTGGGGACCTAATATTCTACTTTCACCAATTGCTGCATTGTTGATGATTAGTGCGGCAAAAGACAGAAGTATTGTTGCAATACCTAAAATATTTAAAAAGAAAAAGAAGAGTGCATAAAGTTTTTCATTTTTCCAACAAACCAGCATTCCCAATAAGAGATGGTGGATGTGTAGCTATATCGAGTTTACTCAAGTCGTTGTTGACGTCTTATGAATTAGAGGTTTTTCACTTTACTTTGTCAACACATAAACACCCCTTCGATTCTAATGCATATCCAAGTTCTTGGAAAGAAAGAATGCAGATGGACAATGCTTTTATCGATACTAAAACTAATGCGTTGGGCGCTTTGATATATTTATTAAAGAACAAGTCCTATAATATTGTTCGGTTTATGGACAAAGCAATTGCCCAAAAGATTGAAGTAATATTAGATCAAAACAAATTCGATACTGTAATTCTAGAAAGTATTTACCTCTTACCTTACCTTGATTTATTTAAAAACAAAGGAATTAAAGTAATCGTTAGAGCGCATAATATAGAACATGAGGTTTGGAGTTCAATGGCTAATAACGCTACCCTATTCCTTAAGAAATGGTATTTTAATAAACTTGCAAAACAGTTAAAAAAATATGAAATAACGCAATTAAAGAAAGTTGACGGAATCATTTCAATTACAGAAGAAGACGCACGTTTCTTTCAGCAATTTGAGCCAAATGTGTTGACAACTGCAATTCCTACGTCAGTAAAAACAGATTTTCCGCTGCCTGATTATTCTCTTTCAGACTTTTATTTCTTAGGCGCTATGGACTGGAAGCCAAATGAAGAAGGAATTGAATGGTTTTTAAATGATGTAATCCCTGAGGGATTAAAAGGAACCCAGTTTTTTCTAGGTGGAAAAAGTTTGAAGAAAAATCAATTTAATCATCCAAGTGTTGTAAATGTTGGAGAGGTTGAAAATGCTCTGGATTTTATTAGTCAACATGGTATTTGTGTTATTCCTTTACATTCAGGAAGTGGATTGAAAATTAAACTTCTGGAGAACATGGCGATGGGAAAACCTATTATCACAACAACAGAAGGAATTCGAGGGGTTGATGTCGAACATGAAAAGCAAGTATTAATTGCAGATGATCCTAACGAATTTAGAGCGTTGATGTACCGTTTACATTTTGACAAAAAACTAAGGAAAAAACTGGGCACTAGCTCAAGAACTTTTATTCAAAACAACTACAGTGTAGATAAATTAACAAGAAGACTCATTGCATTCATCAAAGACATATAAAAAGATAATAGTTATCACTTCGAGATTTCCTTATCCATTAGAGAAGGGAGATAAACTACGTGCCTATTATCAAATACAGCAATTATCGGAACATTTTGAAATTCATTTAATCAGCACTTCTGAAAACAGAGTGAAAAAAAAGGACATTGAACAATTGCGTCCATATTGTGCCAGTATTAATGTTTTTCCGATAAGTTTATTTAAAAGATTAAAGGGAACATTTTTCATGTTATTTGGATACAAACCTATTCAAATAGGTTATTTCCATCACAATTCTATACAAAAGAAAATTAACCGATTGTTAAAGGAAATTCAGCCTGAACACATCTATTGTCAGTTAATTAGAGCTTCAGAGTATGTGAAAAACCACCATGATTGTAAAAAAACAATTGATTATATGGATGCATTTTCCAAGGGAATGGAAAGACGTTCAATAAACGCTCGATTTATTAAGAAGTTAGTGTTTGAGATTGAGTTTATGCGCTTGGCTAAATATGAAAATTTAATCTTTGAATACTTTGAGCACCATACAATTATATCTGATCAAGATAGACGTTACATTTTACATAAAAACAGTAATCGAATTCACGTTATACCCAATGGAGTTGACACTTCATTTTTCGAAGAAGTTAAAGAAATTAAAAAAGACGCTGATTTGGTGTTTACAGGAAACATGTCTTATCCACCAAACGTAACAGCAGCAAAATTTATAGTGAATGAAATACTTCCTTTGTTACCAGAAAGTATCCGTGTAAAAATAGCGGGTTCATCCCCCTCAAAAGAAGTGCAGAGGCTTTCCTCCTCTCGCGTTAAGGTTACTGGATATGTTGATGACATCAAAGCAGCTTATCGCAGTGCAGAGATCTTTTTAGCTCCAATGTTTTTAGGAACAGGACTGCAAAACAAATTACTTGAAGCAATGGCAATAGGAATTCCATGTATTACAACGAGTATGGCTAATAACGCACTTGGGGCAGAACCTGAGAAGGAAATACTCATTGCTGATAATGCAGAAGCTTTTGCACAACAAATTCAACGTTTGCAGGCAAGTCCAGAATTAAAACAAAAACTCATCGACAATGGAAGGGCTTTCATCGCTGATAATTACAAATGGAGCACTGTAACAGATAAGCTCATCCAACTAATCAACGATTGAGTTTATAATTCGGCTTTATTGTCGTATTTTTGCATTAAATTTCAGAAGACAGTTATGCAATATAAATTGAATACCATAGATGAGGCTCTTGAGGACATCAAAGCAGGGAAAGTAGTTATTGTAGTTGACGATGAGGACAGAGAAAACGAAGGAGATTTTGTTACCGCTGCAGAAAACGTTACTCCAGAAATCATCAATTTTATGGCTACACATGGCCGAGGATTGATTTGTGCTCCTTTAGTAGAAGACAGGTGTGATGAATTAGGACTAGAATTAATGGTTCAGTCAAATTCAGCAGCCTATGAAACACCATTTACCGTTTCTGTAGATTTAATTGGTCACGGCTGTACAACAGGAATTTCAGCAATTGACCGTTACAAAACTGTAAAGGCTTTAATTGATCCAGAAACTCGTCCGGAAGAATTAGGAAAACCAGGTCATATATTTCCATTGCGTGCTAAACGTGGTGGGGTTTTAAGACGTGCAGGACATACAGAAGCAGCTATTGATTTGGCTAGACTCGCTGGATTTCAACCTGCTGGTGTAATCGTTGAAATTCTAAATGAAGACGGTTCAATGGCGCGTTTACCTGAATTGGTTGAAATTGGAAAACGCTGGGGAATTAAAATTATAAGCATTGAAGACCTTATAAAATACAGATTAACCAAAGAAACCTTAGTTGAACGTCAAGTTAAAATACAGTTACCTACTGAATTCGGTGATTTTGAAATGGTAGCTTATCTAGATAAAAATAGCGGAGAAGAGCATTTAGCTTTAATTAAAGGTGAATGGGAAACAGATGAACCTGTTTTAACCCGTGTTCACAGTTCATGTATGACTGGTGACATCTTTGGTTCTTGTCGTTGCGATTGTGGACCACAGTTACATGAAGCCATGCGCATGATTCAAAAAGAAGGAAGAGGTGTTATCGTTTATATGAATCAAGAAGGTCGTGGGATTGGAATGATGAATAAATTAAAGGCCTACAAACTTCAAGAAGAAGGATATGACACCATTCAAGCGAATGAAAAACTTGGTTTTAAAGGAGATCAAAGAGATTATGGAATTGGAGCGCAGATTTTACGTGATTTGAATGTCCGTAAAATGCGACTAATGTCAAACAATCCAACAAAACGTACAGGACTTATTGGATACGGCTTAGAGGTTGTTGAGAATGTATCTCTAGAAATCGAAAGCAATAAACACAATAAGTTTTATTTGGAAACTAAGCGTGACCGAATGGGACATACCATAGAAGTTAAAGGTGATAAATAAATAATTACGAATTACGAATTTGTCAATTAAGAATTCGTAATTCGTAATTAATAATTGTCCTATTCTTATCTAATCTTTTTTATTTTCCTCTTTTTCCTGACGAATAATATCGTCACGTTTCTTGTGAATTCGCTTTGACCAGCCTCTTGCAACAATTAATGTTACAATTACAACCGCACCAATAACCATTGCTGTTGTAGAATCCCAGAAATTAATCTGTTCCTTATCATTTTGGGTCACATGTTGTGGAGTTTGTGCGACAACAGTTAAACTCATCCACAAAAAAATCAAAAGTATATTAATTCTATTTTTCATATCTACAATGTAGTAAAAAACAATGAGTTTTTATTCATTAATCCATTAAATATTGAAGCATTCCTCTACTATATGCACGTTCTATTCGTCCATTTTCCCCATCAAAGAGTAAATAAGCATCTATTGCTAAATCTGGATGCTCTTTAATTAAAGCTAAAGCACGTTCAACTCCCATAACCATAAAAGCCGTGGCATAAGCATCTGCTGTGGCAGCATCTTGAGCAACCACAGTCGCACTAAGTAAGTTGTGGCGAACAGGCTTTCCAGTTCTTGGATCTATCGTATGGCTGTATTTCTTTCCATCCAACTCATAAAAATCCCGGTAATTCCCAGAAGTAGCCACTGCTCTATCAGTAATTTCAATATAATTTTCTAATTTCCGCTGAGAAGCACCTTCTGTACCCGTATTAGATTCAACAGGAACATCAACGCCAATTACCCATTTCGCTCCTTGGTGATTTAAGCCTTTAACGCGAATTTCACCTCCTACTTCAATGAAATAGCTTTCTTGACCTTTTTGATCAAGGAAGTCGGCAATAACATCAACTGATTGTCCTTTAGCAATGGCATTAAAAACTAATTTAAAACGAGAATCATGTTTTGTTAGCCTTCCTTTCTTATAACTGTAGTGCTTCTCTTCATCAAAACCTATAAATGCAAGAACACTGTCAATTTCTACTTGGCTTGGTGCTTTTTCAATGTCCTTAAAGAAACCCCACACACTCACTAAAGGATGAACTGAAGGATCAAATGCTCCGCTTGTATGCTTGTATATGCTTTGACTTAATTCAAAACAAGATTTAAAATACTGTGTAGCATTCAAATCAATTGTTGTGTCCTTATTATTGAATTGACTGATTAAAGACGACTCGATATAGGTTGAAAGCTCTGCATTAAACTGATTAAACAAGTCATCGATTTCTATAGGCGATGCGAATAAAGAATCTTCTCCCGTTTTAATAATAAATGTGGTTCCTAATGCACGACCAACAACAGATGTTTTGCTTTCAAGCCAAACATTTTTGGTGTCTTCTAAAACAACTTTATGCGATATATCATCTTTGGAATCCTCAACAGTGGAAGAGCAAGAAGCTGCAACCAATAAAAATAAAGAAGAAAATAGAAGTGTTGATCCTGTGAAAATAAATTTTCTAGTAGTGTTTTTCCAAAAGTGCATTTTCTGTTCCATTGATCCAACTTTGTTCTGTTACTGGCATTCCATTTTTACTATATGTTAAGCCATTTCTACTTTGAATTCGAATATAAACATCTCCTCGACCATCTTTAATCACAAAACGTCGTGTTACAATTCTTACAGGGATGCCATCTTTATCTTTTCGAACATAATTCTCTTGAGAAACACCTTCTGGATATTCATCTCCAAGCGTATTGGCAATTGTTTCGTTAAAAGTAAGTTTATTCGATTCTAATTGATTAATCAGCTCTTGAGTTTTAAACTTATCATCTTTAAACTGTTCATCACGCAATTGACCTTGTGCATCTATACTTGCATTAAGTCCTTTTAAGTCTTCGTAGTTTTCTTTAATCTGTTCCTCTTTCCCTTCTTTTGCCAATTCCTCTTGCTTTGTAATGCGCTCCAATTCATTCATTGAGTTTTGACGCTGAATAGCTTCCTCTTGTTCACGTATTCTATTTGCACGATCCATTGCGCTTACCTGAGTTTTTACTTCTTCATTAATCGCTGCCAAGTTTTCTTTGTGCTGTAGATTTTGTTCATCATTCATATTTTGAACAGTTTCTACTTCTTTAACAATATTTTGTGTTTCATCATATTGTTGATCAGAACGGATCTTAGATTGCTCTAAAGCTTTTTGATCAATGCTTTTTAATTGCTCCAATGCCAATAGTCTTGCATTATCTTTTCCTTCTTGAGATTCAGCAAATAATTCATCTACTGTGGTAAGTTGACTATCAATCAACAATTGATCTTGATATGCCTCTTCACTCTCTTGGCTAATCTTTCTTTGAAGTGCAGCATCTAAAGCATAGATATCATCCTGTAATTGCTGGTTTATTGCTAGTTTATCATCATGAGACTCTGAAACTTTAATCTCTGCTAAAAGCGCCTCATCTTGTAGTTGCATAACCTGTTTGTATTCTGAATTATTTTCTTCAAATGATCTTAATTCTCTTCCTTTCTCAATTTCATCAATCTTAAGCTCTCTATCTTTACGAATCTCTTCATTTATTGCAGCGAACTCCTCATATTTTAAATCAACTTTAAGTAATTCTTCACTTGTAGCAATGACTTTTACATTGTGATGAGCAGCTTCAGCAATATTACGATCGTCTCTCGCTTCTTTAATATCCTTAATTTTCTCAATTGTTAAAATATGATCATTCTTAAACCTATTTTTTGTGGCATCCATTTCATCATTGATGTAAACAATATTTTGATTCATACGAAGTACTTCTCCACGCTCAAAATTATTGGTTTGGATGTTTTTTAGTTCCATCTCAAATTCAACATTGTCTACATGATCAATAAATACTCTGTGCTTACTCTCTTCTTCAATAAAAGCTTCACTTCTTCTGTCTCTTATTGAAGTAATCTCATTTTCATAAGCAGTTCTCTCTTGATAATCAGAAATTGCTCTCTCCTCAGCTAGACCCTCATTTTTTCGAAGTTGATTCTCAACAGCTTGTTGCTTTAATTGCTCACGTTGCTTTGCTCCTGCTTCTAATAGTGCAGCTCCTTCTATTACAGAAATGTTTGACTGCTCACCTAAATACTCAACTTTACTTTCCGTTTTAACATTTCCATTTCTTATGGCAGTTATCTCAGCAATTTTATCTTTTGGATATTGATCATTGTTTCTAAGCGTCAATGCTCTTTCATATAAATTAATTGCTTTGTCATAGTTTTCAAGATCAAAATATTCATCTGCTTTAGTTAAAATCTTTTGATAACGAACATCATCACCTCGCTCTGTTTTTTCCTTAGATTTTAAAATACTTAATTGAACACGTTCGATAGCATAGGTATCATTCTCATCAATTTCAAGTGCTTTTTCATATTCTTTCTTGGCACCAATAAAGTTTTCCTCATTAAATAACTTATCTGCTATAGCTATCTGTTCCTTAAACTTAGCAGATTGATTAGCATCTAGTTGCGCTTGTTTTACTTGATTGTCTATAATTTGTTGCGTCTCGTCAATTTTATCTTTAGCATAAGAATCATTTGCTTTAGCTGCTAATGCAGACTTGTATGAATCTAATGCATCTGTATATTCGCTATTTGCAAAATAGGCATCTGCTTTATCTATGAAGTCTTGATATTCCTTGTTGACAGCATTTTTCGCTAAATCATTGATGCCCTTTCTCGCTAATTCAATTTGACTGTTTGGATAAGCTTCATTTTCTTTAACCGTTAAAGCCTCATTGTATAAATCTATACTCTCTTCGTATTTTTTATTACCAAATGCTAAATCAGCTTTATCTATCAATTCCGAATATCTTTTTTCTTTACTGTTCGCTGCTGAAATTTGATCCAATAAAGCTTGGTATTCTTTTATCTTTTTCTTTGGTAAACTCTCATTAGGCTTAATTAACGAAGCTGCTTTTAGATATTCAATTGCATTTTCATACTTAAAATCTTGGGCTGCAACACTAGCTAAATCTAATTGCTCCTCATAACGGCGGTTAACTTCTGCAAGTTCACCTTGTTTTTCTTTTGCCTCCTCGATCTGGCGCAACAACTCATCTATTTCAACAATTTTATTTTGTGGCAGAGATGCTTTAGGACGCATTTTTTGGGCTTCTTCAAAAATCACTTTTGCTTCCTCTAAGGTTGGAATATCATTCTTTTTTGAAATTGCCAAATCAAATTTAGCTTGTCCAGAATTAATCAATCCCATGTACTGCTCTTCTTCTGATTGTAATTCTTTAATTAAACTTTTCGCTTGATTTTTAAGCTGAGTTGCTTTAGAATCTAAAGGCTTTTCAATCAATGCATCATCGAAAAACTTAATTGCTGCTGCATAATCTTTTTCTTCTAATGCTTTTGTACCCGATGCTAAAGCGGCATTGTAACGTGCTTCTTTTTCACCTTGTTTTGAAAGCTGAGTAATCTTTTGTTGCATGTCTGCAACTCGTGTTGAAGCAATAACATCATTTGGCTTTAAAACTAAAGCTTCGTTAAAAGCAACTAAAGCCACATCATATTTTTCCGAAGAAGCTAAAGCTTCAGCTTCCTTCATCTTCTCTTTATATAACTTTTCAGTTGCTAAGGCAAGTGTTTCTGTTTCTAGCTTTTCTTCGATGAGTTTTAAACTTGCTTTAACTTCTGAGTCATCCTTAATTTCCAATGCTGCTTCAAACTTTGTTTTGGCTTCAGCCCATTTCTTTTGAGCCATCAAAACACTTCCTTCTTGTTTTAATTGTGCGAATTTTTCTTCATTCGATTGTTTTGAATCCCATTCTTGTTTACTATTCTGAGCTGCAATCAACAAGTCCTTTACATCATTTCTTTGACCATCAAGTTTAAATGCTTCTTCATATTTCAGAATAACTTCATTCCACTTATTACTCGTCTTTAAAGTAGTTGCTTGATCCAATAAAACCTGAATATCATCGGCTAATTTCTTTTGGCTGCTTAACTGTTCAAGTTTTACTCTTATCTCTTCAATTCTATCGTTGACATGCTTTTTATCACTAAAAATAGCTTTAGCAGCGATGTATTTCGTTTTAGCTTCGTTCCATTTTTCATCTCCAAAATCCTTATCTGCATCCGCTACCAATTGATTGAACTCTTGAGTTCTTGCGGCATTGTTTTGCATCTCAGCCAATAAAGACTCAGCTTTTGCCTTCCCTTTAATTGCATCTGGATGTTGGGTATTGATTGTCAAAATACTTTGAAAATCTTCAATTGCACCCGCATAATTTTCAGCAGTCATTTTTTCTTGAGCACTGGCTAATAAAGCAACTACTTTATTTGCATCCTCCTCTGCACTTTTTTGGACATCTAATAATTTTTGAGCATTACTAAGCTTTGTTTTAACCGCTACGTCATCAATTAATACGAGGGCTTCCGTATACTTATCTACTGCTGATTGAAAATTCTTAGCAATTACTTGCTCATCTCCTTCAGTAACCAATTGATTAAAAGCAGTCAAGTTTGCATTCGCTGCTTTTTGTTCCGCCAGTTTAGTATTGGCCATCTCTATTCTTTGAACAGGATAAGTTGCCGCACTCTCATAGGTAATTGCCTCTTTATACTTTTCTATTGCTGCAGCGTACTCTTCTTTATTGTATAATGCATCCGCTTCTGCAACAGCTTGATTGTATTTTTCTTTCTTTTCACGATCCTCAGATTGAGCATCTAATTTACCCGCGATAATTCCCAATTGACTTTTCGGGTATTCCTCTTTTGGAAGTAATCTCGATGCTGCTTCATACTTATCACGTGCTGCTTGCAGACTGTTCTGCTTAAAAAAACCATCAGCTTGCACTATAATCTTATCGTATTCAATTCTTTTTGATGCATTCGCCAGTTCTTCTTTAAGCTCTACAATTTTATCTTTGGGATATTGCTCATCTGATTTCATTACAATGGCTTCATTGTATTTTGCGATCGCTTTATCGTATTCTTTATTCGCTGCAAAATTATCTGCCGCAGTAATTATATTTAAGTAGGCTTGATTATCTTGTTGATAGGCCAATTCCTCTTCCGCTTTCTTTTGCAACAGTGCTTCTATCTCGATCAAACGATTGTTTGGATGCTTCTCCGCTTGCTTTCCAGGAACTTGCAATGCAGCAACATATTTATCAAGCGCCTCCTTGTAAGATTTGTCCTTATATAACTGATCAGCCTCTTGGATTAATGCATTGTATTTAGCCTCAGATAAACCTGCAGACTCTTCGGCTTCTTTTAATCTATCGCTAATTTTCTTTTTTGTTCGATTTACTTGACCTGGGTCAAAATTCATTCGATCTCGATCAAAATACCAATCTACAACAGGCTCCGTTTTCAAAAATGCAAAGTCTGCTCCTTCCCTGTCCGTAAACAAATCTATATTAATCGGTGGAAAAATTTTTCCACCGGGAGGCATATCCTCTTCGTTAATTTTAGTAACATCAACCTTAATGATCTTAGAAATATATCCTGGCTTATTGTATTCTATTGTGTAAGGTTTTCCTGGGGAGAATTGAACTGAGTAATTTCCATTGGAGGAAGTTGTGAAACTTGAAACCTCTGCTCCATTTGATAAAACACGAACAGTAACACCTGACATAGACTTTTCAGTATCCATATCAGTAACTTTTCCTTCATAGGTGACTTTCTGCCCATATACAAAGGCAATACTCATCAAAAGAACAGATATGACTAATAAAAAATGTTTCATTGTTAATCTTTAGAACGTAATTCTGTACAATCAGTTACAAGAATCGTTCAAATTCATGGTTTAACATACAAATATCGTTAAAAATAAAATAAATCATGAGTTTTTATTGAACGGATGTATTAACAATTCTAACATTGCTCAAAACAGCTTGATAAACATAGTATTATAATTTAATCAATAATACTACTAATGAAAGATTATTACTGTTTTCCTTAACAATTAGGGAAAATCATTAATTTCGCAGGATGCGAAAAAAATTAATTGAGGTTTGTTATACTCCTGGAGACTATGAGTATTTTAAAGGACGTTTCGAAATTGTTGTGGTTATTGATGTACTTCGTGCAACAACTGCTATATGTTCGGCAATTAATAACGGGGTAAACAGTGTCATTCCTGTCTCCACAATTGAAGAAGCGAAAGCTTATCAAGACAAAGGATATTTGGTTGGTGCGGAAAGACAAGGAGAAATTGTTGAAGGATTTGATTTCGGGAACTCTCCATATAGCTATATGAAACCTGAATTAAAAGGCAAGGATATTGTTCTTTCAACAACGAATGGAACCCGTGCTATTAATATTGCCAAAGAAGCTGATATTGTTGTTATTGGTGCTTTATCCAATTTGGATTTCCTTATTGAATGGTTAATAAAGCAAAATAAAAACGTTTTATGTCTATGTTCTGGCTGGAAAGATAAATTTAACCTAGAGGATACTATTTGTGGTGGCGCTATTGCTGAAGGACTTTTAAAAACAGGGAAATTCTCCTCAGATGAAGATTCGTCAGTTGCTGCAAAGTACCTTTATCTAGCTGCAAAAGACAATTATTTTGGATTCTTAAAGTCAAGTTCACACAGAAGAAGATTAAAAAGACTAAATTTGAATGAAGATATTAAATTTTGTCTCACTCCTAATCAAATGAATGTAATTCCAATTTTACGTGGTGATAGAATTGAAAAATTGGAACTTTAGTTGATGAGTGACTTTAAATAAGCACATGATACATAAAACGCTATTTTCCGTCTTTATCCTTTTAAGTTCATTTTCTTTTGCTGCACTTAAAGACAGTAGCAAAGTTGAATGGATAAAAACCTATTTTAATTCCATTGCTGATTATAGCGTCGCACTCCCAGGCAATCAAGCTAGGGACCAATGGGATATGATTCAGCCGCTTGTAGACCGTATTGACAGTGCAAAGTTCAGCGTTGATTTAGTCGCTTATGATTTACAAAACATGCGGGTTGGACATGCTCTTGCAAATGCTGCTCGTCGCGGTGTTCGTGTGCGGGTTATAACAGATATTATCCACAGAAATCATGCGCCGAAGTTCACACAACCTATGTGGGACACTTTAAGGGCAGCTGGAATTTATAATATTGATGACAGTGGTACAATTTATCATCCAGACGGAAGAATAATTGCCTTGCCCGAAAAACTGCCCAATTCAGGAGCCAATATGCATCATAAATTCGCGATTTTTGACGTATACAATGAAGATCCTGAAGATGATTACCTTTGGACTGGTTCAATGAACATAACCTATACAGGTCCTTGGAACACCAATGTTACAATGGTGATTAAAGACAATGGAATTGCAGAAGCATATCACGAAGAATTTGAACAGATGTGGGGAAGTAAAACAGAAATTCCTAATGCACGGAAAGCTAGATTTCACAAAGACAAACGCAATGTTTCTCAAAACCTTCATTACATTAATGACATTAAAGTAGAGGTTTATTTTGGTCCGATGGACAGAGACAAAACAAAGCCCAGTATTTCTGAAAGAATTACAACTTTAATTAATGAATACGCTAAACATGATGTTCGTTTTTTAGCTTTCGCAATTAGTCCCAATATTCCCATTAGCCAAGCAATGATTGATCGTTCAGGAAGAGGTGAAATCATTTTAGAAGGCGTTATAGATCCTGCTTTTTACGCACGTTATCGCAACAACAACCAAATTTGGGCACAACCTGAAATGGCTTTTGGAAATAGGCTGATAATGTCTGGTAGAGAAGTTAGAAAACTCCACGCAAAAACAATAATTATTGATGCGCTATATCCTTATCCAGAAAAACATAAAGCCCTAACAATTGTTGGTTCATACAACTTTTCTGCTGCAGCTGAAATTGCAAATGATGAAAATATTTTGATGATTTATGATAATAAAATAGCAAATCAGTTTTACCAAGACTTTAAAGGTGTAATGAATCGCGCTAAAGGGGAGAGTTACCACCGCTACCCTACTCTAGACACTAGCATTTGGTATGATAACTTTAGATTTGGGAGAAATGGAAATATAGAAATAGAATTAGAAACGAATATCTACTATCCCGTTGAATTACTTGGAGTAGAAATTCCAAAAGAATGGGCTGGACATAAAGACTCTAGTTACTATTACTCAGATCATTCAAAGAAATATTTATCTGATTTGATCAAAGGAAAATCTCTGAGAATCACTGCAGGAAAAGAACAACCTTCACATAGATTTGGACGCTATTCTGGGTACCTTACTGCAAAATCCGACACTGGATTTATTCAAGTTAATAGAGAAATGATCGCTTCGGGACATGCTACCTATTCTTTTTATGGTCGACAACAAAGTGATTCCATTCTCTCTTTTAAATTGGCCGAACAACAAGCAAAAGAAAATCATTTAGGGATGTGGGCTTTTCCAGATTTAATTAAATCAAAAGTCCTCACACCAGAGGCTGAAAGGTTGAAGGACTTATTCCCCTTAGATATTAATTCAGCAACCCAAGAAGAGTTGATCCTTATTCCTTCAGTTGGACCGAAAACAGCCGAAACAATTATCGACTACCGTGAAAAAAACGGTGACTTTTCGAGTTTAGAAGAGCTGCTAAAGATTAGAGGTATTGGTCCAGCAACATTAGAAAAATTGAAGGCTTACCTCATAATTGGAGAAGAAGAAGATTAAAACAAGTATACAAATCAATTTATCATCTCCGAAAAATCCTTATTTTTGTAAAACTATGACCAATAACGATATTTTACGCCAAATACGGTATGCTTTTGATTACAATGATGACAAAATGATGGAGCTTTTTGCATCAGGTGGATTAGAAGCAACACGTTCACAAGTTTGTGATTGGTTGAAAAAAGAAGAGGAAGATTCTTACAATAAAATGGTGGATAAAGAATTGTCCACTTTTCTGAACGGTTTTATCAATGAAAAACGCGGTAAAAAAGAAGGTCCCCCGATGCGTCCCGAAGATAATTTAAACAACAATATTATTTTCAGAAAGCTCAAAATTGCGCTGAATCTTACCGATGTAGAGATTATAGCCATATTAGACCTTGCCAATATGCGCATCAGTAAACATGAGTTGAGTTCTTTCTTCCGTAATCCAACTCAGCGTCAGTACCGCAAATGCAATGATCAATTCCTAAGAAATTTTCTTTATGGATTGCAATTGAAATACCGAGCAAAAGAAGAGTTATGATTAAAAACAGCGCTTTTTTTATAATTGTCTTATTTTCATTGGTATTAAGTTCATGCAGTTTAAACAAAATGTTCTTAAAGCCAACAAAAATGGCTGCTGATGCAAGTTCTGCGACACTTTATATAGAAAAAGACACAGTTACTATTCAATATATTGGAGACCAATACCACCCTCTTTTTATTCGTAATGGAGATGATACGGTAAGCTTTAATTATACCACAGAAAGTGTAATGTTTGAAAGTACCAGCGAAAACATGCTCAATGGATGGATGCTCACGCCTAAAGATGTTCAACCAAAAGCTACAATATTGTTTTTTCATGGTAACTCTGGGTTTCTAACAAGTCAACATTGGGCGATGACGCGACTGCTCAAATATGGATTTCAAGTTTTTGCAGTAGATTATAGCGGTTACGGTTTCTCAGAAGGAAAAGCGACAAGAAAAAATGTTTTAAAAGATGGAAACTCAGCATTAAAATATTTAAAATCTAGAGCTGATCTTGGAGATACAAAAGTTATCATCTATGGTCAATCATTAGGTGGACATTTAGCTGCTGTGGTGGCAGGACAGAATGAAGATGACATCGATGGATTAGTGATAGAAGGTGCTTTTTCTTCCCATAAAGACATAGGAATTGAATTCGCAGGATTCTTGGGGAGAATATTTGTGAAAGAACAGTACAGTGCAATAGAATCCATACCGCACTTTCATAAACCTACACTTATCATTCACAGTACTGAAGATGATGTTATCCCCTTCAAATTGGGCGAGAAAATTTACGAACATGCCAATCAGCCTAAGGAACTTTATCAAATTGAGGGCTGCCATATCTGCGGATCTCGTTTATACTCAGAAGAAATTGCTGGAAAAATCCTAAAAATGCTTGATTTATAAGCAAAACAACCTTTATATTTTTGTTTTTTATCCAATTGTTCATTTTAACATTTTTCAATTATTTTTTTCAACTCAAGTAAAAACATAAATTGTATTTTAGCCGCTTGATACTTATTCGTTTCATCTTTTTAAGATAAAATACCAATACATAACCTATGATTCAAGTAGAGAACATACGCAAAGAGTTTGAATTAACTAAAAAACAGCAAAAGGAGAACAATACTACAGATAAAGTAGCCTTGGCGGTTGAAGATGTAAGCTTTGAATGTCAGCCTGGACGCATTTTCTCTTTACTGGGTCCTAACGGAGCTGGAAAAACGACAACCCTCAGAATGCTCGCTGGGATTCTTAAACCTACACAAGGACTTATTAAAATCAATGGAATCGACATTCAGAAAAGTCCAAACGAAGCCAAAAAAGACATTGGATTTTTAACAGGATCAACAGGACTCTACGAACGTTTAACAGCAAATGAGATTATCGCTTATTTTGCTAAACTATATGGTGTTTCAAATGATGATTATGAAGTACGCAAGGAAAACTTGTACACTTTATTGGGAATGCATGACTTTCAAGACAAGCGCATCGGTAGACTCAGTACGGGAATGAAGCAAAAAGTCTCCATTGCCAGAAC
>Ga0209075_1001851_pt1 | contig 19389 bp, 16 predicted proteins | sample Stecom2011_FD_187523 | JGI IMG/M metagenome (GOLD analysis project Ga0209075, IMG submission 187523) | Agricultural soil microbial communities from Utah to study Nitrogen management - Steer compost 2011 (SPAdes) (version 2) | ecosystem: Environmental > Terrestrial > Soil > Agricultural land...
CTCATCACTCATCACTCATCACTCATCACTCATCACTCATCACTCATCACTCATCACTCATCACTCATCACTCATCACTCATCACTCATCACTCATCACTCATCACTCATCACTCATCACTCATCACACTAGATACCTACACCTTCAGTTATTAAAGCAGATAATTCCTTTAAACAACCACACATAGATAACGGTATAAATAAATACACTTACAGCGATAAGCAGTCTTAAACATTGAAAAGACAGCAGTTTTTAAAAAGATAACGGTATAAACTATTGGATAATACTGTATAGCTTAAGCCGTTGAAGGTGAGCCATTTTACGATCAGGCATGACGTTTAGAACCTTAATAATGAGTGCTTTGAGCTCTGGGCTTTTGTTTTGAAGGAATAAAGTAGTGAGCAACTCTAAGGCCTGCAGATAGTCTTGTGACAACAGCAATTGTTGAGCTAAGTGTAAGTCGTGGTCGTTAGTTTCTAGCTCTTGAATAAGCCCTAAAAACGATTGAATACGTCCTACTTCTGGTTCGCGTAAAACCAGATGGTCTAACCCTTCAATGTAAGCAAGAGCTTGTTGCCAGCAATCTGCTCCATTACTACTAAGCAGACGTTTTATATAAGCTAAGTGAATGGCACTTTGTTGTGGTGCCTGTTGCCCTGCTTCTTTTAAAAGCTTAAGCGCTTCGTAATTGTCTGTTGTCTTCTGCGCTTTTTCTAGTAAAGCCAAACACTCAAAGTCCAGCCATGGCGCCAGTGCCAATTTAAGCTGGTTAATCGTTTGCAGTTGATTTATACGCAACAGCTCTCGCTGGTTTCGGTAAAGCAAAATACAGGGCAAACCACGCACGCTAAAGCGTTCAGCAAGTGTTGGGAACTGGTCAATATTGATTTTTAACAATGCTAACGAATCGGGCTGCTCTAAAGCGATAACCTCTAAACTCGGCAACATGGCTTTACAGCTGCCACACCAAGGTGCCCAAAAGTCGATTATGACAAGCTGATCCGTTTGTAAAAACGTTTCTAGCTCTGCAACAGAAGCTAGCTCATGGATTATTGACATTAAATTATCTCCTAGACGTCTTACTTAAACGCTTAGTTAATTCTTTAATAGATTGAATAACAGCTTCTTCGTTTGCTTTAGTGGCGGCTGGATTTTGCGGCTGATAGAGCAGGTAATTAATCTGTGACGCCGTATTAGAAATCACATCGCCATGTATGGGGAAAGCTTGTGCTAATCGTGTACAGTACTGCCCTGCTGTTTCACCTGTAATAGCTTCTACGCCTAAGCGTCGAGCTGTATTTTGCAACTGTAGCCATGATTGCATAAAGGGCGATGGTTTATCTGCCCTTAATTTCCACCACAACAAAAATGACGCAATTAAGAAAAAGGCGATAAAGCTGGCAGCAATAACGTAAAGACTTTGTTGCCAATGCTTAAAACCAAGTATTTTTTCTAAAAACCCTTTTTGACGCTGATTATCATAAGACAAAACCCAACGCTGCCATTGATAGTTAATAGAGTCGAGGGTGATTCTTAACTGGTTTATCCATGCAATGCTTTTGTATTTTTGCATTGAAAACATTTGCCCTTGCATAAAACTGTCTTCATGCGCTAAAGCTTGCTCTAAACCAAAATCAATACGGTCTGCAGCTACCATGGCAGTAGGATCGTACCTTAACCAGCCTGCGTCTGCTTGCCATATTTCTACCCATGCGTGTGCATCGTACTGACGTAGGGTTAAATACTGGTCTGCTTGATGCCACTCTCCGCCTTGATAACCTGCAACAACACGCGCTGGAATACCCACTGAGCGCGCCATAAATGTAAGCGCACCGGCGTAATGCGCACAAAAGCCTGCTTTAGTGTTGAATAAAAAATCATCAATTTCTTCACGCCCTAAAATTTGTGGCTTTAGAGTGTAATGAAATTCTTGCTGATAAAAGTAGTGCATTAACTTATCTAACAGCTCAAGGTCAGAGTTAGACTCTTGCTGTAGTTGATACGCCAATGCCTGCGCCTGCGGGTTTCTGTCTTTAGGAAACTGTAAGTACATGCGTTGTTCAACAGCTGTTAAAGGAGCCACTGTCTTGGCGGCTTTAGTTTGTATGACGTTATAGCGCTTACGCTGAAAGATGGGGCGCGCCGTGCGTAGTAACCCTTGTTCGTTTATACCTACACCCTGCTCTGCTGAAGCCGCAGGAGCCAAGGAAAACAACCAGTTTTGTCCTGTGGCTTCCTGAATAATCTCATAACTTCGCTCTATATCTTCCGGGTTTAAGTTGCTCAACGATCTTTTTACATGGGAGGGCTGCTGTACACTCCATTGCCGCCCGTTGTAATGTTCTAACACTAGCGCACGCCAATATAAATCTTGACGTTCAGGCAGCTGGTTATTGTCAAAAGTCACCCTAAATGCCAGCTCAGCAGACTGGCTTAGCTCGGCAATATCTGCGGGGCTCATTTGGTCACTCAGCCCTGTCAGTGCTTGGCTAGATTTTAACGTTAGCCCCCACAATGGGCCAATGCGTGGGAATAAAAAGTACAACACCAGCATCATAGGTAAAGACAGTAGCATTAGCTGGGCGGCCATTTTAGCGGTTTTTTTAAAACGCTTTTTCTGACCGCTGGCGTAATGTGAATACACCAAGGTAGAGAGTAATAACCACACACCAATAACTGCGAACAGAAAATGTAAAATACTTTGCTCGAATAAGAACACTATGCCCTGAATAAACAGGTTAAGAAAAATAACCACATAGGCATCTTTTAAGTAACGCATTTCTAGTAGCTTTAATATCCCTGCCGCCACTAAGAAGGCCGTTGCGCTTTCAAGATCAAACTTGCTGGTTAAAATAATAGCGGCAGAAGTGGCCAACACCACCGCCGTTTTCACCAATTTACTGGGGTAGGAAATTCGACCTACATGAGTTAAGCCACGCCAAGCAATTGCCAGTATTAGCAGCGCATAAATCCAATAAGGTATATGACCTATAAGCTGTAATAGCACATAGGTTTGGCTGGCCAGCAACCAAGGTACGCTATGGCGAGCAATGGCCAAAGGCTCTTTAATTTTCATTTGAGCCTCCGGCAATATTATAAAGCGCCAATGCCGTTAAACAGCGTTGTTTATGTTGCTCGCCAAAATCTAAAGGAATTGTTTGCTGGGGTAAATCAAGCCCATATTGCCAGCCTTGCTCATGCGCTTGAATTATCCAACCACAAAGGCGACTGAGACGAACTTCTTGGGGCAACGGTGCCAAGCTTTCCCAGCTAAACATACGGCTGTTCGCTTGTGGCTGTTCAAACTCTTTACTCACTAAGCCACGGCCTTTTGCCAATTGTTTCCAAGCTATCTGGCGCATAGAGTCACCGGGCTGATAGGCTCTTAAACCGTAGAAGTCTTGATCACCAGCAACTGATAATTGCGCATGCTCGGTTTCTTCCTCGCCTTCACCCTCTGAGAAAACAAAAGGCGTAAATTCAGGCAGCGGATAAGCCAGTGCTTCAAAATCCAACTTCAGCCAGCTCCATGCGGTAAACAGACCTAAGGGGAAACGAGTTTCAACTCGCAAACGTGGCACGTTCAAATACCCACGTTTGTCAGCCATGTAATATTGAAACTGCTGGATAGCATCTCCATGGCCATCAAAAGCCAAAGCTGGCTCGTTAGCAAATCCTAAATTAATGCCTTGATGCCTGTTTGCAGCGGTTTCAAAGACAATAGGCAGCACCGTTTTTTCAGCGACAAAACTGGGCTGTGCTTTACCTGCAATAACAGTTATGCCTGCTAAGTTTCTAAAGGTTAAAATCATGGCAACTAAGGCCAAGCTGAATAACCAAAAGGTCAGGCCAAACAACAAGTTATTTTGATAGTTGATGGCGGTAGTTAACATCAAAACCAACAACAAAAAATACAGCCCACCGGCAGCGGTCGGCACAATAAACACCGAACGATGACTGAGCTGTATTTTTTTAGTCTGGGGAAGACGCCTATTTAACCAGCGTTGGTAATAAGGCTGCCAGAAATTTTTTTTCTTCATTGCAATACGGGAACGTGCTGTAAAATATCTTGGGAAGGCTTTTGTTTATTACTGCTAGCCGCTTGTGATAAACGATGGTCTACCACTGCCGGTAATACGGCTTGGATATCTTCTGGCACCAAGTATTCGCGCTCATCGTTTACCACCGCCCAAGCCTTAGCGCTACGTAATAATGCCAATGCACCCCGGGGTGACAAGCCGTACTGATAGCCCGCTTCATAACGCGTGAAAGCAATAATACGCTGCAAGTAGTCTAAGACACTGCTACTGGCCTTAACGTCATTTACTTGTTGCTGTAAAGCCATCAGTTTATCTAGTGTTAGCTCTGTTTTTAGCAGTTTGGCTTTTTTGCGATGGTCTTGCCCTTCTAACAATAAGCGCTCTGCTTTCTCATTCGGGTAACCTAATTGAATACACATTAAAAAACGGTCTAATTGAGATTCAGGTAAGGGAAAAGTACCGGCCAAAGACACAGGGTTTTGCGTGGCGATCACAAAAAAAGGCGTAGGCAAAGGTCGTGTTTCGCCCTCGATGGTGACTTGCGATTCTTCCATGGCCTCTAACAAGGCGCTTTGTGCTTTAGGCGTCGCTCGGTTGATTTCGTCTGCCAATAAGACTTGGCTAAACACTGGGCCTGGATGAAAACGGAAACTGCCTTGCTGAGACAAAGGATCTTGCTCAAAAATACTGACACCTAAAATATCAGCAGGCAGTAAATCGGATGTAAATTGAATACGGTTATAGCTTAAACCTAAAGCCGAAGCTAGCCCATGCGACAAGGTGGTTTTACCCATACCGGGTAAGTCTTCAATTAATAAGTGGCCTTTGGCGAGCAAACAGCTTAACGCAAGTTTGGTTTGTGTTTCTTTACCTAAAATAACTTGGTTAAGCTGCGCTAGAACTGAATTGATAGCTGTCATGCTGTATTCCTAATTAAACTTAGGCTTAGCATAGAGAGTATCTGTACAGGGGTCTAGTTTGGTATTTAGTTTAGTGAGTCTAAACCCCGAGCTAAATCACGCTTGATATCTTCAACGTTTTCAAGACCCACCGCTACTCGTACCAGCCCTTGAGTAATGCCAGTTTTATTACGAGCTTCTTCACTGATACGGCCATGAGTGGTGGTAGCAGGATGAGTAATAGTGGTTTTAGCATCACCTAAGTTGGCAGTAATAGAGATCATGCGGGTAGAGTCAATCACATGCCAAGCGCCTTTTTTCTCGCCGATAACTTCAAACGACAACACGCCACCAAAGTTTGACTGCTGTAATTTGGCTAAGTCATGGCTAGGATGACTTTCCAAACCGCAATAATTCACTCGTTTTACATTGGGATGCTGCTCTAACCAGCGCGCCAAATACAAAGCGTTATTACTGTGTGCGTGCATGCGTAAGTGCAGTGTTTCTAAACCTTTTAAGAACACCCAAGCATTGAAGGGGCTCATGGTAGGCCCTGCGGTACGCAACACACCAACAATGGGTTCAATTAATTCGTGCGAACCTACTGCAGCACCACCTAAACAACGACCTTGGCCATCTATGTATTTTGTCGCAGAGTGGATTACTATGTCTGCTCCAAATTTTAGCGGCTGCTGCAATATGGGTGTGCAGAAACAGTTATCAACCACCAATAAGGCACCAGCCTCATGGGCGATATCGGCCAGAGTGCGAATATCAGCAATGTCATTCAAAGGGTTAGAAGGTGATTCTAAGTACAACATTTTAGTGTTGCTCTTAATCTTGCTCTGCCAATCTTCTGGATTCAACAAATCGGCATAATCGACTTCGATATTAAACTTACGCAAGTAGGCTTCAAACAACTTAACCGTGCTGCCAAAGACGCTCGATGAACAAATAAGGTGATCACCAGCTTCTAAGTGAGCCACGCAAGTCGAATAAATAGCAGCCATGCCACTGGCCGTGGCTACACAAGCTTCGGCGCCTTCCATTGCTGCTAAGCGGTCTTCAAAGGTACGCACAGTGGGGTTGGTGTAACGAGAATAGACGTTACCCTTCACTTCACCCGTAAAACGCGCAGCGGCCTCTGCTGCAGAGTTAAATACATAACTGCTGCTTAAAAATATCGGTTCTGAATGCTCACATTCAGCGGTACGTACTTGCCCTGCCCTTACGGCTAAGGTTTCCAGTGCACAATCGGTTAGATCGGATTGATAGCGATCGTTAAATTCTGAGAAATCCATTTTTACTCAACTTCTGAATCATTATGAAGATCAATATTGACGTTTTCTACAGCGTCAGCTTTTCTTTTACTTACATCATTTCGTAGCTCTAACAGGCGAGCTAAGTAGGCCTCATCGACATCACCAGTCACGTATTGGCCATCAAATACTGAGCAGTCGAATGTTCTGGCCTGGGTTTTACTGCCTTCTAAGCAGGCTTGTTTTAAGTCTTCTACGTCTTGAAACACTAGCCAATCGGCACCAATCACGCGGGCGATTTCTTCTGTGGTTCTGTTGTTGGCTATCAGCTCCGACTTAGCGGGCATGTCGATACCATAGACGTTGGGAAAACGTACTGCAGGTGCAGCGGAGGCAAAGTATACTTTTTTGGCACCGGCGGCGCGGGCCATATTAATAATTTGCTCACAGGTGGTACCACGCACAATAGAGTCATCGACCAGCAGCACGTTTTTACCACGAAACTCTAGGTCGAGTGCGTTCAGCTTTTGCTTAACTGACTTACGACGTAGTTGTTGGCCGGGCATAATAAAAGTACGGCCAATATAGCGGTTTTTCATAAAGCCTTCGCGATACTTTAAACCTAGATAGTTGGCTAGCTCCATGGCCGAAGAACGGCTGGTATCAGGGATAGGCATAACTACGTCTATATCGTGGTTGGGAAATTCACGTAGAATTTTTTCACCAAGCTTCTCACCCATACGCAAACGCGCTTTATAGATAGACATGCCATCTATTACAGAATCTGGGCGTGCAAAATAAACATGCTCAAAAATACAAGGCGTCAGAGTGGTTTCTTCTGCACACTGCTGACTGAAGAATTCGCCTTCTTGGGTGATGATAATAGCCTCACCTGGAGCAATATCACGCTCTAACTTAAAATCTAAGCTGTTTAGAGCAACTGACTCAGAAGCCACCATATACTCTTTACCTTCGGCACTATTGCGGGTACCGAAAACCACAGGACGAATACCATTAGGGTCGCGGAAAGCGACAATGCCATAACCACTGATTAAACAGACGACTGCATAAGCACCACGCACACGCTTATGTACTTTTTTAATCGCCGCAAAAATCATTTCTGGAGTTGGTTTTAGCTGTTTTTGTTCTTGCAGTTCGTGAGCGAAGATATTCAATAATACTTCTGAATCTGAGCTGGTGTTAATATGACGGAAGTCTTCACGATAAATTTCTTCAGCCAGTTTTTCGCTGTTGGTTAAGTTACCGTTATGCGCCAAGGTAATGCCGTAAGGCGAGTTCACATAAAACGGCTGAGCTTCAGCAGAGCTAGTACTGCCAGCGGTTGGATAGCGAACATGGCCAATACCCATGTTGCCTATTAAACGTTGCATGTGACGGCTGCGAAAAACATCACTTACCAAGCCATTGCTTTTACGTAAAAACAACTTGTTTTTATGACAAGTTACAATACCGGCTGCATCCTGGCCGCGATGTTGTAGCATAATCAGTGAATCATAAAGCGCCTGATTAACAGGAGATTTAGCAACGATACCCACGATTCCGCACATGTGCGATTAACCTCAAAATTGTTGAGTAAAAGATTGTACCTGCTCAGCAGCACCCGGTAAGGATTTACGAGCCCAGTCAGCAAGCGTTGTAAGATAAGGGATGATGCTGGATTCTTGCCACCAAGCATCATTTGGCACAACGGTGTACTGTAAGCCGTACACCACGCCAACTAAAATAACCAATCCACGTACAAAACCAAACACCATGCCAAACACACGGTCGGTGCCTGTAAGCCCAGTCATACGAATGAATTCGATTAATAAGTGATTAAGCAGCGCTCCTATTACTAGAGTGCCTGCAAATAAAATGGTAAAAGCAATAACCCAGCGTAACGATTCAGTATCGACTGTGCCAACCAATAAAGTAGCAAGATTGGCACCAAACATACGAGCGACTATAAAGGCAATTACCCAAGTAGCTAATGACAATGCTTCTTTAACAAAGCCACGTTTGAGGCTGATAAGTACAGATACCGCAACTACCGCAAGTATCACCCAATCAATTATCGCCATGAATCGCCTCAAATTTATTCAAAAAAGAATGGAATTATAGCAAAGCATTGAAGCCAGCCAAAGTACTGTTTCAATTACAGACTAGGAACCCAACGCTTAATAAATATATCGTCCTGACCAAGCTCGCGCGACAGCTTTATCTGCAACTCTTCGATTTTATCACGCTGCAATTCAGGGCCCACATAAACACGTACTAAGCCTTCGTCTGAGAACTCATCGGTAAATGCTTTGTAATTTTTACTGCGTAGCTCGTCACGCAATGCGTTTGCTTTAGCACGTTCGTTAAAAGCACCTAACTGTAACACCCAAGCTACGGCCACTTGATTCTCATCCATGCCTGCATCATTAGCAGCAATGGTTTCTATAGGAGCGGTATCTTCTGTAACCACTTTACGCTGTTTTGGCTCTAGGGCTTTTGCAGCTTCGCCTGAAGCTAAGTCTGTCAACTCTACCCGTACGCGTTGTTCGTTTTTTACTTCTGCCCATTCAGGAATTTCTGGCATAGGTGGAACATCACTTGGTAATGCCTCCATGTGCCTGGTTTTATCTAAAATAACCGGTAAGGTAATAACGACGACTAAAATCGTTAGAAACGCACCGAGTACGCGACGCTTTAAATTGGGAGCCATAATTTCTCCTTACCTATAATTTCTAAGGCGGCATCGACTGTATAAAAAGAACCGCAAATAAGCCAATGACCATTAGAAGGCAGCTGCGCAAAGGCAGCTTCAATATTATTAGCACAGACATAGTCGGTGACTATTCCAGACTTTAAAGCAAGCTCTTGCGCACTCAGCCCACGCGGACAGTCCAATCCAAGTAACACCCATTGGTTAGTCTGTGGCAAGACAGGGACTACTTTGGCAGGTTCTTTATCAGCCAGCATTCCCAATATTATGCCATCAACATTTTTAAGTTTGTTACCGATATAGGATGCAGCCTGTTCGTTATGAGCAACATCTAAGGTGACTGTTAGATCACCCTTTTTAAAGCTTTGTAAGCGTCCATCCACTCGTAAATCATTAAGTACGTTTGATACTTTGTGGTGACTTGGCAAATGCTCTATCAAAGCCAATGCTTGAATGGCACTGGCGATATTATGGTGTGGAATATGGGCAGCTGGCAGCAGCCAGTGCTGCTCTTTACTCTCATATTTAAAGCGTAAATCGAAGCCAGTGTCTGTAGCTTCAATAAAGAAGTCTTGATCGCGTTGGCAAATCTTACCGCCTATGTTATTCACTGTTTGTGCGGCTGTTTCTGGTGGATTAGGCTGCCCACAAACCAACCATTTGTTCTTACGCGCAATAGAGCATTTTTCGTAAGCAATCAGCTCTAAGGTATCGCCCAAGTAAGACTGATGGTCTAAACCGATACTGGTTACTATAGAAATGTCTGCATCCACTATATTAACCGCGTCTAAGCGCCCGCCTAAGCCTACCTCTAGCACACAAGCATCGACTTGCTCTTGCTGAAAGTGACAAAGTGCCGCCAAGGTACCAAATTCAAAGTAAGTAAGGCTAATATTTTGGCGTTGCGCTTCTATTCTGCCAAACACTTGGCAAATATCGGCATCACTGGCTTCTGTGCCATTAATACTAATACGTTCGTTATAACGGTGAATATGGGGTGAGTTATAAGCACCGACTTTTAATCCTTGAGCGCGCAGCAAAGCCACCAATAAGGCAGAAGTAGTACCTTTACCATTGGTGCCGCCAACAATAATGGTTAGTGGCGCTGGTTTTAAGCAGTCTAAGCGCTGTGCCACCTGTTTAACCCGAGTTAAACCTAGGTCTATTTCAGTGGGATGCAGCTGCTCTAAACGCTCTAACCATTGGTCTAAACTGGCGCTGTCAGGATTAAAACTCATATTATAGAGCGTCCAAAGCAGTACGCATGCTAATCACTAACTCACTAACCGCTTCTTGAGCGGCTTGTGGGTCTTTGCTGTTAGCAGCAATTAGATTAACCAATGCCGAGCCAACAATGACGCCATCGGAGACACTGGCAACAGCGGCGGCAGTTTCACCATTGCTAATACCAAAGCCCACTCCTACAGGAATGCTAATGTGTTTACGAATACGCTCTAAGTTCTGGCTGACATCGTTTAAATCAATGGCTTTAGAACCTGTAACACCTTTTACTGAAACATAATAAACATAGCCCGTGCTTACCTGGCCAATAATCTTAATACGCTCATCAGTAGTGGTCGGTGCGATTAAATGAATCATATCGACGTTGCGGCTTTTGAAGTACTGCTCAACGTCTACGGCTTCTTCTGGGGGTAAATCAACCAGCAAAACACCGTCGACACCGACTTTTTTACACTCTTCTGCAAAAGTTTCGTAACCCATACGCTCAACTGGGTTTAAATAGCCCATTAGCACCACTGGGGTTTCGTTATTAGTTTGACGAAACTCTGCCACCATCGCTAATACATCGCGCAATGTGGTGTTATGAGCAAGCGCACGTTCACTGGCTAACTGAATGGTTGGACCATCGGCCATTGGGTCTGAGAAAGGCACACCTAGCTCTACAATATCAACGCCAGCTTTAACCAAGGCATGCATCATTGGCACAGTGGCGTCTAATGCTGGGTCGCCAGCAGTAATAAAAGGAATCAGAGCCTTACGCTTTTGTTCTTTTAAATTAGCAAAAGTGATATCAATACGATTCATTTAATTACCCTTCTCTAATGCAGCTACGGTATGAATGTCTTTATCACCACGACCAGATAAATTCACTACTATATGCTGGTCAGGCTGCATGGTTGCTGCCAGTTTCATCGCATAAGCAATGGCATGGGAAGACTCCAATGCCGGCATAATGCCTTCTAGTTTTGTTAGCTTATGAAACGCATCCAACGCTTCGTCGTCGGTAGCACCAACGTACTGAGCACGGCCAATTTCATGCAACCAGCTGTGCTCTGGGCCAACACCAGGGTAGTCTAACCCTGCAGAAATAGAGTGCGTGCCTAAAATTTGACCGTTTTCATCTTCCATTAAATAGGTACGGTTACCGTGCAAAACACCAGGGCGACCACGGTTAATAGGCGCAGCGTGCTGGTCTGTATCTAAACCTTTACCAGCAGCCTCTACTCCATATAAAGCCACTTCGGTGTCTTTTAAGTAAGGATAAAACAAACCGATAGCGTTAGAGCCACCACCCACACAGGCCACAAGCGCGTCCGGCTGACGACCTATTTGCGCCAAGCTTTGGCGCTTGACTTCACGACCAATGACCGATTGAAAATCACGCACCAACATTGGATAAGGATGCGGGCCGGCAGCAGTGCCAATCACATAATAAGTATCGTCGATATTGGTTACCCAGTGGCGCATAGCTTCGTTCATAGCGTCTTTAAGCGTTTTAGTACCAGAAGAAACAGACTCTACCTCTGCCCCTAAAAGCTCCATTCGATAAACATTAAGCTTTTGACGCTCAACGTCCACAGCGCCCATAAAGACTTTACATTCCAGACCAAAACGTGCGGCAACCGTTGCTGTAGCAACACCATGTTGGCCGGCACCGGTTTCGGCAATCACTTTCTTTTTACCCATAAACTTAGCTAATAGTGCTTGGCCTATGGTGTTATTAATTTTATGCGCACCGGTATGGTTTAAGTCTTCACGCTTTAACCAAATTTGCGCGCCACCACAATGCTCAGTCAGGCGTTCTGCTAAGTACAACGGTGATGGACGACCAACATAATGAGCTAAGTCGGCATCAAAGGCTGCTTGAAACTCAGGGTCATCACGTAGTTTCTCATAGGTTTCTGTTAGCTCATCAAGGGCAGCGGTTAGTGTTTCGGAAACAAAGCGTCCGCCAAAAATACCAAAATGGCCACGCTCGTCAGGAAGCTCTATATTTAAGTCAACTTTAGACACGATTAACCTCGTTAATAAATGCTTGTATTTTGCTGGGGTCTTTAATGCCTTTTGCGGCTTCTACGCCACCACTAACGTCGACAGCAAAGGGCTGTACTTGTTGTATAGCTAAAGCAATATTATCTGCGGTTAAACCGCCAGCAAGAATTATAGGTTTGGATGATTCTTTAGGTATCAACGACCAATCAAAGGTTTCGCCAGTACCGCCGGGCACGCCGGCTTTAAAGCTATCTAACAGAAACGCCAAGGCGCTTGAGAAGCGCAGGCTGTTCGCCACCACATCCTGCGTCTGCCGGACACGAATGGCTTTAATATATGATGTGTTGAATTGTTCACAAAAGTGCTCTTCTTCATCACCGTGGAATTGGATTAGATCAATTCTAACGCTATCTAAAACCTTTTGCACTTCCTCTGCACTAGGATCTACAAATAATGCAGTAATAGTAACAAAAGGTGGTACTACTGCTGCAATCTTTTGTGCTTGTGTAATATCAACCGCTCTTGGGCTAGGCGCATAAAAAACCAAACCTATAGCGTCGGCACCCGCTTCAATAGCTGCTTGCGCATCTTCAGGACGAGTAATACCGCAAATTTTAATTCTGGTACGCATGGAAGATTGTCCAATTTATAAATCTTGAGAAAGCACGGGCTCAAGCAAAGCTGGCCCATAAGGCTGACTGGGAATAAAACCGTATTCTTGTGGATAATAAACACCAACAAAATATAAGCCAGTCGCAGGTGAAGTAATACCCGCCTGGGTTCTGTCTTTAGTATTCAACACTTGAGCCATCCACTCAATAGGTTGATGACCTTCACCAATAGGCAACAAGGTACCCACTATATTACGCACCATGTGGTAGAGAAAACCACTGCCCTCTACCTCTATCATAATAATATGGCCCCAACGCTTAACTAAAATACGATGAATGGTTTTAATAGGTGTTTTTGCTTGGCAATCTTTGGCGCGGAAAGAAGTGAAGTCATGCTCACCCAGTAAACATTGCGCTGCTTTATGCATTAATTGTTCATCTAGCGGATAGCGCCACCAAGTAAGCTGGTCATGGGCAAGCGCTTGTTTGGCGGGTGCGTTATTGATTAAGTAACGATAACAACGAGCTTGGGCTTTAAAACGTGCATGGAACTCATTGTCCACTGCCCCAACCCATTGAATGGCAACACCGGCTGGTAAATTGGTATTAACACCCATTAGCCAGCTGTAGTCAGAGCGCTGTGCGCTGGTATCAAAATGAAACACTTGATGGGTAGCGTGCACCCCTGCGTCTGTTCTACCAGCGGCGAATACAATAACAGGATGGTTAGCTACTTTTGAAAGAGCCGCTTGCAGAGCGGCTTGTACGGTAGGTTCGTGGTGGTGTTTTTGCTGCTGCCAGCCGTGGAAATAAGCACCGTTATATTCCACGACCGCAGCGTAGCGAGTTGTTTCAGACATATTACTTAAGCAAGGTTAGCTAGCAACTCGCGAGCTTCAGACTTCTGTTGATCAGAACCCTCGTCGATAACCTCTAGCAACAACTCTTTAGCACCCACTGCATCTTCCATATCAATGTAGGCACGCGCTAAGTCTAACTTAGTTGCACACTCATCGGTTCCGGCAAGAAAATCAAATTCATTCTCAGAGGCAGCTAACTCATCCAGATCAATTTCATCGGTAGAAGCTTGTGCCGGTTGTGAGATAGGGGCTGATAAGTCTATTTCTTCTTCGAGGTCGCTAGAACCAGATCCACCTAGATCAAACTCTAGCTCATCATCTGAAAAGTCAGGCAACTCAGAATCTGCAGACAAGCTCTCTACATTAGGTAGTTCTAATTCTTCGGTTTCTTCTAAATTGAGGTCATCACTGCCTGCAATGTCGTCAATATCAAAAGATAAGTCTGCTAAATCGTCTGTTGAAGACTCTTTGCTGTCTAAAATATCTTCTAGGCTATCTAAGCCATCAACATCATCAGTGTCTGAAACATCAAATTCTAATGTTTCTACCTTACTGTCATCTTTAGACTCCATGTCGAAGTCTAAAGACTCTAAGTCGATATCCAAGCTTTCAGAGGCCGCCGGTGTTTCTTCACTGGCTGCTTCAGTTTCTGTAGTTTCAGGCTTGGAGTCAAAGTCCATGCTGAAATCTAAACTGTTATCGTCTTGCTTTGCAGGCTCTTCAATATCAAGTTCCATGCTCTCGATATCCAGCTCAGGCACAGCTAGTTCAGTTTCTTCATCGAAGCTGAAGTCTAAATCGTTGTTATCTACCTCTTTAGCTTTTTCGGTTGCAGCTGGTGTCTCTTCAAACTCCAACTCTGCTTCGTCTATTTCTAAAGTAGGAATGTCTTCTGACTTTGAATCAAAGCTCACTACATCTGAGGTATCAGCGCCAAGATCTAAAGCATCTGCAAAGTCTAATCCTTCATCAAACTCTGCAGACAAATCAAGATCTAGCTCACTGCTTTCAAGTTCATCTTCAGCTTGTAAGTCATTATTTTGGTCAATACTGTTGTCTGCTTCTCGCTCAACATTTGCAGCTAACTCGGGTTCAATTGGTGAAGATAAGCGCTGGCGCATGTTTGCTGCTTCTGCTGAGGCATCTGCATCTCCTAGACCATTAAGTTGAGCTTCAGTGTCAGCAAACTTCTGAGCATCGTCAGTTTCTACATACACTTCTAACAATTTAAGCTGTAAATCTGAACGTTGTGGTTCTTTTTTAATGGCGTCTTTTAAAATTTGAATAGCACGTTCAAAGTTACCAAAAGCGATATAGATATCAGACTCTGTAATAACGTCTTCAGTTTGAGCGGCGCCTTCAGACTGGTCATTACTAGCTTGATTATCAAAGCTGTTGTCATCGGTATCGAACTGATCAAATGACTGCAGGTCTGAAGCTTCGTCTTCAGCAAAGTTAAAATCATCTAATGAACCTTCGCTTAACTCAATATCTCTTAACATGGAGTCATCGCTTGGGTCATCGTCATTATTGTCTACAACCGCTTTAGGCTTTTTCAAAAGACGTGCAACTAACAAAACAATAAGCAATAAAACAACTGCCGCTGCCGCTGGAATTAACGGGTTATCTAGAAGCTGGTCTACAATCGACTTTTCATCTTGTTGAGCTGCCTGCTCTGCCAATATGGCATCTAAACGCTCACGACGAGCCTTCTCTTCTGCTTCAGCTTGTGCTTTTTGGGCTGCCGCTTCTGCTAAGTCGCCTTCTTCTTGTTCTGCTTCACTAAAATTGAAGTCTTGAGTACTGCCGTCTAGGTGGTCTGTGCCTGCATCAGTTTTGACTGCAGCAACAGCACCGTCGGCTTGTAATGAAGCCAGTTCGTCATCTTTTAAGCTGATCAAACGCTGTAATGTGTCAATTTGGTCTTCAAGTGAGGCTAAACGAGCACTCAGCTCTTCATTATTACGCTGCGCACTGTCAACGTTTTCTAGTGCGATGGCTAAATCATTTTCTAGTGCCTGACGGCTAACACCACTGCCCTCGCCAACATCACCAGCAGTACCTGCTGTTGCAGCGTCTTCTGACTTTGCTGCTAACAAGCGTACTTCGCCGCCACTTTTGCTTGTTTGTTCACCAGACATACTGCCTGTGCGCCCAGTAGCATCGTATTGTGCTGTAGCTGTAGTTAATGCTTTATTTTGACGGCCTACTTCTGCCACCGCTGCTGCCATGCCTATTGAACGTATTTGCTGTTCGTCTGGTATGCGTAAAACATGGTGGCTTTTTAGACGGTTAATATTGCCGTTAATAAAGGCTTGTGGGTTTTGCTCTTGAATGGCCAACATCATTTGCTGAGGAGTGATGTCGGTTGCAGGACGGCTTTCTAATGCGATTGCCCATAAAGTATCGTTTGGCTGTACTTTATATGTACCTTCCTCTGCAGGTTCACTCCATTTATTAACTAATACAGGCTCTTCTGGTGTAGCAACCACCAACTGTGTTTCAGTAGCCTGCATTTCAGGAGTAACAACCAAAGGCTGATAATTTATTTCGTCGTAGGTGGGGGGATCGAGCAGCACGGTATACTCTCGTAATACACGACCTGCTGGCCAATTCAATTCAATTAAGAAATTAAGAAATGGCTCATTAATGGACTCGCGTGTAGTCAGTACAATGCGGTCACCTTCAACTTTGAATTCTATTTTTGTTAAAAAGAAAACACGGTCAACACCGGCGCGGTCAAAGTCTTCTTGGCTTGCGAGACTCGGCTTAATATCCCACTCGGTTAAACCTTTGGTATCCACCAGCTCTATTTCGGCTTTTAGCGGCTGACTCAAAGCTGATTCGAGTTTTAATTCTCCCAATCCCAGCGCCAATAACTGAGATGAGACCATCAAACCACCAGCAAAGATGACGGCATTTGTGAGAAGGCGCTTCATTAATGCTTCCTTGTTGTTATGGCGATGTGTCGCCCTATCAAATTTGTTTACGATCTAAAGTAGTCGAGTCTATCCCAACCCAGCTTTCTGTTTCCATACATTTTGCAGCTAAGTATTAATGAAATTCTTCAGCCACGCAATAAACAGTGTGCAGATTTAACACAAAAGCTCATACGAATGAATAGCTTAGAGCATATTCCATACAAAATAAATGAGCAACGGGGCATTTTGCCCCGTTTTGTCCTCTATATTGGTCTTACTGTTAGTCTGCTAACAGTATTCTCAACATGCGGCGTAATGGCTCTGCCGCACCCCATAACAACTGATCACCCACGGTAAACGCAGAAATATACTCTGGCCCCATGGTTAATTTACGAATACGTCCGACAGGAATATTCAAGGTACCAGTTACTTTGGTAGGCGTTAAATCATGCATAGATGCTTCGCGCTCATCTGGCACCACTTGTACCCATTCGTTATGAGAAGCAATGATTTGTTCGATTTCTGCTAAAGGCAGATCTTTCTTCAACTTAATGGTTAGCGCTTGGCTGTGACAACGCATTGCACCAACGCGCACACAAATACCATCAATTGGTACTGGATTATTGGGGCGACCTAAAATTTTGTTAGCTTCAGCCTGTGCCTTCCATTCTTCACGACTCTGACCGCTTTCTAGCTGCGAATCGATATAAGGGATAACACTGCCCGCCAAAGGTACACCAAAGTTAGCAGTTGGTATTGAATCGCCACCGATAAACTCAGCGGTCTTACGGTCAATTTCAAGAATAGCTGACGCAGGGTCATCTAATAAATCTTTGACGTTATCGCGGATAGCGCCCATCTGTTCGATAAGCTCACGCATATTTTTAGCGCCAGCGCCTGAAGCGGCTTGGTAGGTTTGTGGAGAAACCCACTCAACTAAATCTTTTTCAAAAAGACCACCAATGGCCATTAACATCAAGCTAACGGTACAGTTACCACCCACATAGGTTTTAACACCTTTGCTTAGGCTTTCTTTAATAACATCTAAGTTAACTGGGTCTAAAACCACCACAGAATCTTCTTTCATACGTAAAGCAGAAGCAGCGTCAATCCAATAACCCTTCCAACCTGCAGCAATTAGCTTAGGGTGAACTTCATTAGTGTAATCACCACCCTGACAGGTAATAATTATGTCTTGTTCTTTTAATGCTTCGATATCAAAAGCGTCTTCTAGTACACCGCAATCTTTACCTGCGAAATCGGGTGCAGGTAGCCCCTTCTGTGAGGTTGTAAAAAACACAGGCTGAATCAAATCAAAATCTTTCTCTTCCTGCATGCGCTGCATCAGTACAGAGCCGACCATACCGCGCCAGCCAATTAAACCAACTTTTTGTAATGACATTTTATACCTCACTCAGAGCGGCCACTACGGCATCGCCCATTTCTTTTGTGCCTACACGGGTCATACCTTCACTAAAGATATCACCGGTACGTAAGCCCTTATCTAATACTTTACTCACCGCTTGCTCGATTGCATCAGCCGCTTTAGGAGCACCTAATGAATAGCGCAACATCATAGCAGCTGACAGAATGGTTGCTAAGGGGTTAGCTAAATTTTGACCAGCAATATCGGGCGCACTGCCGTGTACTGGCTCATACATGCCTTTGTTGTTTTTATCTAAAGACGCCGACGGCAACATACCAATAGAGCCAGTCAACATAGCGGCAGCATCGGAAAGAATATCGCCAAACAAATTACCCGTCACCATAACGTCAAACTGCTTAGGTGCACGCACTAGCTGCATAGCAGCGTTATCGACATACATATGCGAAAGCTCTACTTCTGGGTAGTCTTTCGCTACTTCTTCAACAATTTCACGCCACAACACAGTTGCCTCTAAGACGTTGGCTTTATCGACTGAACAAAGCTTTTTACCACGCACCATTGCCGCTTCAAAGGCTACTTTGGCAATTCGACGAATTTCACTTTCGTTGTACTTGTAGGTATTAAAGCCTTCACGCTCACCGTTTTCTAAGGTACGAATACCACGCGGCTGACCAAAGTAAATCCCACCGGTTAATTCACGTACAATTAAAATATCCAAACCTGACACAATCTCAGGCTTTAATGATGAAGCAGCTGCCAATTGTGGAAACAAAATGGCTGGGCGTAAGTTACCAAATAAATCCAAGGCCGCACGAATATCTAACAAGCCTTGCTCTGGGCGCAAATGACGTTCGGTTTTACCGTCCCACTTAGGGCCACCAACCGCACCTAACAAAATAGCATCGGCCGCTTCGGCTTTAACACGGGTTTCTTCTGGGTACGGGTGACCGTATTTGTCGTAAGCACTGCCACCAAGGGTAGCTTCATCGGTTTCAATACCTAAATTGAATTTTTTGCTAACCGCTTCTAATACTTTTACTGCTTCTGCAGTGATTTCAGGGCCGATGCCATCACCGGGTAATACTAATACTTTTTTTGTCATCTTTAATGTCCGCTGTGCGCTCAACTTCTACTAATAAAGCTGAGTGCATTTAAATTAATTTAACAGGCGCTTAACAGCGCCACGGGCGGTTACAAACCGCCCCTACATTAGCTCCTAGCTCCTAGCTCCTAGCTCCTAGCCCCAAGCTCCAAGCTCCAAGCTCCAAGCTCCAAGCTCCAAGCTCCAAGCTCCAAGCTCCAAGCTCCAAGCTCCAAGCTAACTAGCCAAACAACCAAGGGGCTTCGACTTTACGTTTTTCTTCGTAGGCTTTAATGGCCTCTGCATCTTCTAGCGTTAAACCGATATCGTCTAATCCGTTCAACAAACAGTGTTTACGAAAGGCATCCACTTCGAAAGGAATCTCTT
>Ga0209075_1001852_pt1 | contig 19386 bp, 14 predicted proteins | sample Stecom2011_FD_187523 | JGI IMG/M metagenome (GOLD analysis project Ga0209075, IMG submission 187523) | Agricultural soil microbial communities from Utah to study Nitrogen management - Steer compost 2011 (SPAdes) (version 2) | ecosystem: Environmental > Terrestrial > Soil > Agricultural land...
TTGAATGAGTTCATTTTTGGTTTGTTCAAACACGCTTGCTTGTTCTTTTAAACTAAGTTTGGTTTTAGTTTCATTTTCTTGAATGACATTTTCAAGCATACGTTGATAGACCTCATCCGTTTTTGCTTTAATGCGGTCTATAATGAATGATTCATCAACTGTATGTAATGACTTTAAGTCAATTGTATCGCCCTTTTTACCATCCTCATTTAATTTTAGTGTATGTTGATCAACAATACTTACACTAAGTTTAGCCATGTAAATTCCCCCTTTTTTATTTACCAATTGTGATGAAAATCACCTTTTTTATCAATACGTTCAAATGTATGTGCACCAAATAAATCACGTTGTGCTTGGATTAGATTAGCACTGGAGTTTTTAGTACGATATGCATCAAAATAACTAATAGCTGCAGTAAATGCTGGTGTGCTTACACCATGCATAACAGCTTTAGTAATGGTTTTTCTTAAATTAAACTGATATTTTTGTAGTGTATTTGAAAAAGTATCATCTAACATTAAATTGACCAAGTTTTTATTTTTACCATAAGCATCACTAATGATATTTAAAAACTTTGCACGAATAATACATCCTGCTCTAAATATTTTAGCAATTGATTCAAAATTTAAATCCCAGTTATGTAGTTTGGCAGCATTTTTCATTAAATCAAACCCTTGTGCATAGGCAATAATCTTGCTAGCATAAAGTGCTTGACGTACCATTTCTACAAATTCTTTTTTATTCATACTTAATTTAGGTGCATCATATTTAAGGATTTTAGATGCATGAACACGTTCATCTTTTTTTGAAGACATCAATCTTGCATAAACAGCTGAAGTTAAAAGTGAAGCATCGGTACCTGTGTTTAAGGCTTCTTCAGTTGTCCATTTACCGGTACCTTTTTGGGCTGCCCTATCTAAAATCATATCAATTAAATCATTGTTTGTTTCAGGGTCTTTTGTTTTAAATATTTGTGCGGTAATTTCAATTAAGTAAGAATCTAATTCGCCTTGGTTCCACTCATTAAATACTTCACTAAGTTCTTTATTTGTTAGTCCACCTAAATGTTTTAATAAGGCATAACTTTCTGCAATCAGTTGCATATCAGCATATTCAATACCATTATGAACCATTTTGACATAATGACCTGCACCATCAGCACCAATATAATCTACACACGGTAGACCATCATCTGCCTTGGCAGCAATTGCTTCAAAAATTGGTTGAACATATTGATAAGAATCTTTACTGCCGCCCGGCATAATTGCCGGACCAAAACGGGCACCTTCTTCACCACCTGAAATACCAACACCTAAATACCTAAATCCTTTTGACTCAAGTTCTATAGTTCTTTTGATTGTGTCATTAAAGTTTGAATTACCACCATCAATGATGATATCACCTTGGTCAAGCAGTGGTAATAGATCTGCTATGACATAATCTACTGGTTTACCCGCTTGAACCATTAAAATAACCTTTCTTGGTTTACTTAAAGCTGCTACAAAATCCTTTAAGTGCTCAAATAATGTTAAGTTTGCATCTGGATTGTCTTTAATCACTTGTTGGCCTACAGAATAAGTCCTATTATAAATAGCAACACTATAACCATTATCAGCCATATTAAGCGCTAAATTTGAACCCATAACACGTAATCCAATTAATCCAACATCATGTAATTTCATATTTTCCCTCCACTATATCAAGCTAAAAATGTATATCGTACATTTAACAAATTAATTATAACATTTTTATATAGATTTCGCTTTAATCCTTATCAATTCTTTTCTTATTTTTTTCATACAAATCCATTTAGATTCAGTTTATATGTGAATTTTTTATATAATTACGCCAAGATTTGGGGTTAATTATTCATAGCACGTTTATTTTAACAATCATCTATTTGAAATATCCCATTTTAAACTAGTTTCTTTGGTTGTCATTTGTTTCTTAGAATCACGGACACGTGCATTATATACTCATAAAGGCATCATATAAAATCCGATAACTTATTACGAAATAAAAAAAGTCTGACATCATAAAGATCAGACAAATTTCAAAATTGGTGCTCGGGAAGGGATTTGAACCCTCACAGGATTTCTCCCACTACCACCTCAAGGTAGCGTGTATACCGTTTCACCACCCGAGCATGCTATAAAATAATATCACTTTAAATGATAAAAATCAATACACCATAAAAATAATGGAAGCAGACTTAATTAAATGTCTTGTTTGCTTCCATTATGATTAAGTTTTTTATGATTTACTCGACTGCAATAATATATGAATAAATATCTTGCTTGCCATCGATTATTTCAACTTCACAGTCTTCATTGACTGATGAGACAAACTCAACAACCTTTTCAACCTCGTCTTCGCTAACACCGTTACCAATAAAGAGGGTTGCGATTTCTGATTCATCATCGATTAATGATTTCAGTAACTTTGTTACAGTTTCATATCGATCTTTCGATGAAACAATAATCTTAGATTTAGATAGACCTAAATAATCTCCAGTTTTGACTTGTACACCATGCATTTCAGTATCTCGAACTGCATAGGTAACTTCACCGGATTTCATTTCAGATACAACTTCCAACATTACTTCTGTATTTTCTTCAATAGTTGCCGTTGGATCAAATGAAATAAGCGCTGTATATCCTTGTGCAACAGTCTTAGTTTTTAATACAGATACATTTTGGTTTTCAGTTAAACTCGCTGCTTGTTCAGCAGTTAATATAATATTAGAGTTATTTGGTAAAATAATGACATTATCAGCGTTAACAGCTTCAATAGCCTTAATAAAGTCTTCTGTTGGTGGGTTCATTGTTTGACCACCATCAATAACAATATCAACACCTAATTCTTTAAAGGCAGCTTTAACACCTTCGCCTTGACCAACTGCAATTAAACCATATTTTGATCTCGGTTTTTTAGCTTTAGCCGCTTCCAAGTCTAAAGGTGCATGACCATGGGCTCCATGATCATGTGCACTGTGATCTTGACCTGTGATACTTCCATGTTGTAGTCGCATATTATCTATTTTGATTGTTTTTAACTCACCAAATTTTTGAGCAAGTGTTAGTGCCACACCAGGTTGATTTGTATGTACGTGAACTTTTAATAACTCTTCATCTGTGACAACAACTAATGAGTCACCCATTTGTTCTAACGGATTACGAACGTTGTTCACATCAAAGTTTTTCCAATCAAATAATTCAACAATAAATTCAGTACAATAACCAAATTTAATATCGACTTCCCCAAGATTATGCGCACCAAGATATTCAAGGTTGCCACCCTGAGGCATTGATTTTATAACATCTTGTTCTGTGAGCACTTCACCTTCAAGTGCCATTAACATACCTTCAATAATTTTAATAAACCCAGCACCACCACTATCTACAACACCAGCTTCTTTTAAGACAGGTAGTAAATCAGGTGTTTTAATTAAGGTTTCTTTTGCTTGCATCAGATATGTTTTTAAAACATCTTCAATCGATGTAAATTTCTTTTGATCCTTTAATACACGCTCAGCTGATTCTCTAACCACAGTTAAAATGGTTCCTTCCACAGGATCCATGACTGCACGGTATGCCATTTGGTAGCCACCGACCAGTGCTTGTATAAATTCTTTAATTGTTAGTGAGCCGTTATTAATTTTAGAAATTTCAGAATATAACCCTCTAAAGAATTGAGATAAGATAACGCCCGAGTTACCTCTTGCGCCCATGAGTAATCCTCTAGATAAGATTTTTGATACATCTACGATTGAAGTTGACTGATCTTGGGAAACTTCTTTAACACCCGCCATCATTGTCATTTGCATATTTGTCCCCGTGTCACCATCTGGTACCGGAAACACATTAAGGTGATCCACTTCTTTATGATTATTTTTTAAGTGGATAGCACCATTAGTGACCATCTTCTTAAAGAGATCACCACTAATTTTTTTATTAGACATAGTTTTTCCTCCGATTCACCAAATCATTTAGATGAATACTTGATTAAGTTATTTTTAAAACGATTAATTTACTTTGAGTTCTTAATCGATATTAAGTATATCATAATTTTTTAAAATTGCAATCTTTTATAAATTGAATCGAATACTCATATATTATATCATAATTTAAATTGTGCGTAAACTTTATGTAAACTACACAAAAGTATTATTTTTATCATTATTCCTTTTATTAAAAAAACAATTGCTTTTTATATATTATTATGTTAAACTTAATAAGGCAATAAAAGGAGTGATACTATGGCAAAGTGCTACGTAACTGGTAAAACTACATCTTTTGGTAATAAACGCAGTCATGCGTTAAACGCAAGCCGTCGTACTTGGAAGGCAAACTTACAGACTGTCCGTATCAAAGATGAAAATGGAAATGTCAAACGAGTTAGAATTTCCGCAAAAGCTTTAAAGAAATTAGAGCTGGAGCGCGTTTAATCATCACCTAAATTTGTAGATAAACTAAGGCATATTCATGCCTTTTTTTATTGGTCTTTGTTCGTATACATCACAATAACTTTACCTTTTTTTACCGTTAGTACACCTTGTTTTTCTTTTAGTTCATTAGAAATACCTAATCTATTTAAATGATCCAAAGTATAATCTTTTAAATCATACTTAAAGCCTTCAAGGCTTATGATGGCACTACTTGTACTAAAAATATTAATATACCCATCATATTTAATAGTATAAGTACCTACCGGATAAGCACTTACCGTGGTTTGATCGGTGATAATTGTTAGGTTTTCATAGACTGATATTAACAGTATATTGGCATAGCTATGTTCAAACCTTAAACCACCTAGTCCACCTAGCATATACATATGTTTAGGGTTTAAGTTTTGAGCATGTAATACAGCACTTTCTGTATCTGTGTAGTCTTTTGCGGTATTCAATTTTATACTTTCAATTGTATTTAGTAATGATTTATCTGTTAGAGAATCAAAATCTCCAATGGCTAAATCAACTTCTACACCTTGTTGATAAGCATCAAAAAGCCCCTGATCGACTGCGATCACATATGCGGGCTTTTTGATATATTTTTTTATATTTTCTACAACTGGGTGTACGATAAGATACACATTCATATTATTTAAGAGATGCAATTCTTTCTTTACGGTCTTCATAGTTAAAGATAAATGTACCTGCAACGACTATGGTTGCTCCTGCTTCTTTAACTTGTTTAGCGGTTGACACATTAATACCACCATCAACCTGTATTTCATATCTATAACCGTTTTCTTCCTTGAGTTTGGCTAATTGTTCAATCTTTTTAAGCTGGTTTTGGATAAATAGTTGTCCACCATAACCTGGTTCTACCCCCATCACTAATACGAGATCAAGTTGATCTAAATAAGGTTTAATAAAATCCACATCCGTACTAGGTTTAATCGCTAAACCTGCTTTTTTACCTAAGTAAAGAATTCTACGAATACTTTCCTTAAAACGATTGCATTCAGCATGAATTGTAATAAATTCTGTGGTTGGAAATATAACCTTATCAATCCAATCTAACGGATGTTCCACCATTAAGTGAATATCCATTGGTAATTTTGTTAATTCGCCAATTTGAGAAACGATCGCTGGTCCAAAACTAATGTTGGGAACAAAGTGACCGTCCATAACATCCACATGTACATAATCAGAGCCCTCCTCAATCGACTTTAATTCATCTTCAAGCCTAATGAAATTGGCTGTTAAAATTGATGGTGCAACTTTCATTTTGTACCCTCCTAAAATTTTTCTTTTCTCGTTTTTAATATATCTACAAAATTTAAGTAACTTTCATATCTAGATTTCAAAATGTCACCAGATGCTACCTTTGATTTTACCATACAATCCGGTTCACTTATATGTTGACAACTATAACCGAACTTACAATCATCACTATATTTTTTAAAATCTAAAAAGTAGTTTTTAATCATTGTTGCATCATGGAACTCAAAATCCACCTTACTAAAGCCCGGTGTATCACAAATATAACCGCCGCCGTATTCAAATAATTCCGAATGCCTTGTTGTATGCTTACCACGGCCTAAACTTTCTGATATCTCTTGAGTTTTCAATGCTAACTCCGGTCTTAATGCGTTTAAAAAAGTAGATTTACCAGCACCTGTTTGACCAGCTAGAATTGTAATTTTACCTTCAAAGATATCATCTAATGTATCGATACCAACCCGTGCTTTACTATTGACATAATAAATGTCGTAAAAGGGTTTATAGTAGTTAAGGCTTTCTTTTAGTTTAATGAGTGACTCTTCGTCAATTAAATCTATTTTTGTAACAAGAATAATTGGTTTTAACACATTGTAGCCTAGTATCACTAAAAACTTATCTAACAAGTTAAAACTAAAATCTGGGCTGACTGCTGAAAAAACTAATAGTACCTGATCAATGTTTGCTATATCTGGTCGAATCAGTTCATTTTGCCTCGGCAATACTTCTGTAATCATATACTGATCAGATTCAAACTTATAATGCACAATGTCACCAACCTTAGGACTTAAGACGATATCTTTGACATCCTTTTTCGTGCTCATCGTAACATTTTTATTAAAACTCGAGTCTTTTTCAACCCGTATTTTTCTTAATTTACCGCGTGCATAGCCTTCGAATACTTCTTTGGTTTTTAAGTCTTTAAAACTATATAACCCGCCGATTAATTTAACAACACGTGCTTTTTTCAAAAATTATCAATTCTCCTTATAAGTTTTGACTTCTTAATTGGCCACAAGCAGCATTAATGTCATGACCCTGTTCTTTTCTTAAAATAGCAGTGATTTTATGTGATTTTAATACCTTATGGAATGCTTGCCTCCGTTCTAGGCTAGAACGCTCATAAGGAGCTTCTTTAACTGTATTATAAGGAATTAAGTTAACATAGACATTCATACCCTTTAACAGTTTTGCAAGTTCGTGTGCTGTTTTTTCGCTATCGTTTACCTCTTGTATCATGATGTATTCAATTGTGACACGTCTATTGGTCACAGAAATATAGTACTTAATTGCATCGATAACTTCTTCAACTTTAAAACGTTCATTAATCTTCATTAACTTTGAGCGTATTTCATTATTGGGTGCATGTAGTGATACAGCTAGGTTTACCTGTACCCCTAAATGGGCAAAATCCTTAATTTTAGGTACTAATCCAGAAGTGGATACCGTAATATGACGTGCTCCAATTGCTAAGCCTTTAGGATGATTTACAATCTCAACAAATTTAACAAAGTTCTTATAATTATCAAAAGGTTCACCAATGCCCATAATGACAATACTTGAGACACGTTTACCGGATTCTTTTTCTGCTTTCATAATTTGGAGCACAATTTCTCCGGCTGTTAGATCTCTTTTTTTCTTTAAAACACCGGATGCACAAAAACTACACCCTATGTTACAACCCACTTGGGTTGTCACACAAGCACTCATACCATAATTATGGTTCATTAATACTGTTTCAATTAAATTGCTATCTTTTAAATCAAATAGAAATTTGATTGTACCATCACTACTAGTGTTTTTAATAACAGTTTCTAAACCATCAAAAGTAAATGCTTGACTTAATAAATCAATGATTTCTTTAGGCATGTTTTGCATTTGTTCAAATGCATCAATTTTTTGTTGATAGAGCCAGTGCCATATTTGGTCTGCTCTATATTTTTTAAAGCCGTTTTCAACAATGAATGATTCTAATTCATTGTATGTTAGATCATAAATTAGCATATTATTTTGTCCTCACTTGTTATTATACAAGATTTATTCTATTTTTGTTAAGTTTCATAAAAAATGCATTAGTCTCTAAACATAGCTTTAAAATTAAATTCTAGTCTATTTTGAATCGATCTGAGTGCTTTTTCTACATCTTGTTTTTCTAAAGTTTTATCCTTGTTGTTAAGCGTCATTGAAATGGCTATCGAATGATAACCATCTGCCATTGTTTCATCTTCATAAACATCAAATACTTCAACATGAGTTAATAGTTTTCTAGCTGTTTGATAAATGATTTTTAAAATATCTCCTACCGGATGTGCTTTAGACACGATAAAAGAAATATCTCTTTGAACTGAAGGGTATTTTGAAATTGGTTCAAATACAACCATATCTTTTTGATCAACAATATGTGTTAAGTCAAGTTCTAAGACATAAGCATCTTTAATATCAAATGCCTGGTCTGTTAATGGATGTGTTTTACCCATAATACCAACAAGCTTATCACCAACATAAATATCTGCTTGCATACCAGGATGCAGTGCTTCAACTTTACTTGTTTGTTTCACTTCAAAGTCGACATGAAGTAAAGCACTAATTTGATTTAAAACACCTTTTAATGTGTAAAAATCAACTTTAATGTCTTGTTTTAAGTAGCTAGAATCTATGTATTTGCCATTTAATAAAACTGCTAAATGGTTTTGTTCAACACCTTCGGCAAATACATGTCCAATTTCAAATAAACTTAAATCTTGCATTTGACGTGATAGATGATAGTTTAAGTTATTTAATAACCCTGGAATGAGTGATTGTCTTAAATATTTTCTATCATCGCTTAAAGGTGTTAGTATACGTACTGACTTACCTATTTTAGGGAATTTAGATGTATCATCTTCTTGACCTAAACTGTAATTAACAACCTCATTAAAACCTAATCCTACCAAAGTGTTTTTTAGACTACGTATATTTTTTTGAACCGGTGTTAATTGACCAAGTGAAGATGGTTGTAGCCTTTTTCCTTCAATCTTGTGGTAACCATAAACACGTAATATTTCTTCGGTTACATCTGCTTGAATTAAAATGTCTTTTCGATAACTTGGTGCTTGAACTAATAAACTGTTTGATACTTCTTTAACATTGTAGTTTAATTGATCAAGTATTTGTAACAATTCTTTTTCGTTTAAACTGGTTCCTAATAAACCATTAATGTATTGAAGTTCAATTTCAACCCAAGGATTTTCTTCTTTAACTTTAAGTTTAGAAGCTATAGCTGAATAGACTTTTGCATCGGCTAAATCAACCAACATTTGCGTTGCAGCTTCTAAACCTAAACGTACGCGTTCTTGATCAATACCACGCTCAAAACGTAGTGAAGAATCACTTCTTAAGTCTAGACGCTTACTTGTTTTAGCAATCGCTTGTGGATTAAATTGTGCAGCTTCTAAAAGGATTGTTGTTGTATCGTTATCAACACCTGTATTTAATAAGCCCATCACACCACCTAATGCAATTGGGTTTTTACCATCTGTAATAACAATATCATCTACTTCTAATACTCTTTTTACTTCATCTAATGTAACAACAGTTTCACCTTTTTTAGCTTGTCTAACTAAAATGTTTTTTGAGTTGACTTTGTTAGCATCAAATGCATGTAGCGGTGTACCATATGTTATTAAAATATAGTTTGTAATATCTACAACATTATTAATTGGACGTATATCACTTTGGATAAGTGCATTTTTAAGCCACCATGGACTTTCTTTAACAACAACATCCATCACTCTTAAATCATACTTTAAACAGTTATTGGTTGTAATATCAACCGTCCAATCATTATTGATTGTCGTTTCTTTAAATGTTGGTTTTGGTAAATTTACCTTTTGATTTAACATCGCACCTAAATCATAGGCAAAACCTAAATGAGATAGTAAATCACCACGGTTAGGTGTTAAATCAAGTAATAGTTTATGACCATTTAAGCCTAGAGCTTTTAGGGCATCATCGCCTGGTTGAACTTTAGATTCAAAGTAAAAAATACCTTCTTTATACTTTTCAGGTATATACTTTTCATCAAATCCTAACTCCGTTAAAGAACAGATCATACCGTTAGATACTTCACCACGAACTTTGGCAGATTTAATCTTAAAGTCCCCTGGTAAAACAGCACCAACTTTAGCAACTATAACGAATTGTCCGGCTTCAACATTTGGAGCACCACATACAATATCTAAAACTTCATCACCAACATCAACAGTTGTTAAACTTAAAGTATCTGCATTAGGATGTTTAACTTTAGTTTTAACAAGACCAACTACTAAATTTGTAGAACTATTTAATTTTTCATAACTATCTACTTCAATAATTTGTTGGTTCGTAACTTCATATAAGTTGTCTGGTACTTTAATAAATTGTTTGAGTATATTATCTAAAATAAACATTATAACACCCCTTTAAATTGATTTAAAAATCTTAAATCATTGGTATAAAATTGGCGAATATCATCAATTTTATATTTTAAAATTGCAATACGTTCAATACCGATACCAAAAGCAAACCCGCTCACTTTTTTAGGATCATAGCCACCCATCTTTAAAACATTAGGGTGTACCATACCCGCACCTAATACTTCAATCCATTCGGTTGTACCATCAGCTTTTATGTAAGAAACATCCACTTCAACAGATGGTTCTGTAAATGGAAAATATGATGGGCGAAGACGAATTTGTCTTTCTTGACCAAAGATATGTCTTGCCATACCTAAAAGTGTGTCTTTTAAATGCGCAAATGTCACGCCTTGATCAATGACTAACCCTTCACATTGCATAAACTGATGTGAGTGCGTACGATCATCTGGATCTCTTCTATATGTTTTACCTGGTGCAATAATTGCTACCGGTTTATTTGCATACTTTTCCATATATCGCGCTTGTATTGGTGATGTGTGTGTTCTTAATAATGTATTGGTTGTTACATAAAATGAATCGTGCATTTCGCGTGCCGGATGATCTTTGGCGATATTCATCATCTCAAAGTTATATTTATCAAGTTCTAACTCAGGACCTTCTGCCACCTGATAGCCTAATCCAATGAAATAATCTTCTAAATCTTGTGTCACAATCGTTAAAGGATGTAGCGTACCTTGTTTAAAGTTAAGACCAGGTAAAGTCACATCAATAGTTTCTTTTTCTAATTGTGCATTCATTTGTCGCGTTAGCGCGATATTTTTATAGTGATGAATTTTAGATTCTACCTTTTGTTTAGCCTCATTCATTAACTGACCAAACTTAGGTTTTTCTTCATTTGGTAAAGTTCTAATCAGTGACATTTGTGAAGTTAATAAGCCTTGTTTACCTAAATATTCAACTCTTAAAGATTCTAAATCATTAAGTGAAAGCTCTTCATTAAGTTTCTCATCTAATGATTGAACAATTTTATCGATTGTTTGTTTCATATTCATTTCTCCTCTGTATTTAAGATAAAAGTCCTTAGACGTATAAATATACGCTAAGGACGAATTGTTTTTTATCGCGGTACCACCTTAGTTCCAAGATAGATATCTTGACACTCAAATCTTGTAACGTAAGATGTTGACGGAATAGATTTTACCTATTCACTCCATAACCGAATTCAAATATGTTTTCTTAAGTGGCTTTCACTATCCCACATATCGCTAGTTTTAAGAAAATTAATATTTTACTACTGTTATATCGACGTTTTAATTATTATTTCTTGCCATAACGGTGACTGCTAATCTTAAGATATTATAGTATATCCATATTAATGTTACCATAAATCCAAGTGCTACAGTCCATTCATAACTCTTTGGTAGTCCACTTTTAGCAACCATTTCTGCTCTTTCAAAGTCAAGTGTTAGCATTAAAGCACCCATAACGATTAAAATTAAGCTGATTGCTACAGTCAATTCATAGGACATGAAGCTTTCTATAAATTGTGGATTCATTAAACCAATAATACCCACAACAAGTGAACCGACTAATACAGTTAATAGTGAACCAAAGACAACTGATCTTAGTAATCTAGATCCTCTTAATAACCCTGTATTATACAATACGAACATCACCGCAAATACTAAACCAGTGCCTAACAATGCAATCGATGCAACACCAGGAAATGCAGCTTCAAGTACCCAAGTTAAAAGCCCATAAGTAAAACCTTGCATTACTGCATATAGTATACTCATCGGCGCAGCAATTTTTGGAACAAACATTGCAAGCATAACCGCTAAAAATGCAAAGATACCTGAACCAATTAAAATACCATACAATAATCCTGCTGGCATTGCTTGTGCTAAGAATATGGATGAAAAACCTGTGACAATTGTAACCATCACTAATATGATTGTCTTAATGTTTATCCCTGATTTTGAAGCAGTTTCAACATCATTAGCAAACGTTTGTTTTTCTAGATTTGCAAATACTGGATTTGAACTACGCATAATTGTTTCACCTCTTATATAGATTTTATAATATTATTTTATCATTTTTAATTTTATATCTATTATATATGTGTAATTTTATACAATTAATATTTATAGGCAAACAGGCCATGTTCAAGTTCACTACTGACCTCTGCCAGATCATCAAATGCCCCAGATAAGTCTAATCTTTCATAAACCGTCTTGTTTATTTTACCACGTTTTCTTGCATCTTCTTTAGAATTGAATGGTTTTTTCTCTCTTTCTTCTACAATTTCTAAAGCAGCTTTTAAGCCTAAACCGTCAATACTTACAAATGGCATCCTCAATCCATTTTTTTCCATCACAAATTCAACAGCTTGAGACTTCTTAATATGGACCGGTAAAAACTTAAATCCACGTTTTGTCATTTCAAGTGCCACCAATAACGTAACAAGCACATCTTGGTCTTTCGCAGTTAAATTATTTTCTTTTCTTAGAGCAATGATTCTATTTCTAATCGCATTAGTTCCCATAACCATCACATCATGTTCGAACTGAACAGCACGCTTTGAAAAGAAACTAGAATAAAATAATAGCGGACTATAAACTTTAAACCAAGCAATACGCATTGCCATAATGACATAGGCTGCGGCGTGAGCCTTTGGAAACATGTATTTTATTTGTGAAGCACTCCAAATATACCAATCCGGTATGTTGCTAGCCCTCATATCATTTTCGTATTCAACCCATTTTTTAGGATTTGATGATGGACGACCACGTCTAACAAACTCCATAATTTCAAAAGCCTTAGACTCCGACATACCTCGGTTTGATAATTCCACCATAATATCATCACGACAACCAATAATGTCATCAAATGGTATTTTACCAAACTGGGTTGTACCTAAAACAAGCTCTTGTGAGTTTTTAAGCCACACATCCGTTCCATGTGAGAGCCCAGAAATTTTAACTAAACCAGCAAATGTGTTGGGTCTTGTTTGTTGTAACATCTGTCTTGTAAAAGGTGTTCCAAACTCAGGTATTGCTAAACTTGCAATATCACCATACACATCATCTTTATCTTTGATACCAATAATTGTAGTATCTTGGAATAGGCGATATACTTTAGGATCGTCTAGCGGAATATCTTGGGCATTATCAAATGGGAATTCATCTGGATGTTCTTTAACATAATCCATTAAGAATTTAATCATTGTTGGATCATCATGCCCTAAAATATCTAATTTTAGTAAGTTATCTTCAAATGCATGGTAATCAAAATGTGTTGTTTTCCATGAACTAGTTGTATCATCTGCCGGATACTGAATAGGTGTGACATCAAATATAGATTTATCTTTAGGTACAACAACAATCCCACCTGGGTGTTGTCCGGTTGAACGTTTAACACCTTCTATACCTTTAGCAAGCCTTTCAATATAGGCACTTCTTGCATCTTTACCTAAATACTCTAAATAACCTTTAACATAACCATAAGCATTACGTTCAGCAACGGTTTGAATTGTACCGGCTCTAAAGGTATATTCTTCACCTAATAATTCTCTAACATATTCATGTGCTTTAGCTTGATAGTCGCCACTAAAGTTCAAGTCGATATCAGGGATTTTATCACCATCAAAACCAAGGAATGTTTCAAATGGTATGTCATGGCCATCTTTATGCATTGGCTCGCCACAATGTGGACAATTCATGTTGGGTAGGTCATAACCTGACTTGACATGTTTTAATACTTCAATAAATGGTTCGTCTATTTTATCGACACCTTGTTCATAAATTTCTTCATCGGTTAATTTAAAGACAGCATATTCTCCTTTTTTACAACGATAATGTGGTCTTAAAGGATTGACTTCTGTAATATTCATTAAGGTTGCTACCAAAGACGAACCAACAGAACCACGTGAACCGACTAAATAGCCATCTTCAAGTGATTTTTTAACTAATAAATGCGAAATAAAATAAATTGGTGCAAACTGGTTTTCAATAATGTTATTAAGTTCACGATTCACCCGTGCTAAGACATACGGATGAATTGGGTCACCGTAAAGTCTTTTAGCTTCATCATAGACCATTTTTTCAACATGTACTTTAATCGATGGAATACCAAGTGTATCCTTAAAGGCATCATCTTTAATAGAATATAATTCTTTGGGAAATGCACGAACCGGTTCAAACTGTTCATTGAGTTTGTTGGTGTTTGTTACAACAATCTCATAGGCAGTTTGTTGATCTAAAAATGAAAATGCATCCAACATTTCTTGTGTTGTCAATAAATGTTGGTCTGGTGAAACTTCATAGTTTGCCAGTGGATGTAATCCACCACCAACTGACTTGGTTTGGATATATATTTCTCGGTATTGTTTATCTTCAGGGTTTAAATAATGTGCATTAGAACTTGCAATGACTATTTTATTTTGTTCTTTAGCAAATGTAATTATTTTTTTAATAGCCGCTTGAATCACTTCTCGTCCAAGTGGCTCAATTTCTTTTTCTAAATGAAGATATGCGTTTAAAGGCTGTACTTCAATGTAATCATAAAAACTAATCGCTTGTTTTAAAGATTCATCGTTTAAGTTTAGTGCAGCTTCAAACACTTCACTGCCTTCCGTACCACTACCAATCATTAGACCATCTTTATATTTTAAATACGTTGATTTTAACAATCTAGGGCCACCATCAAAGTGGGTTGTTAATGCATCCGATACTAATTTAAATAAATTTTTATAACCTGCTTGATTTTTAGCAAGTACCGTTGCATATTTAGGAATCGGATGACGCCATACTTCATTTTTATCAATGGATGCTTGAAGTTCGAAATATGAATAAATTTCTTCTTTATAAAAATCTTGTAGCATATTTAAAAATACTTCTGCTGTTGCATAAGCATCATGAATCGCACGGTGATGTGCTTCTAAGTTAACCTTAAAGAACTTTGTGACTGCTTTTAAGTTAAAGCGTTTTAAATCCGGAATTTTTCCATTATCAGAAACATAGAATCTTGCATGATTATTTTCTTTATTTGTATGATTATAAAAATATCTTGCAATATTTAAAGTATCAATGACAGCAAAATCTTCATGTTCTAAGCCAAGTGCTCTAGCTTTTTCATAAATAAATCCGATATCAAAAGATGCATTATGTGCAACTAAAACACTGCCTTTAATAAACTCTAAAAACTTTGGCAATACCACATCAATGGTTGGTTCATTTTCAACCATTTCATCTGTGATATTAGTAAGTCTTTTTGTAGTTTCACTTAATGGTTCTTCTGGATTAATTAATACTTCAAAACGTTCAGATATAAAACCACCCTTGACTCTATAAGCAGCGATTTCAATGATCTTATCTCTAGTATGTGAAAAGCCAGTGGTTTCAACGTCAAAAACGGTGTAGGTTGCTTCTTTTAAAAGTAGATCCTCATGATAATCTTTGGCTACCCAAAAGGCATCATCATCAACATAGTCGAGTTGTACACCATAAATTGGTTTAATCTTTTTACCTTTAATTGCTTGATGTAATTCTGGGAAAGCATATAAACCGTTTCTATCTGTAATCGCAAACGCCTTATGGCCCCATTTTTCAAGTGTTTCAACATAATCGGTAATCGATGTTACAGCATCCATTGGTGATGCCTTTGTATGGATATGAAACTCAATACGTTTTTCTTTAGCTTTATCAACTCGTTCAAACTTTTTAGGACGTTCAATTTGGTGAAAAGATCTAGCCATAATAACAACTTCTTTTTGGAAGGTATCATATTGTGCATTACCAGAAATTTGGACGATATCACCAACTTTTACTTCTTTAGCCAATGCAATATCCTTATCAGTTCTTACAAAGCTTTTAACTGTAATGGCATCATCTTTATCGAAAATGGACATCGTTAAAAGACTCGTGTTTTTAAGTTGTCTAACTTCTGTTTTAAACACTTCCCCTTCAATTAAAAAGTTCACATCGCCTTTCTCATTTTGATATTTATCAAGCTCGTAAGCACTTTTTGGTATTTCATGAATACGTACTGCAGATGGGCTTGATTTTCTTGAAAAGGTTGCTTTTTGATCTAAAATAATTGTATCCGGCGTTCTAGCTAATCGAGACATACTTTCTCTTTGTACTTCAATGTTTTGTCTTACTTGTTCTGCAACAGGTGTTAATGCTTCATTAACTTTGAGTTTGAAGTTCACATCTAGTCCATGCTTATAAAAATATTCTTTTAGTTTTGGTAAATATTTTTTTAAGCCTCGACTATCTTTTTCTATTAAAATAAAAAATGTGTTATCTTCAAATTCAACAGTATAGTTTTTAAATACAGAAACAGGTTGAAATAAATCTGAAGCTTTGTGTACTAATGCTTCAAAATATGTCTTATATGACTTAGATAAATCAATGGTTTTAAAAGACAGCTGATAATCAACTTCTTTTACAACACCTTTAACTAAAAAGAAAGTTTGAAGTTGATTAATAAACAAACTCATTTCACTGGCTGATAATAAGGTATCAAACGTAATATCAAATAACCAAGTTTGTTTTTTAACATTGACAACCACTTGATTTAAGTGGGCAGTTGATAGTGGTGGTGTATTTAATTGGGCTTGTTGTAAAAATAAATCAAATTTGTTTGTCATGCTATCCCTTTCTAAATAATTGTTAATTTTGAAAATGTTCTACGCATATAACTCATCATGAGTATAATGCCGATAAAGATAAATAAACCGTTGTTTAAAAATAATGCAAATAGACTGGCTACAACATAGACTGTTAAGACATGTACTGCAATTTTAAACTTATATTTAAACGTAATTGGATATCTTGAAAATAACGCAGTTAATAAAGTGAAAAATAATAGCTCGATACATAAAGATATGAAAATAACGCTCACCTGAAATATTTTAGCAGATGCACTATGTTCTATAATAATTTGATCAATTGCTTTAATCAGCCTATCTACATTGTCACTTCTTTCATTACTAAACTTAAAATTTTGCAAACCCACTTCTTCATATGTATACAATTGAGTTACGGTCATAAATTTAGTAAGTCGAATACCATCTTTAACAAAAATCATGCGCATACCTTGAAATTCCGGGCTCGTTGGTGTATTAATGAGGCCAACAGTATAAATATCCAAACGTAAATAACGGTCCTGTAATAGTTGACTATAATCTATGATTAATTCACCATCAACTATTTGATGTGGACTCTGTAATGTTTGTTCATATTGAGATTTTATGGCTAATTTTTCTTGATTGCTTAAACCCGTACTTGCAAGTGCAATCACGACCAAAGGTAATGCCGCCAAGATAAGCAATAAAAAAAAGTAAGCCCAAACTTTAAGCCACGAGTCTTTTAAGTATAATGAAAGTTCACTTGGACGGAGTAAGCCTCGTTTAAATTTTTGATACATAGCACCACCAATCCTTTAAATTATTATAACATAATCAAGACAATATGATAAAATTATATTAGGTGAAAATATGATATTACTTACAAAAGAAAAACATTATAATACTTTAAATAATTATTACCGAAAAACCTATGGACAAAAAGTCTTTAAGGTTGCATTAAATGCCGGTTTTACTTGTCCTAATATTGACGGTACTGTCGCAAGCGGTGGCTGTACTTTTTGTTCATGGATGGGTTCTGGTGATTTTGCAGGGGATAAACGCGATAGCCTTAAAGTACAATTTGAAACTATCAGACAACAAATGCATAAAAAATGGAAAGATGGACTCTACATTGCTTACTTTCAAGCTAATACCAACACACATGCACCCTTACCTAGACTGAAAGAAATTTATGAAGAAGCCATTACATTAGATCCTAAAATTGTTATGATATCTTTAGGGACTAGACCTGATTCATTACCTGATGATGTTGTTGATTACTTAGCAGAACTCAATACAAGAATGCCGGTTCAAGTGGAACTTGGTCTCCAAACAATTCATCAAGCTACCAGTGATTTAATTAATCGTGCACATGACCTTAAAACTTTTGATGATGCGGTTTTAAGGTTAAATGCTCGTGGTATTGAAGTGGTTGTACATATTATTAATGGCTTACCAACTGAAACTAAAGACATGATGATTGAAACTGTTAAACATTTAAATACACTACCAATTCAAGGTATTAAAATCCATATGTTGCATCTTATGGAAAAAACTAAAATGGGTCATGATTATTTAAAAAATCCTTGGCCACTTCTAACCTTAGAAGAGTATGTTGATATTACAACCGAACAACTTTTATGGTTAAGACCAGACATCATCGTTCATCGTGTCACAGGTGATGCGCCTGAAGATATGTTAATCGCACCACTTTGGACTAAAAAGAAATTTGTTGTTTCAAATGAAATTGATAAACGTTTAAGAAAACTAGGTTTATACCAAGGTGATTATTATGAAAAGACAAAACGTCGTTGAATTAGCACACAGTCTTCTTCAAGAAGTTATTACACCTCAAATGACGATTGTAGATGCTACTTGTGGACATGGCTATGATACGTTATTTTTAGCAAAACACGTTTTTCATGTCCATGCATTTGACATTCAAGAAGCTGCTATTTTAAGTAGTAAAAATTTAACCATAGATTATGATAATATTACATACCATCATGCAAGTCATGAATTGATTACTGATCTAATTGATGACTATGATGGTGTCATATTTAATTTAGGTTATTTACCTCAAAGTGATAAAAAGATTACAACCACTTATGAGACAACCATTAAAACATTAAACAAGTTGTATAAGCGTCAAAAAGGGTTTGTTTTAATCGTTGCTTATCCTGGTCATATTGAAGGGTTAAAGGAAGCTGTAGCGATTCAATCCTTTTTAGACAAACTTCATATAAAGTATAGAGTAATCCGGCTAGATCGCATGACAAAAAAAGAAGCACCTTTTATATTCTATTATGAAAACTAAAATACTTTATTTTTAAAAACAAAGGACTGTAGTTAGATGAAATCACTTGATTTCATAGCTTACAGTCCATTTTTTTATTTTATGACAATATTAACAATCTTATTTGGTATGACAATCACTTTAACAACTTCTTTACCTTCGATATGTCTTAAGACATTTTCATGGTTTAAGGCAAGTGCTTCTAAATCTGTATCTGGCATATCCTTTTTAACTTGAAGGCGTCCTCTTAATTTACCATTAACCTGAACAACGACTTCAACTTCTGTTTCAATTAAGTACTTTTCATCATGTTTTGGCCACTGTGAATAAATAAGTTCTT
>Ga0209075_1001853_pt1 | contig 19385 bp, 18 predicted proteins | sample Stecom2011_FD_187523 | JGI IMG/M metagenome (GOLD analysis project Ga0209075, IMG submission 187523) | Agricultural soil microbial communities from Utah to study Nitrogen management - Steer compost 2011 (SPAdes) (version 2) | ecosystem: Environmental > Terrestrial > Soil > Agricultural land...
GTTGTTTTCACGATCTGTTCGGTACGTTCTTCATGGGTATCCGTAATAAAGAGCTGACCAAAAGTCTCTTTGTTGACCATGTTCACAATTTGTTGGACTCTTTCGGCGTCCAATTTGTCAAAAATATCATCAAACAACAAAATAGGAGCCACACCACTTTGATTTTTTATAAAATCAAATTGCGCCAATCGCAAAGCAATCAATAATGATTTTTGTTGACCTTGTGAGCCGTATTTTTTAATAGGAAAACCGTTGATCTCAAATAGTAAGTCGTCTCTGTGTGTGCCCACAGTAGTGTACTGAAGTGCACGATCTTTAGACAATGCTTCGTCAAAAAGTTGATTCAATGTTTTTTGGTGTAATTGACTTTCGTATATGAGTTCAACTTCCTCGCTTTTATTGGTGATTTCTTGATGGTGTTTTTTAAAAATCGGAAGAAAATCTTTAATAAAAACGGTTCTTTTCATGTGAATTTCCTTTCCTAATTCACTTAATTGATGGTTGTAAACCGCTAAAGTGTCTTGGTCAAAATAATGATGCTGGGCAAAATGCTTTAAAAGAGCATTGCGTTGGACCAATACTTTTTGATATTGAATCAATTGATGTAAATAAAGGGAATCTTGTTGAGAAATAACCAAATCAATAAATTTGCGTCGGGTGTCGCTTCCTTCTGAAATTAGATCTTGATCGGATGGCGAAATCATAACCAAAGGAATCAAACCAACGTGTTCGGAGAACTTTGTATAGGCTTTACCGTTTCTTTTCATGACTTTTTTCTGTCCCTTCTGAAGGCTACATACAATTTGCTCTTTCTTGTTAGTCTTGTTAAAGTGCCCTTCAAGGACAAAAAAATCTTCTTGATGCCTGATGTTTTGTGTCGCTACTGGATTGAAATAACTTTTCCCATTGGCAAGATAATAAATAGCGTCTAGTAGATTTGTTTTTCCTTGTCCGTTTTTTCCTACAAAACAATTTATTTTTTTGGTAAAATTGAAATTTCTCTCAGAAATATTCTTAAAATTCAGGATATGTAATTGTTCTAAATTCACCAATAAAGAGGTTTAAAATGATAAAAGTACAAATTTCCGAAAAATATCTAACAAATAGACTTTTAAATTTGGATAAAAATCCTATTTTTGCCGTGATTAAAATCATATATCAAAATGGCAACATATAATAAAAGAGGTTATAAACCACCAAAACCGAAAGCAGAAGAGGAAGAATTTGAAGTAGTGACGGGCAGTGAAACAGCCGAAGTCTTTAAATCTCTAGATTCATCTGCCAACAAAATCGGTACTTGGTTTACGTTGAATCAAACCAAAATCTTTTATGGAATTGGAGCTTTGGCAGTTGCTGTAGTTGGATATTTGGCCTACCAAAATTTTATTGTAGAGCCAAAAGAAAACGAAGCTGCAAACGAAATGTTCCAAGCGCAACTATATTATGAAGAAGCTGTAAATGGTACAGCTACAGACTCCCTGTATCGATTAGCATTGAACGGAGGTGAAGGGAAAATGGGTTTTCTGAGTATCGCAGAACAATATAGCGGAACGCAAGCTGCTAAAAATGCGCATTACTACGCAGGTACAGCTTATTTAAATTTAGGTCAATACAAAGAAGCTATTCAGCATTTAGAACAATTTGACTCTAAAGATATTTTTCTAAAATCCATGTCATTAGGAGCAATTGGCGATGCCTTTGTTGAGTTAAATCAATACGAAGACGCTTTTGAATACTATAAGAAAGCTGCCAGTCATACCATCAATGATTTCACAACACCACGATATGGATACAAAGCAGGATTGATTGCTTTGGAATTAGGTAGAAAGAACGAAGCATTGAAGTATTTTACAGATATTAAAGAAAACTACAAAGACGCTGTAGAGGCTGCAAACATCGATGTTTATTTAGGAATGGCTCAATAAAATGGCAACAGCAAATAAAAATCTTTCAGAATACGATAAATCTAAGCTGATTGACGCAAAAGATTTAAAAATTGGTTTGGTAGTTTCAGAATGGAATGATCATATTACCAATGGTTTGTTTCAAGGGGCTTACGATGTCTTGATCGATTGTGGCGCAAAACCCGAAAATATTGTAAGATGGGACGTACCTGGAAGCTTTGAACTGACTTTCGGCTGCAAAAAAATGTTGGAAACCAAACAGTTCGATGCCGTTATTGCTATCGGATGCGTTATTCAAGGGGAAACCAAACACTTTGATTTTGTCTGCCAAGGCGTTACTCAAGGCATTAAGGATTTAAATTTAAAATACAATGTTCCAACTATCTTCTGTGTATTGACTGATAATAACGAACAACAATCAATCGACCGAAGCGGAGGTAAACTTGGTAACAAAGGAACCGAAGCGGCAGTCGCTGCTCTCAAAATGATTGCACTTGATAAATAAGAATAAAGAGGCTGTCCGTAGCATTTAGGACAGCCTTTTTTTATGCGCAAACTCAGTGAAAATATGTTTAGGGTAGGAAAGATAGCAATTTAAAACTCAAATTAATTGCGACTTATTTTTTTGAATAAATACAGTAACTTCTACCAATTATCATTAGAAAACAAACGTACTTTCACATCAATTTAACGAAAACCTTCACGTCTAAAAGACTCATAATCGACAAAAAATTGTATTTTTGTAACTCATTATAAAAAAGGAAAACAAATACATGTCAAGTGTTATACGCTTATTGCCCGATCATGTTGCCAACCAAATCGCAGCTGGTGAAGTAGTTCAGAGACCCGCGTCAGTAGTCAAAGAATTATTGGAAAATGCCGTTGATGCCAGAGCTACTTCGATTAAATTGGTGGTTAAAGATGCTGGAAAAACTTTAATACAAGTTATCGATAATGGTAAAGGAATGAACGAAATCGATGCCCGTTTGTGTTTCGAACGCCATGCAACTTCCAAAATAGCTGCTGCTGAGGATTTATTTCAACTACAAACAAAAGGGTTTCGAGGTGAAGCACTGGCTTCTATTGCCGCAATTGCTCATGTAGAACTAAAAACCAAAGAGAAAAATTCCGAATTGGGCACACATATTATCATTGAAGGAAGCAACGTGATTTCGCAAGAAGTAGCGGTGGTTCCCGATGGTACTTCGTTTTCTGTTAAAAATTTGTTTTTTAACATTCCTGCACGAAGAAACTTCTTGAAATCAGACCAAGTGGAATTACGCCATGTAATCGATGAATTTGAACGAGTGGCATTGGCGCATAAAGATATACATTTTGTTTTTATCAACAATGGTAGTGAAATATTTCACTTGCCTATTTCAAATATGCGGCAACGCATCGTGAATGTTTTTGGAGGAAAAACCAATGAAAAATTGGTGCCAGTCCAAGAAACAACTGAGATTGTAGAAATCAATGGCTTTGTAGCCAAACCAGAATTTGCTAAAAAGAGTAGAGGCGAACAATTTTTCTTTGTAAATAATCGGTTTATTAAAAGCGGGTATCTGCATCATGCCGTCACCGCAGCTTTTGAAGGCTTGCTCCGAGATGGAACGCATCCGAGTTATTTTTTGTATTTGAACTTACCCCCCAATAGCATCGATATCAATATTCATCCCACTAAAACTGAAATTAAGTTTGATGATGAACAAGCCTTGTATGCCATTTTAAGAGCCACTGTCAAACACAGTTTAGGGCAATTCAGTGTAGCTCCGGTACTCGATTTTCAAAAAGACATGACGCTAGAGGTACCCTACGAACTTTCAGGAATGCCTTCGGTAGCACCTTCTATACAAGTGGATACCAACTTTAATCCGTTTGAAGAAAAGAAACATGCCAATAACCTTGCAGGTAAAATTGGAACTGCTATTGTTCGCAGTGGTTTCAATCCTTTTGAATCTTCAGCCACACATACTTCTACAGCTAAAAGTGGATTTTCAAACACATCGTTTTTAGAAAAGAAGCAAAAGTCTGCTGGTTGGGAAACACTTTATGAAGGAATGTCCGATGCAAAAGAATTCATTCTTTCTTCGCATCATGAAATAGATGAAGAGGAAGTGACGGGTTCGCTTTTTGATGAAGAGGCTTTGGCTGCTCATACGACGAGACAAACCTATCAATTACATAAGAAATACATCATCAGTCCCATAAAATCTGGCTTGCTAATCATTGACCAAAGGAGAGCGCACCAACGTATATTGTATGATTATTACATACAATCGTTTCAGGTGAAACAAAGTGCAAGTCAGCAATTGCTTTTTCCACTTTCGCTTTATTATTCGGTATATGAAATGGAATTGTTGAAAAGTATTGAAAACGAACTAATACAAATGGGCTTTTCATTTGATGTATTGACAGAAGAAAAAATTGTAATTTTGGGAACTCCTGAATCCATTTCAGAAAGTTCTGTATCCATCGTTTTAGAAGATCTCCTAAATGATTTACAAGGAAATATTCCAGGAGAGACAAAGGTTTTACACGATCGCATCGCCAAATCTTTAGCACAGAGTTTGGCGGTCAAAACAGGCACTTTTTTATCCGAAAAAGAACAAGAGGATATCGTAAATAGCTTGTTTGGGTGTGAAAACCCACAAACTTCGCCTTTTGGCAAAACTACTTTCGTCACAATGAAGGTAGAAGACATTGATAAAAAATTTATGTAATGAATGAGATGACCCCCGTTGTAAAACAACTGCTTATTGTAAATGTTATTTTGTTTATAGGTAGTTTTTTAGTACCTGAATTAAGCGCACTTTTTGCGCTCTATTACCCCGAAAGTCCAAACTTTAGAATTTGGCAAATTATCACGCATATGTTTATGCACGGAAGTGTTCCTCACATCTTATTCAATATGTTTGCTTTGTATTCATTTGGCTCCGTTCTGGAGCAAATATGGGGCGGTAAAAAGTTTTTTATTTTTTATATTCTATGTGGATTGGGAGCTGCTGCACTGCATACGGTTGTTAATTATTGGCAGTTTCATGAAGGATTAAGTGTTTTGTTGTCGAGTGGTTTTAAAGAATCAGAAATTATGGATTTAATGAATCAGGGAATGTTTGACAATAGATGGCAATCTGTTTTGACCGGAGCCAATTTGAGTAATTTCGTTTCTTCCTATTTATCAATGGCTGTAGGTGCCTCTGGAGCCATCTACGGCTTGTTGGTTGCTTTTGCATTTATGTTTCCAAATGCTGGTTTGTCTCTAATATTTTTACCGCTGCCGATTAAAGCAAAATATTTTGTGCCCGGAATTTTATTATTGGATTTGATTCTTGGCTTTAAAGGATCGTCTATTTTTGGGGGCGGAACAGGAATTGCGCATTTTGCTCATATTGGTGGGGCTTTAGTGGGCTTTTTATTGATGTGGTGGTGGAAGAAAAATCAGTTTGATCAATATCGTTGGGATAGATAAAATGAAGACTAATTTTGACATACAGAAAATACCATTAGTCACTAAGTTGATGATTTTTATCGCTTTTTGTAGCTTGATCTCCATGTTGCTAAGTGTGGTGGATTATGAAACAAATCAATGGGTTTTAAAACAATTTGCGCTCTTTAGTGATTGGAAAGTTATGGGATTTCGCCTATGGCAAGTGCTTACCTACAGTTTTTTGCATGCGGGTATTTTGCATTTACTTTTCAATCTTTTGATGTTGTATTTTTTTAGTGGGTTGTTTTTTACGTATTTCAATCAAAAACAGTTTTTGAATGCTTATTTTTTAGGTGCAATAGCTGCCGGTTTGTTTTACATAATGGGTTCTTATTTGATGGGACAACACCATTACGTTGTTGGAGCATCTGGCGCGGTGATGGCGGTTTTGTTTACAGTGGTGGGCTATAATCCAAAAATGTCTATACATTTAATGATTTTTGGTCGGGTCACCCTTTGGGTTATTGCCTTGGTTTTAATTGGTTTTGATCTTATTCAATTGTTTTCAGATAATTCTGGTGGACATTTGGCGCATTTGGGAGGGAGCCTTTTTGGTTTTTTGTATGGAAATTATTTAAAAGGTTCGCTTTTTAATTTTTTACCAAGATTTAAACTGAAACAAAAGAAAAAAGCACCACTTCGTAAGATTCGCAATGCTGGGACTACATCAAAAATTACTAAAAGCGATGAGGTGCAAAAACGTATTGATGTAATTTTAGATAAAATCAGTAAGTCAGGATACGACAGTTTGTCTCAAGATGAAAAGGAGTTTCTATTTAAACAAAAGTAAAACGATATGAAAAATTTAGGATGCCTAAATAAAATCGCGTACTTTTTTAATATAGTGTTGGTTTTACTGACATTATTAGGCTTTTTATTGCCTTCACTAGCTCCTAAATTATTTCCTTTTTTGGCTGTCTTGACTTTGATTTTGCCTTCTCTTTTAATTTTAAACTTGTTTTTTGTAGTCTATTGGCTTTTGCAGTTTAAAAGACAGGTTTTTTTATCCGTGATCATCTGTTTGATTGGTTTTACCTTTTTTTCTAAATTTTACAAATTTCAAGGTAAAAATGAAGAACAAATCGAAGATGATTTTACGGTTTTGAGTTATAATGTGAGATTGTTTAACCTTTTTAAATGGCTCCCCAAAAACAATGTGCCTGAAAATATTCAACGTTTTATTGAGGAGCAAAATCCAGATATTATTTGTTTTCAAGAGTACTCTCATTCTGCTGAATATGAACTGAATGACTATAAGTTTAGACACATAATCATGCACGGAAACAAAATTAAAACCGGTCAAGCCATCTTTTCTAAATACCGTATGATTGATCAAGGCGAAATCTTGTTACCCAATTCAAACAATAATGTGGTTTATGCAGACATCGTGAAAGCTGACGATACCATTAGAGTGTACAGTATTCACCTGCAGTCTATTGACATAAGCTCAGACTTGAACGAGCAAATTGATGAAGATAAATCAAAACGAATATTTAAACGAATTAGCACAGCTTTTAAAGAACAACAGCTTCAATCTGAGTTGATTCAAGAGCATATGAAGGATTTTAAAGGACATAAAATCGTTTGTGGTGATATGAACAATACGGCTTTTTCTTATGTTTATAAAAATGTAAAAGGCGAGATGAACGATGCATTTGTGGAAGCAGGAAAAGGTTTCGGACAAACGTATAATTATCCTTACTATCCCGCACGTATTGATTATATATTAGCAGATAAAGTATTTGAAATTAAAGAGTTTCAAACTTTTAGAGATTTCGATAATTCCGATCATTTTCCTATTATGGCTCGGATGAATATGAAAAACGAGGAGTAGCTGAGTGTCGACTTCCTACTATTTTACGGATTATTTCTATTGTTTTTGCTTTCATTTTTCTTTAAGGATATCGAGTATTTTCAGTAGTATTTTTGTGTTGAAAATTAAATGAAACACAAAAAAGAGAAAGTATATTTGTTATACTATTGGTGAATTCAAGTCAACTTATCATTCTTTCCAATTCTTTTAAAAGAACCTCGATTTCCTCAGAGACGTTTTTTACGGTCAATTTAAGCGCTTCTGTGGAAAGTGCTTCAGCATTCCGTTCCAGAGTTTGTAAATGATTTGCGGCTTCGGTCATTTTTAATTGTCGAAACATTGGAAGCATCTTATGAGCCGTGTTTTTAATATTTTCTATATCGCTTTTCTGAAGTGCATTTTCAATATGAGCTAAGTTTTTGATAGCACTTTCAATAAACGATTTTAAAATTTCATTTATAGCCACTTGATCATTATCGAGCAAATTATTGAATTCAGTTAAATCAAATTGCGGAGAGCTTGTCGGTAAAGTAGGAGTGTCTTTTCTTACTTCAGTTTCCTTTTGTTTAATTCGTAATAGCTTGTAAATAGTGTTGTATAGTGTATTGATGTTCAATGGCTTTTTCATATAAAGGTTGAAACCTAAGTTTTTATATTCGGCATCGTCATAATCGATTTTCCCAGTCAAAGCGATAACGGGGGTTTTTGTATATTTTTCAAGTGAACGAATATCCTTTATAACCTCAAGTCCACTGTAGTGAGGCATTTGCATGTCAGTTACAATTAAATGATAGGTTTCTTTTTCCAAGATATTTTTTGCTAATGCACCGTTTTCTATACAAGTTAGTTGTTTTACTTTGCTGCCCAATATTTCTTCTATCAACCTTAATTGTAGCGGGTCGTCGTCGATGATTAAAATACGTTTGTTTTGTAGTTTTTTCTCATTATCGTATTCAACTTGTTCTAAGTTTATTGCTTTCTCATCGTCAAAAACTTGTAGCGGAATTTCAATAAAAAAGGTAGTTCCTTTTCCGAATTCACTTTCAAAACTAAGGGTTCCAGAGAGTAGTTCCACCAATCTTTTACTGATGTTCAAGCCCAAACCAGAACCTCCGTATAGTGTATTTTCAGTATCATGAACTTGTACAAATTCTTTGAAAACCTCTTTTTGATTCTCAGCTTTAATGCCAATTCCTGTATCGATTATTTTTAAGAAAACATACTTTTTGTCATAACTTGCTTGAACCGTTACACTTCCTTCAGAGGTGAATTTAATAGCATTTGAAATGATGTTTGTTAAAATTTGTTGGATACGATAAGAATCGGAATGAAAATCTTGATCGAGTTGTGGGGCGATTTCGGTGATGAAGTCGACTCCTTTTCGTTCTGCATTTCCCCTGAGGTTGTTGACAATATTGTCGATTAAGGTATTAAAATTAAAACGCACTCTTTTGACCTTAATATTGTTGTATTCTAAGTTCGAAAACAAAGACAAATCGTCTACCATATTTTTGATGTAGATAGTAGACGCTTCAATGTTGTTGATGTATTCGCTCTGTTTTTTAGTTTTTATCGTGTTTTTTAATAAACTTGAAAAGCCCATTAAAGAATTTAAAGGGGAAACCATATCATGAGAAATCGAGGCTAAAATAAAACTTTTTTGTTGAACCATATGTTCCATTGAAATATTCATTTCCTCTAGTTTTTTCTTGTAACGAGCTGACTTATTAAGGTCGTATAATATAACAAAGCCAAAAACAAGAGCAATAATAGCAAGTACAATCCCCACTTTGGCGATGTTGCTACTCACATTGTCAATCGAATCTTTTGAAGTTCTATAGGTTGCTTCCGAGTTTTTTAAAATTATTTTTTCAATCTCCAATAATAGAGTTTGTAGTTCTTGGCTAAGCTCTTTGTTGCGTTGAATAAACTTTGCTTCCTCTTGATAATAATTCTTTAAAAGCTGATTTTCAGTTTGTCTTGCTTTCGATAAGATAAGGTCTGTCGCTTTACTTAAACTGTCAAAGTAATGTTTTTGTTTTTCAATAATCCGTTCATTTTCTTGTAAAAGCCGCTCCTTTTGCTTTCGAGTCCGATTGGTAAATAAACGTTCGGTAAAATTGACTTTTTCTACCACAGTGTCTATGGCTACAATATTTTGAGAATCTTGAATTTCCCTGATTTCTACTTGTGCCTTTACAAAAGCATCCGAGTTTCTGAATTTTTGTTGAACAACATGAACATGATCAAAATTCAATCTCTTCAATTTAATGAGCTCTGTAATTGTATCGAGTTTGTTTTTAACCGCTTGATCTTTGATGTTTCTGTCTTTTAAATGTTGGATGCTTCCGATTAAATAATCTAACTGTTGGTGGTAATGGTTTATATCGTCTTTGTTTTGTGAAACCAATGCCAACCTACCTGTATTTTCGGTTGCGTATATATCATTGATAAGATTCCCCAACAAAATAACTTTGGTGTTTTCAATTGCAATTTCATCCTTTGAAATGTTTAATTCTTTTAACTCTTTGAGTATATATAAAATAGAAATAGAAAAGATCCCTATCAAAAGAATGTATCCAAAAGTGAGTTTTATCTTTAAACGTCGTTCGCTGTGCATAACAAAAGTATATTGAAATAAAAAAGACTACCTTGTAAAGATAGTCTTTTTTAAAAAATAAAATAAGTTGTTTCTTATTGTTTTGCAATTCCTCTTGATATTACGATTTTTTGTATTTCAGAAGTTCCTTCATAAATTTGAGTGATTTTTGCGTCGCGCATCATTCGCTCTACATGATATTCACTCACATAACCGTTACCACCGTGAATTTGAACCGCTTCAATTGTGGTGTCCATTGCTGTTTGTGAAGCAAATAGTTTTGCCATAGCACCAGAAATTGAAATATCTTCGCCGTTGTCTTTCTCAGCAGCAGCTTTCATACACAACATACGTGCTGCCATAATGTTTGTTGCCATATCCGCCAATTTAAAAGCAACGGCTTGATGGTTGATAATTTCTGTTTTGAAAGCTTTGCGTTCTTTTGCATATTTTAAAGCCAATTCGTATGCTCCTTGTGCGATTCCTAATGCTTGTGAAGCAATTCCGATTCTACCACCGTTTAATACGTTCATAGCAAAAGCAAAACCAAATCCATCATCTCCGATGCGGTTTTCTTTTGGAACTTTTACATCGGTAAACATTAATGAATGAGTGTCAGAACCACGAATTCCCATTTTCTTCTCTTTCAATCCGATTTCAAATCCTTCCCAACCTTTTTCTACAATAAATGCATTGATGCCTTTGTGCCCTTTTTCAGGATGTGTATGTGCAATCACTAAATAAGTCGATGCAGTACTACCATTGGTAATCCAGTTTTTTGTACCGTTTAATAAATAATGATCGCCCATATCTATTGCAGTAGTTTTTTGTGAAGTGGCATCTGAACCCGCTTCTGGCTCGGATAAACAAAATGCTCCAATAACTTCTCCAGTTGCCAATGGCACTAAGTATTTTTGTTTTTGTTCTTCTGAACAATACTTTTCCATACCGGCACAAACAAGCGAATTATTTACCGACATTACTACCGCTGCGGAAGCATCAACTTTAGCAATTTCTTCCATTGCCAAAACGTAAGATACACTATCCAAACCAGCACCTCCGTATTTTGGATCCACCATCATTCCTAAAAATCCAAGTTCGCCCATTTTCTTTACTGCATCTGCTGGGAAGACAGAGTGTTCGTCGCGTTCGATTACTCCTGGTAATAATTCAGTCTGTGCAAAATCGCGCGCTGCTTGCTGAATCATCAATTGCTCTTCTGTTAATTTAAAATCCATTGAATATCGTTTTTTTGAATCTAATTATTTTTGCCCCAAATATACTCTAAAAATAGATGATTTTAAAAAAAATGATTACTTTTAATCTATGAAAAAACAAAATTATAAAGTGCTTGGACTGATGTCGGGAACTTCTCTCGATGGAATAGATTGTGCTGTGGTCGATTTTACTTATGTAAATAATCGTTGGAACTACGAATTAATATTTTCTAAAACTGTTGAATATTCACAGGAATGGACAGATCGATTGAAAAATGCTCTTTTTTTGGATGCGGAAGAATTACAGTTGTTAAATCTGGAATACACACGGTTTTTAGGTGCCTTTATCCAAAATTTTATAAATGTAAATAACTTGTCTTCACTCGATCTTGTTGCCTCTCATGGACATACGGTTTTACATCAACCCGAAAATAAACAAACGCTTCAAATTGGAAATCTGCCACTGATTGCTGATTTTTTGACAGTGCCTTTTATCGGTGATTTTCGGGTACAAGATGTCCAATTAGGTGGTCAAGGAGCTCCACTGGTACCGATTGGCGACCGTTTGTTGTTTGACGATTTTGATTATTGTTTAAATTTAGGTGGTTTTTCAAATATTTCTTTTGAACAAAATGGAAATCGAATTGCGTTTGATATTTGTCCAGTTAATACCTTACTGAATCATTTTGCCCAAAAAGAAGGGATGACTTTTGATAAAGGAGGAAGGTTGGCAAAACAAGGAAAGGTTAATGATTTACTTTTGAAAGCATTAAACAATCTGGATTTTTATAGGAAACCTACTCCTAAATCTTTAGGAATGGAACAAGTCAATGCTATTTACCTGCCTTTGATTCATAGTTTTAATTTGTCAAATCACAGTGTTTTAGCTACATTAACTGAGCATATAGCGTATCAAATTACGCAAGTAGTTCAAAGTGAAAATTCGCGGATGTTGATAACAGGAGGAGGAGCTTTTAATTCCTATTTGATAGAAAGGATGGGAAGTTATATGTCAGAAACTCACCTAGAATTAGGATTCAAAGATTTAATTAATTTTAAAGAAGCCATCATCTTTGCTTTTTTAGGTGTATTGCGCATGGAAGGAATCAACAATGTATTAAGCACTGTAACCGGCGCCTCCCATGATCATTGTTCGGGAATGGTTTATTGGTAAAAGTTTTTTGTATCTTGATTACTCTTTTCTCAAAGCGTTTTTTATAACTCTTTTTAGTGTACGCATTCCTGTTTTACTATATCCAGAATCTGTATGTATTAGTTTTCCCTGCTTATCATAGAGCATTATCGTTGGATGTGCATTTATATTCAGACTTTTTGAAAAATTTTTATCTGTTTTGTAAGTTGAAAAGTAATTTACCTCTCTTTTTTTAAAATATTCTGTTATAAATTCCTGATCGTCCACATCGTTGATGCCGATAATAACCAAATCATCTTTAAATTCTTTTTGAAGTTTGATTAAATCAGGAATGGCTTTAAGACATGGATAACAGCTTAGATACCAAAAATCCAGCAACACAACTTTTCTTTTAAAATCGGAAATTTTTACCGTTTTGTTATTGTTCAGTTTTAAGTCTGTATTTGTAAGTGTCGCTTTGTCTGTTTGAGCATTGATAGACTGTATATTGAATGTCAGCATAAAAAAGCAGAAAACTGCTGTGAAAAACTTTGTGGTGTTCATAGCTGTTTAGTTTTTTTGTGCTTTACAATCCATGTTTTTGTACGTTTTCATATAGCGTTTTTGGTTTTATTTCAGTTACGTTAGTATCCACTTTAAATGTTTCCAAAGGAATATCGGGATTAATTTCTATATACTCAATAACAGCATATTCGGTTTCGTGCATTCCTTCAAATTCACCGTAAGAACTATAAGCGATTGGTAAAAAATCTGTTTTCCGGATATAATATTTGTCAACCCAATTGTTTATAGCATTTGGTGCATTTTTATTTTTTCCAATAATGGTCAGTTCATAAACAGGGACTCCCGAAAGCAGCTCTTCTTTTACTTCCATTTCTTTTACTGAGGACTTTCTCTTAAAAAAAGATTTATATCTCGTAAAAGAACCTCCTTTGAAAAAAATATTTGTACACATAATGCTTGTATTGTTATTTACAAGACCATAATTAATTTCCTCTGCATTATATATAAAAACCCTTTTTGGCTGTTCCAAAGAATCGGGATGTGTTTTATAGTAAGCTTCAGAATTAAATACGCCATCATATTTTTCGTATGCAATAATATCGTCCTTTATTCTTTTACTTATGATGTAATTATAATATTTTCCTAGTTTGTTTTGTGAGGTCAAATCCAATGTGCAGAGAGCAACCGTTTTTAAGGTATCTTTACTGGAAAAGGGTTTTTTTGTCAGATTAATTTTATAAACAACGGTGTGAATGTCTTTTAACGACTTCTCTGTTTTTTTTAATAACTGTTTGGGTTTTATCGGTTGTGCATTTATAGTGAAAGAGCTTAACATAGTAAGTATTAAGCAGAAAACAGTTGTCGAATATTTATTTTTCATTTTTATTAAAATAATTTTGTTAGAAAAAAAGCCTAATAAAAGATAGCACTGCTGCGCTCCCTGTAATAGTTGCTATTGCTTCTCTTTCAAATACACTACTTTTACTAGTCATTTTTTGAGATTCTTCGTGTTGTGGATTATTATTTTATTCATTACTACAAGAAAATAATCCAACAATAATTAGTGCAGCTCCCATTACTCCTAATTATACCAAATGTCTAGTTTTAAGAATATATTTTTGTTAGCTGGCCTCACAAATATACAATGAAAAAATCAACAATACTTTAAAGTATATAGTTAAATCAAATCGTAATATCCAGTTTTATGTTTTTTAAAATGATTGTAAATTTAAATTTTATTAAAAATAATAATATTAAAAACAATAAACCATAATAAAATACAGTTATCATAAAAAATTTAAATTTTTATTTCTGTATTTATAAGATGATTTTTATGTCTGAAAATTAGTTGCTTAACACTGGTTTTAGATGTTGTTTATTAAAAGAATAATTGTTAGTATTTTATTGTTTGAGAGTGTTTCACAGAGAAGTATTTTAGCACAAGTTAAGAAACAACGCTCATTACAAGATTACTGAAATATGCCTTAAGAAAACTATTGACTAATAAATATCTTTGATTATATTTGTGTAAAATTAAACGAAGCATTAAAAATGAAAGACTTATTAAAGAGATTTGAAGATAAAAAACCAGAAGTAGTTTTCCATTGGTCTGATTCTGAGACAGAAGCTGAAGGTTGGGCCGTTATAAACTCATTGCGTGGAGGTGCCGCTGGTGGTGGCACGCGTATGCGTAAAGGATTGGACATGAACGAGGTTTTGTCTTTGGCTAAAACCATGGAAGTGAAATTTACGGTTGCTGGACCTGCCATCGGCGGTGCGAAATCGGGTATTAATTTCGATCCGAACGATCCACGTAAAGAAGGCGTTTTGAAAAGATGGTTTAAAGCCGTTTATCCCTTGCTAAAAAACTATTACGGTACAGGTGGCGACTTAAATGTTGATCAAATTAACGAAGTAATTCCCATGACGAGACCATACGGGTTACTTCATCCGCAAGAAGGGGTGTTTAACGGACATTTCAATGCTACGGAAGATCAAAAAGAGAACCGTATCAATCAATTACGTCAAGGAGTTTCTAAAGAAGTATCTCACCCAGACTATACGCCAAGTGCCGAAAGAAAAATTGCAGTTGGGGATTTAATTACAGGTTTTGGAGTTGCTTATTCTGTATTTCATTTTTATTCCGTTTTTGGTGGTGATGTAAAAGGTAAAAAAGTAATCATTCAAGGATTTGGAAACGTAGGTGCAGCAGCGGCTTATTACTTTGCACAAATGGGAGCCAAAGTTGTTGGTATTATTGACAGAGATGGTGGTGTCATGAATCCAGAAGGATATTCTTTTGAAGAGGTTAAAGAATTATTCTTAAACAAAAATGGAAATACATTGGTGGCGGATAACATGATTTCCTTTAATGAAATTAACGAGAAAATCTGGTCTATGGGCGCCGATGTATTTGCGCCTTGTGCAGCTTCACGCTTAGTACAACAATCACAAGTAGAACAAATGATAAACTCTGGTTTAGAGGTGATTACTTGTGGTGCAAATGTGCCGTTTGCAGATAAAGAAATTTTCTTTGGACCGATTATGGAACATGTTGATAAAAATATATCGTTAATTCCAGATTTTGTTTCGAACTGTGGAATGGCTCGTGTGTTTGCTTATTTAATGGAAAAAGAAGTTTCAATTGTCGATAAAGAAATTTTTGACGATACATCAGAAACAATCAAAAAAGCAATTGAAAATATTCACAACATTCACAAAAATAAAACAAATATATCTGCTAAAGCTTTTGAAATAGCCTTGCAACAATTGGTATAGTTTAAATAATAAAAATAGTTATGTTTCACCGTTTACAAATAAATGTTGCTGCGGTCACAGATTCGTTGGCAAATGCAATAACAACAACAAATGAAGCTGTTGTAACAGAGAAAACGTCCTTGTTTAGTGTTATTTTTAGTGGAGGGATTATCGGTCAAATCATCATGACAATCATCTTTATCATGTTGTTTTTTACGATTTATCTGTATCTAGAAAGGCTGTTTACCATCCGAAATTTCACTAAATCAGACGATAGCTTTATGTCGCAAATTAAGTTGTTGCTTTCTCAAGGGAAAATAGAAAACGCCCGTATGTTGTGTCAATCAACAAATACACCAGCAGCCCGAATGATTGGGAAAGGAATTTCGCGTATTGGTAAACCCATTGATGATATTAATATGGCAATGGAGAATGCTGGAAAACAAGAAATATATAAGTTAGAGAAAAATGTCAGCGTGTTGGCTACTTTGTCAGGCGCCGGCCCAATGACAGGTTTCCTTGGTACGGTCGTGGGAATGGTGATGTCGTTTCATGAAATGGCTGAAGCTAAAAATACACGTATTGATATGGGAATGTTGTCAGAAGGTGTTTACACTGCAATGATGACTACTGTATTTGGATTGATTGTAGGGATTATTGCTTATGTTGGATACAATCAATTAGTAGGACGTATCGACCGATTTTCTCAAAAATTGGAAGCAGATGCAGCAGAGTTTTTTGACTTACTTAACGAACCAGTGGAATGAATATCAGAGGAAGAAATAAAGTAACAGCAGAATTTAATATGTCGTCTATGACTGATATTATTTTTTTGCTGCTCATTTTTTTCATCATCGCATTGACCACAATGACTTCCACAAACGCTTTGGACTTGGTATTGCCTACGTCCGATGGGAAATCTGATCAAATTGAGACCGTGGCAGTAAGTATTGATGAAAATCAAATGGTGTATGTTAATCAAGATCAAGCGCATCAAAATCAAGTTGAAACAATGTTGATTGGATTACTTGAGCATCAAGAACCAAAAAACATCGTTTTGAACGTTGCTAAAGGTGTGCCAATCGAAGACGCAGTCTTTATAATGGACATCGCGTATCGAAATAATTTTAATGTCGTATTGGCAGTAGAACCAAAATAAGAATCATGGTGTTTTTTACAACAGAAAACGAACGAAAATCATTTCTAATCACATCCTCCTTGTTTATAGTGATGTTATTGGTCATTTTTTTGTATAAATTTCAACCCACGGTATATCCTGAAAATATGTTACAAGGTGGAGAAATGGCTATACGATTTGGAAACAGTCAAGTCGGGCGAGGACCTATTGTAGTAGCCGATTTGCCAGCACCTTCTCAAGATGAGGAATTTCAGGTTCAAAGCTCGCAGAATCAGTTGGCTGAAAAAGAGATTGTAACTCAAAACACCAAAGAGGCGCCTGTTGTCAATACTTCTAATGTGCAAAAAACCGAAAACAATGTGGTGCCTACTAATCAAACGAGATCTACGCAGGCAAATAGAGTTAACTCTACGACAACGGATTTGGTTAATCGTTTAAGCAATTCTACAGGAACCACGCCCACAAGTTCAGGAAATACTACAACTGCTGGTAGTCAGGGTGCTAGTACGGGCGATCCTTATTCGATGAGTCTTTTTGGTGGTGCTGGTTCAGGTACTGGTATTGGAGATGGGGTCGGTTGGGGGCTTAACGGACGTACATTGGTTTCTCACACGATTCACAAACCCAGTTGCCCAAATGAAGTGGGGACTGTTGTTGTGGAAGTAACAGTAAACCCCTCAGGAAATGTAGTCAACGCCAAGCGTAGTCTGAGTGGTACAACTACCGCAGAAAAATGTTTGGTAGATGCCGCCATTGCTACCGCAAAAACCTTTAGATGGAGAGCTGATCGTAAAGCTCCAAATAGTCAAATTGGCTTTGTTGTGATAACTTTTAAGAGTAACTGATGAATTACCAACAGACTTTGGAATGGATGTATGAACAATTGCCTATGTTCCAGAAAATTGGAGTTGCTGCTTTTGAAAAAGATTTAACCAAAATAACTGCGTTTTCTGAATATCTAAACTATCCCGAAAATAACTTTAAGTCGGTACATATAGGAGGAACCAATGGTAAGGGATCTACTTCTTCTTTGATAGCTTCTGTAATGAAAGATGCCGGATATAAGGTTGGACTTTATACTTCACCACATTTGGTTGACTTTAGGGAGCGAATTCGTATTAATGGTGAAGAAATTCCCAAACAATTTGTAGTCGAATTTATCGAAAAACACCGCGTTTTTATAGAAAATAAAAAATTGAGCTTTTTTGAAATGACAGTTGGGATGGCGTTTCAATATTTTTCAGACGAAAAAGTTGACCTCGCTGTCATCGAAGTGGGGTTGGGTGGTAAGCTAGATGCTACAAATATTATTCAACCGCTGGTGAGTGTAATTACAAATATAGGATGGGATCATATGAACATTCTCGGAAATAGCTTGCAGGAAATTGCAGCTGAAAAAGCAGGAATTATCAAAAATCATACACCAATTATTATAGGAGAGTTTATGCCTGAAACTAAATCAGTTTTTGACGCGGAGGCTCAAGTAAACAATGCACCTATATTTTACGCTTCATTGGATGCTGGACTTCCTGAAATCACCTCGGACTTGAAAGGTGCATATCAGAAAATGAATAAGAAAACAGCTCTCAAAACTCTTGAGGTGCTTCAAAAATATTTTCAAATCAACCCATTTCATATCGAAAGTGGTTTTTTGAGTGTAGGTAAAAATACGGGTTTAAAAGGAAGATGGACAGTGTTGGGAAGAAATCCTTTGATTGTAGCTGATACAGCACACAACAAAGACGGTTTAGAATTAGTGCTAAAACAGATACAGGACCAGGTTTTTAAACAGCTGCACTTTGTTTTGGGAGTGGTCAATGATAAAGACATTGACAGCATCTTAGCTCTGATGCCTAAAGATGCAATCTATTATCTAGCAAAACCTAATGTGGTTCGAGGACTTGATGCAAGGGTGTTGAAAAGTAAAATGGATTTGTTCGGACTGCAATCAAAAGTATTTGAATCAATTCCTTTAGCATTAGAATTTGCCAAATACGAAGCAAAATCAGATGATATGATTTACGTTGGAGGAAGTACTTTTGTGGTTGCTGAGGTGGTGTAGTAAAAACAGGGGTGACTATTTTTTTAAATAGTTGTTTTACAGGAGTCTATCGATAAGTAAAGTGCAATAAATACGTGTTCAAATCTATAGGATTACATTTTATTTTAAATAAATGCTGTTTCGGCTGTTTGAATGTAGAAACACGAAAATTAGTTAAAATCTTAATCTGTAATTAACTGTTTGCGAATGTAAATCGCTAGTCTGATCATATGCCAAAATAATTCTGAATTTTGTTTTGTGTAAAAAACGAAGTTCGATAAGAATTTACTCTTTTTTATGCTATTGTTCCATTCTTCAAAACAATTAAAGAAGTCAGTCAACTGCAAATTTCTTAATACGCATCGATTTTTTACAATTATATTAAGCAACCTCAGAACTTAAATATTGTTATTCTTGCTAATTTACCAGTGAAAGCTATAAGAAATCTCTTCATTGAAACGATGGCTAGGTGTTGAAGCAAGTACTGCCAATGTAGCCAATTGAAAAAGACTTTGGTATAGCATTTAGTATAATGCGTCAATTACGTAGTATAATATATTAAGGAGTGTTTGTTTTGCTCAAGTCTCCATATTGAACTCATCTTGACTTTTTTCAATTGGTTGCAAAATGTTTTTTTTTGCTTTCTTTTTTATACTCCGAACTCTGCTATGCAGTGTGAAAAAATCTTTAAACAGAATAAAAACAACTATTTTTCGGTTCAATCAAAAAAGTCAAGACAAGTTCATCTAAATAACTATTCGATATTTAATAA
>Ga0209075_1001854_pt1 | contig 19381 bp, 13 predicted proteins | sample Stecom2011_FD_187523 | JGI IMG/M metagenome (GOLD analysis project Ga0209075, IMG submission 187523) | Agricultural soil microbial communities from Utah to study Nitrogen management - Steer compost 2011 (SPAdes) (version 2) | ecosystem: Environmental > Terrestrial > Soil > Agricultural land...
AATAAAATGCTTACTAAAAAACGATTTCAGATTTTAAAATATAATTGGAAAATGCGAAATAAATAAAAAATAAGCCTCTTTTTTGAGTGAAGAATGGCTAAAGGCTAAGGAATCAATTATCTTTGCATAAAAATATAAAATTATATGTCAGATAAGTCAGTTCGCGTTAGGTTCGCACCGTCACCAACAGGGCCACTTCACATGGGTGGAGTTCGTACCGCTTTGTATAATTATTTATTTGCTAAGAAAAACAATGGAACATTCATTCTTCGTATTGAAGATACTGATCAGGGGCGTTTTGTTGAAGGAGCAGAAGAATATATTTTAGAAGCATTAAATTGGTGTGGAATCACGCCAGATGAAGGTCAGGGTGTAGGAGGAGAATACGGTCCTTACAAACAATCTGAAAGAAAAGAAATGTATAAACCATACGCTGAAAAACTCATCGCAAATGGGAAAGCGTATTATGCATTTGATTCTGCTGACGATTTAGATAAGATGCGGAAGCAAGCACTTCAAATGAAAATGCCAAACTGGCAATACAATTCTGTTACGCGAACTTCTATGCAAAACTCTTTGACACTACCTGAGGATGAAGTTCAAAAAAGATTAGACAATGGAGATGAATATGTAATTCGTTTCATGATGCCCCGAAATGAAGATGTTCGTTTTGAAGATAAAATTAGAGGATGGGTTGTGGTAAACACCAATAATCTTGATGACAAAGTTTTGTTTAAAAGTGATGGAATGCCAACTTACCACTTGGCAAATATAGTAGATGATCACACCATGAAAATCAGTCACGTGATTCGTGGTGAAGAGTGGTTACCTTCTGCGCCATTACATGTTTTATTATACGAAGCATTTGAGTGGGAGGCACCAGAGTTTGCACATTGCCCATTGTTATTACGTCCTGATGGAAATGGAAAACTTTCAAAAAGAGATGGAGATCGTTTAGGTTTTCCCGTTTTTCCAATTGATTGGTTAGCTGCAGATGGAGAGAAGTATTCAGGTTACAGAGAAAAAGGTTATTTACCAGCAGCTTTTATCAACATGCTTGCATTTTTAGGGTGGAATCCGGGTACAACTCAAGAGCTATTCTCCTTAGAAGAAATGGTTGAAGCTTTCACATTAGAAAGAGTGAGTAAAGCAGGGGCAAAGTTTGATGCAGATAAAACCAATTGGTTCCAACAACAATATCTACGTGCAGAATCTCCTGCTACATTGGCAGAAATGTTACGTGAAAAAGTTGGAGCGCCTATAAAAAACGTTTCTGATAAATATTTAGCACAAGCTTGTACTTTGATGAAAGAGCGTGCAACTTTTGTAGAAGATATATATACAGAAGGAAATTATTTATTTGAAAATCCGGCTGAATTTGATGAAAAAACTTTAGATAAAAAGTGGGATGAGTCAGCTGAAGAATTGATGATAGAATGGACGGGTGTGTTAGAAGCTTTGTCTCCATTTGATGCATCCAACATTGAAACTGCTTTTAAAACATTTTTGGAAGAAAAAGGATTGGGAATTGGGAAAGTTCTACCTGCATTTAGATTGGCTTTAACAGGGAAAGGAATGGGTCCGAGTATGTTTGAGATATCAGCTCTTTTAGGGAAAGAAGAATGTTTAACTAGAATGCAGAAAAACATTCCTATCATCAAAAAATTAAAAGGATAAATGAAACATACGATCGAAGTAAACGGAATAAAGCTGTATGCATATCACGGTTGTTTACCAGAAGAAGGGAAAATTGGGGGACACTACACTGTTGACGTTTCAATAACAGCAGATTTTACAGCTTCATTTTCATCTGATGATTTAAAAGATACGATTGATTATGTTGCAATAAACACGATTGTTCGAGAGGAAATGAACATTCGTTCAAAGCTAATTGAGCATGTGGGGAACCGAATCAATCAACGTTTAAAGCAAGAGATTAAGGGTTTACATTCGTCAAAAGTTAAAGTAATCAAACATTGTCCTCCGATTGGTGGAGATGTTGATGATGTTGCAATTATTATAGAAGATTGAGCGTTCAACTCAAGTTTTAGAGTCTGTTAATATTGTTTTTCGTAAATTCTACATTGAGAAGAAAAATAATTACTATATTTGCGCTCCTATAAATGGTCCTGTGGCCGAGCGGCTAGGCAATGGTCTGCAAAACCATGTACAGCGGTTCGAATCCGCTCGGGACCTCTTAAAACCCTTAATTCCTAGTGAGTTAAGGGTTTTTTTGTAGGCGATAATATAATTAAATACAGGAGTACTGTTTAAAAATGACAAAAACAGTGCTTGTTAAAAAATAAATAATTATATTGAACCGCTAAAAATTGTAACTGCTAGCAAACATTTTTGTATTTTTGCAGTAGACTATATAAACCAAAACTAATTATGTCCGACAAAAGTTTTATCGTTCCTCACGATTTTTCAGAGGTTGCAGACTCCGCTTTAAACCATGCGATTACGACTGCAAAAGTTGTAGGTGCTAAAATTTACATACTACACGTTGTTTCAAAAAACAAAGAGATTTCTCAAGCTGAAAACAAATTAAAAGAAGTTGTCGAAGCACATAAAAATTCTAAAATTGAGTTGATTCCTAAAGTTCGTGTTGGAAATATCTTTGAAGATATTGGAGATTTTGCTGCGGAACACCATGCAGAGTTAATTTTCATGGGAACACATGGCGCTTCAGGATGGCAACACATTGCAGGATCACATGCTCTTAAAGTGGTTACACATTCAACAGTACCCTTTATAATTGTTCAATTGAAATCTGTAGGAGAAAGTGGATATGATGATATCGTAGTTCCTTTGGATTTACATAGAGAAACAAAACAAAAGTTAGCGATTGTAGCTTCAATGGCAAAGTACTTTAAATCTCGAGTTCATGTTATCACTCCAAATGAAACAGATGAATTCTTGAAGAATAAAGTCACTGCAAACATCTTATTCTCAAAACGTTTCTTTGAGGAAAGAGGAATTGAAATGACAGCTACACTAGCGCCAAGTAATGGTTTTGATAAAGAAGTAGTCAAATTAGCAATTGAAAAAGATGCCGATTTAATCGCAATTATGAATCAAAATAAGAGTAACTATTTAGGTGCTTTTGGTTCTAATTATGAACAATATATGATAACAAATGATGCACAAATACCAACTCTAGTGGTGAATCCAATCGAAACACCTTATGGATCTAGTGTTTTGTTCTCATAAATAAATTGAATATTATCTGATTTTTAAAAGACCGTCTTGTACGGTCTTTTTTTGTTTATACCGGTTGATATTGAAATAAACGGCTTAACCGCTTGTTTACACAACAGAACATTTGAAAATTAAAAAGAGCTAAGACTTTATACTCACCTGGGCCTCGTAAGGATAGAAAGGTGTGTTTTAAGTATGATTAATTTGTTTTCATATACTTAGTTGAAAACAGCTTTGACAGCTGTAAAAACAAGCCTTAATCTTTATAATCGAACTTTTGAAGTTTGAGGATTATATCCTCGAGGTTTTGTCGTTTCTTTTTCAAGCGAGTATCAATAGATGTTTTTGTGAAATACCTATGGTGAGTTAAAAAGCTAACTTGCATTTCATCCCACTTGCGATCACTGTCTATTTTACCATGTTCACGTAATTCTCTTCTTAAACGGTCTGCAATTTCATGAAAATCGTCACGGCCTAAATAATCTAAATCAGCGTCACAGATAATCTCTTCTAGTTTGTTTTTTGGTTGGTGTGGAACTGATGTGACATAAATAAGTTCTTTTATACGTTGTATATGTGCATCTGTATAACCGAATTTAGGGAGTATTTCAGCGGCCATTCTAGCACCAATTGGTTCGTTTTTTTCATATTGTTCAACAAAGCCAGCATCATGATAAGATGCAGCTGATTTTAACAAGAACAAATCCTCATCCGTAATTCCTTCACCAATTGCAATTCGTTCAGCTTGACGCGTAACATCTTTTGAGTGTTCAAAAGAGTGGTAATGCAGTTTAGGACTAAGTTCTTTCTTTAGTTTGCTTAAGATGAACCGTTCTGCTTTATAGTAATTTATTTTACTGAAATGATGTAAATTAACCAGTTTATGGAACGATTCATTGGGTTCAATACCTAAACCATCAATTGATAATTCAGGCTTAATAGAAACAACTTCATACATCATTATCTTAACACCACTTTTGGTTTGAATTTTACCAATCTTATTACATTCAAAATAAGGTTCAATATGATCAAAAGTGTCTTGTGTAATGGCTATTTTCTCAGGCTCACATAATTGCTCCATACGTTGGGCACGGTTCACTGTGTTCCCCCATACATCATAAGCATACCGTTTCGTTCCAATTACACCTGCAGAGACAGGTCCAGTGTTGATTCCTATACGAAGTTTCCAATAAGGTAATCCCTTACTGAGTTGCTCCTCTTTATGCTTCAGCATATAGTTTTTAATCTGTACAGCGGCCAAAGTTGTATTAATAGGATTCGTTTTATTCCGGATTGGTACACCTCCTGCACACATATAAGCATCACCGATGGTTTTGATTTTCTCTAAGTCATTCTTTTCGATAATGCTATCAAATTTCCTAAAATGCATGTCCAAAATAGAGACTAAATCCTTTGCCGACATTTCTTCTGCTATTTTAGAAAAACCAACAAAATCTGTGAACATGATAGAAACTTTGCTAAAGTCCCGAGCAGCTGAACGACCATCTTTTTTTAATTGGCTAGCCGTTTCTTTAGGTAAAATATTATTCAATAAACGTTCAGACTTCTCTTTTTCTCTTTCTAACTCTTCAGTTTGTAAAACTAAACGACTTGTTTGTTGTTGAATTTTTTCATTTTTCTTTCTCAGCTCCCTTGTTCTTTCAGCAATTTTCATTTCTAAACGAACTTGTAACCTTCTTTCTTTATCAATACTTTTACGAACACGATAAAGTACTATTAAAGCAACAACAACAACGATAATCGTATAAAACCACCACGTTAACCAAAAAGGTCTTTCTACCTCAATTATCAAACGAGCAGGGTACTTATTCCAATTACCATTTGTAGTTCGTGCATAAACATGAAGTTCATAAATACCTGGTGCAATACTGGTAAAACGAAGTTCATTTGAAGAACCAAGCTCTTCCTCAACATCATCATCTCCAGACATTACATATTTATATTCAATACGTTCAGGATTACTTAAATCATTGGCGAAAAAACGCAGCTTTAAACTCCGTTTGTTATAAGGAAGTTTAATGCGATCGGTAAAAGAAATACTTTGTGATAGAATCCCGTCTTTCTCTGGGAAAACAGCTTCATTTTCCACTTCAATTCCTGAAAAATAGACGCGAATATTCTTATTAATTTGAAAAGCTTCTGAAGGCTTTATGTAGTTAAAACCCTGAATACCACCAAAGTAAATTTCGCCATTTTTAGATAGAAAACTCGCCCCGAGGTTTAGCTCATTACTCATTAACCCATCTTTCTCTGAAAAAACATAAAAGAGTTCTTCTTTAATATTTAAAGCAACCACTCCTTTATTCGTAGACAACCAAATATAGCCAGGATTAACCTCAGAAGCTTCCACTCCGTAGATTACGTTGTTGGGTAAACCTTTGGACTTATCGTATTTGATGGATTTTTTAGTTTTTATATTGTACTTAAACAAGCCATCGCCCATAGTACCAAACCAAAATTCATTATCATTACTTTGAAAAACATCAGAAAAGTAATCGTTTGTAACATTGTTTAAGCCTGAAAACTCATGATTTGAATAAGCCTTCAACTCACCTTGTTCTAATTTTATTTGATATAAACCTCCTGAAGAAGGTGAGGTATAAAAATCCTTTCCTTTTCTGAAAACAAATCGACATGGACCAGGACCTATAGTCTTTTCTTGTTTCGGTTGATTAAACAAGTATTTGAAATCATTGTTGTTATAATCAAACAACACAATACCTGCTTTTGTACCAATAAGATATTGATTATCAAAACCATAAGGTTCTATCGTATAAGTCATATCAAATCCACGTTGCACATCAGCAGCATGAATAAACTTTGTAAAAGTATATATTTTAGGATCGATTGGATCAATAGAAAGTTCAAACAACCCATCAATACAACCAACTAAAAGTGTGTTTTCATCAACGATTTGTAAACTAAGTGTTGTAAAATCATCGTTCACCTCTGAATGACGATAATAGTGGTAATAATTATGAGTTGTGCGATCAAAGCTAGAAACACCGTGATCTGCAGCAATGTATAAGTACCTTTGGTTCCTTGATTCTGTGAAACCCCAAATGTTTTGAGATGGAAGTCCTTTATTCAAATCTGCTGACGTACCAACACCTTTAAAACCAACAAACTCAGGGTTAAAACTGCTCAATCCTCGTTGTGATGTAATCCATATTACACCTTGGTTGTCTTTAAACAAGCCACTTAGTTTATTCGAAATTAAAGAACCTTTTTGAAAAATATCAGCTGAGTAATTTAAGACACTAACACTATCTTTTTCATCTTTGGTAATTTGATAAAGACCTGAATTTTCACTCGCTATAAACAGTCTATTGTTAGAGAGATAAATAGCATCGATAATGTTAACATCTTTTAAATGGGAAAATAACTCCTCAAGAAGAATAAATTTATTTAAAGCCTCGTCAAAATAGAAAACACCTTCATTGGTAGCTATTACAATATCATATTGAGGTGATTCAATTAAACCGTTGATGGTAAATTCATCCGGGTTTTTAATGGTGGGTTGAATAATTTTTTTCTTTTTAAAAGAAACATCTGTAAGTAAAACCCCATCAAATTCACTCACAAAAATAAGTTGATTATTTCTACTTCTGATATCAATTATTCGTGAATCAAAAATATGATCATTGATCAATTCAAAAGTATATTTTAGAGCATCAAATTTAAAAATACGTCCAAAAGCAGTACCTATCCATAGGTTCCCGTCGTTATCCTCTGACATTGAATGAACCTCAAGTCGTTGTTTAGAATCTAATTGAAAAGAAGTAAATCTTACAGTACGGGGGTTATATTTGGTAAGTCCATTATACGTACCAAACCACATGTTTCCTTTTTTATCCGTAAAACTAGTATGTATATATTCATTAGAAATATCATAGACTTGGTTAGATGAGAAAACTTCAAAGTTTTTTCCATTAAACCTATTGATTCCATCTTGGGTACCTAGCCATAATGCGCCTAATTCATCTTGAATAATACAAGTAACGGAACTTTGAGACAACCCATCATTGATGGTATAATTTTTAAACTGTATGTGATCTTGCGCTCTAAGGAACAAACTAGAGTTAACAATAATCACATACAGTAAAAAAATTTTTAAAAAGAGTTTTATATTCATTTCAGTAGTGTCTCAACGAGTAGCAAAATGTTAAGCGTTATTTATAGTATTGGCAGAAATACTAGAGTTTTCCATATCTCTATCAAAAAGGTATAAACCTCCTTTATCATTACCAATCATACGTAATTTATCTAAAATATGGCGTGCCAACGCTTCTTCTTCAAGTTGCTCTGAAACATACCATTGTATAAAATTATGAGTACTGTAGTCTTTTTCTGTTAAACAAGCATCAACGATATTATTAATACTTGCAGTAACCATCATTTCATGTTCCAATAAAGATTCAAAAATCTTTTCCATTGAATCAAAACTAACATCTGGTTTATAGATTGCAGGTATAACAGCAACACCACCGCGTTCATTAATAAACTTCACTAATTTCAACATGTGTTGACGTTCTTCATCGCTATGTGCATATAAAAACAAAGACGTCCCATTAAACCCTTGATTTTCAGACCAAGACGCCATGGATAAATAGAGTTGACTAGAAGAATATTCTTTTTCAATCTGCTCATTTAATAATTTTTCTATTTTCTTATTCATTCTATAAAGGTTTTAAACAAAAATACAAATTAATAACCAGTATATAAAAGTCTCTTAAATATTGAAAATAACTTAAATAAATAGAATACTTAATCTTTACTTAATAGTAGAAGTGAAAATTAAAAGTTAATTTAATCTATCTTTGAACTAAAATTATAATAAATGCCAAGAAAAAAACTCAAAAAAAAAGGAATAGAAACAGCAATTCGAAAAATATTTGAAAGACAACCAGATCAAAAATATAATGCAAAAGAAATAAGTGCAATATTACAAATTACAGATAAAAACATGCGCAAGCTTGTTTTATCTATCCTTAAAGATCTTAAAAATGAAAGTTTCTTGAATGAATTTCAAAACGGTACATTTATTATTAATGAAAGTTACGCCACAAAATTTATAGGAATTGTAGATTCTACAGCTCGTGGATCGGCCTATATAATTGTTCCAGAATTAGATGGTGATATTTATGTTCAACCAGAAAATTTAGAAAATGCTTTACATGGTGATACTGTTGAAGTAGAAATTATTAAAAAAAGAAAGAATAAAACAGAGGGCGCAATAACTAAAATAATTACGCGTAAAACAACACAGTTTGTTGGAACATTAGACATTAGAAATAAGTTTGCTTTTTTGATTCTTGACAACAATAAAATAAATGTTGATTTATATATTCCTTTAGAAAAACTAAAAGGAGCAAAAACAGGTCAAAAAGCCATTGGAAGAATGACATCATGGCCAAAAGGAGTTGCTAATCCTTTTGGAGAAATACTTGAAGTAATAGGAATGCCGGGTGATAATGACACTGAGATGCTGGCTATTTTATTCAAAAATGAATTCGAAATAAAGTTTCCACAAAAAGTAATTGAAGAAGCGGAAACTGTAGGAATGGAATTAGACCCTGAAGAAGTAAAAAAACGTAAAGACTTACGGGGTAAACTCACTTTAACTATAGATCCTTTTGATGCTAAAGATTTTGATGATGCTTTGTCTTATGAAGTATTAGAAAATGGAAATGTAGAGGTGGGTGTACACATAGCTGATGTTAGTCATTATGTTCAATCGGGGACCGCTATGGATGCGGAGGCATACAAAAGAGGTAACTCTGTATACTTAGAAGACCGTGTTATTCCAATGCTACCTGAACAACTTTCAAATATGGCTTGTTCACTGCGTCCTAATGAAGATAAATATGCTTTTTCAGCTGTTTTTGAGCTCAATGATAAAGGAATCGTTCAAAATGAATGGTTTGGTAAAACAGTTATTCATTCAGATCATCGTTTTGCGTATGAAGACGCACAAGCAGTAATTGAAGGAAAAAGTGATGAGTTAAAGGAGCCAATTTTAGCTTTAGATAAGTTAGCAAAGATTATCCGTAAAGACAGAATGAAAAATGGAGCTTTATCTATTGAATCAGAAGAAGTTAGTTTTTTGATTGACGATGAAGGAAACCCAATAGGTGTAGTTAAAAAAACATCAAAAGATGCCAATAAACTCATTGAAGAGTTCATGTTATTGGCCAACAAAAGAGTTGCTTTATTTGTAGGTAAACTCCCTGGAGATAAAGGATCAAACAGTCAATTTATTTACCGTTGTCACGACAAACCATCCATTGAAAAACTAAAAACATTCTCTGTATTTATTGATAAATTCGATTATGATTTAGAGTTTGAAAATCTAAATAATGTCGCACAAAAAATTAATAATTTACTAGATAAAATTAAAGATACACCAGAATACGGATTAATTCAATCGATGGCCATTCGTTCTATGGCAAAAGCAGCTTATCAAACCAATAATATTGGTCATTACGGACTCGCTTTTGATTATTATGGTCATTTCACCTCTCCGATTCGTAGGTATGCCGATTTAGTGGTTCACCGTATATTATTTGACAAACTCAATCACAGTCAAAAAAATTATGGGAATAAATTAAATGAGATAAGTGAACATATTTCTGCACAAGAAAGAAAAGCAATTGAAGCAGAAAGAGAATCAAATAAGTTTTTCCAAGCAAAATACTTACAAGATAAAGTAGGAGAAGAATTCGAAGGTACAGTTTCCGGTTTAGCCGATTTCGGTATGTTTGTTCGAATGAATGACAATTACTGTGAAGGGATGGTCACACTCCAATCTATACCAAATGACAATTACTATTTTGACAATGACAAGTTTCAAATAATAGGACGTAAAACCAATACCAAATTCAATTTTGGAGACCAGGTTAAGGTAAAAGTAATTGGTGTGGATATGCTAAGAAAGCAAGTAGATTTAGAACTTGTAGAATAAAAACCTACAAGTCCTTTATCTTATTTAATGTCCACAAGTAATTTTATCTACTCTATTTTGGTGTCTTCCTCCTTCAAAATTAGTTGTAAAGAACTTTTCAACCATTTTAATTCCTTCTTCGTGTGAAATAAAACGCGCAGGAAGCGCTATGATATTGGCATTATTATGCTGTCTAGCAAGCTCAGCTAATTCTTCTTTCCAACATAAGGCACTTCTAATACCTTGGTGTTTATTAACCGTCATATTAATTCCATTTCCACTTCCACAAATTACAATACCTAAAGTATTCTTATTTTCGTTCACGTGTTCTGCAACAGGATGACCATAATCAGGATAATCAATACTGTCTTCAGAGTAAGTTCCATAATCTTTAAAATTATAGCCTCGTTCTGTGAAATACGTTTTAATTGCTTCTTTCAACTGGAAACCAGCATGATCAGCACCAATTGGAATAATTTCTGATTTTGTCATAACAAAGATTTTTTACAAATTTACGTAATTAACAATCGGATTGAATTATCAACATCTACTTTTTTTCACTTTCTTAAAAGCTTGATACCATTGGTTTTTGAAAAGTGACTTATCGACACTCTTATGAACAATCCTAAATATTTATGTTCATTGTTTTCAATAAGTTTTACTTGCTATTGTCTAATATAATTCCAAGCCAAAATAGAAACGAGAAAAACAATAGTAAGTTATTAGATTTTACATTTATATATGAACAATCAAAATGAGCTTAAAAAGTTGTTTTTACAAATAAACTTATTCAATTTATTACTATTAACACGAATGTTAACAACCCTATAATAGAGTTAAAAAACAAGCGTTTATACTTTAAACAGATGTGTATAAACACCTGTTATATGTTTACAACTTAGAATACAAGTAAAACACAAAAAAGTAATGGACCGTATTAACAGTATAGTAATAGTAATAAAGGCTTTTTTAAAAAATTTCTTTTCTTATTTTTATATAGTTTCTTAAATTAAAAGTTCAGGTTTGGAAATTAAAAAGAAAATACCTACCTTCTTTCAAGGCTTATTATTTGAACTAATTGTCTGACAATTAATGATTTTTATCTTAAAAAATTAGGGGTTAATCGAAGAATTTTGTAATTTCATTTTTCAAATTAACATATTGATTTGTAAGAATTACTTAAATTAGTCCCACGTAATACAGTAATATGTCAAAAATAAAGGTTTTAGTAGTTGAAGATGAGTCAATTGTCTCTAAAGATATTCAACATAGTCTGAAAAGACTTGGATACATTATATCAGGGGCTTCTGCAACTGGTGAAAAAGCAATACAATTAGCTGCTGAAGAACGTCCAAGTATTGTTTTGATGGATATCATGCTTAAAGGAGATATGAACGGTATTGAGGCTGCTGAGGTGATTAGAAGAGAACACAACATACCTGTGATCTTTCTTACCGCTTATGCAGATGAAGCAACTTTAGCAAAAGCGAAAATTACAGAACCTTACGGATACATTATAAAACCTTTTAAAGAGATTGATTTACATACTTCAATTGAAATGGCTTTGTACAAGCATCAAAAAGAAAAGGAAGTTGAAAAAGAGCGTGATTTACTTTATTCTATTGTAGAAGGGAAAGGGACGCAAGAATTTATTTTTGTGAAGTCTAACTCTAAACTTGTAAAACTGAATACTAAAGACATCTTTTTTGTTGAAGCATTAAAAGATTACGTTGTTATTAATACACTGGATAAAAGATATACTATTCATTCAACAATGAAAGACATAGATAGAAAATTTGGAGATACTGATTTTATTCGAGTTCACCGTTCATTTATTGTAAGATTAGATAAAATTGCTTCTATAGAATATCCTAACTTACAATTGGAAAAAGACAAGAAATTGATTCCAATTGGAGGATCATATAAAGATCAATTGGTAAAGAAAATAAACTTGGTTTAGTTCTATATAATTTATTATTCTCTTAATAATTTATTAATTAACTGAGTCGTTTCTACCTTGTAATCTTCATAAATTTCTCCTGTTCCTGGACCATTAAATCCGGTATGAATTTTAACTACTTCACCATCTTTATTGATAAAAATAGAGGTTGGAAATGATGTTATTTCATTGAGCATATCAAAATCTTTAGATGTTATGGACTTGGAAGCTATTCCACCTACTAATATTGGATAAGCAACATTTTTATTTTTAGTGTAACGATTAATTCGTTGTACTTGCTCTTCATAAGCTTCGGGTACTTCATAAGCTACTCCTATAATTTCTAGTCCTTCAGCGTTATAGGTATCGTATAATTCCTTATAAAAATTCGTTTCATCGAGGCAATTTGGACACCATGTTCCAAGTATCTGAACGATAACTACCTTTCCTTTCAATGAAGCATTGGGATAGGAATAGTTCTCTCCATTAACTGTCTTAAAATTGAAATCAAATGTATCTTTTACCATATAAGTTAAAGAATCAGGGTCTTTTAATTGAAAATCGTCGTTTCTAACACCTATCCATTCTGTTTTCCAATGATTTCCAGATAGAAATTCACCTTTTAAGGTATCATTTTCTAATGTTGCAGTAAATAGAAAAACATGTGCACCATCGAAACTAGAAAGCTTAAGTTTATTATCATTAAAACTACCTGATAAATACCTGTAATCACCTGTTTCTGTAAGAAATGTACCGCTTATATCATCATAATTCTGCTCAAATTTTCCAATAGCTGGATATTCATATTTCGTATTTGGACTAAAATTAACTTGCCATTTACCTGAAATATCTTGTGGTTTTTCTAATGCTTGAATACTTTCCTTATCAGCTCCATAAAAAACCGCTTCAAAATCTATTTTTGAGTGTTTTTTTCGATCAGGATTAACAAAGTAACCAGAGATTCTATTTTGATTAGATGAATCTATTTTAAATATTAAGTAATTAGGAAAACAGGAGAAATAAACTTTAAGACTGTCAGCTTTATATTCAAAAGATTTCATTTTTATCTTTTCCTTACCGTTATAAATAACTATTTTTTGTGTGCTATCAACATTGAAAATAAAATGGAGTTGATGTAAATTTTGTAATTTAAGATTTCCAAACCAATAGCCTTCTTGGAGTTTAGTTGCGTAAATAAAGGATTGTATAAATAGAAAAATAAGTAAGAGACTAATTTGTAAGTTTTTCATAGAGTGTATTTAAGTGGTGTAAAAATAAGAAGGCTTTTTATATTGTTGCAACCTTTTGTGTAATATTGTAGTCTTTAAGCCGAGATGTAAAAATGGATGATGAAACTCTTGTACAGAAATGTGTTTCTGGAAACGCTGGAGCGCAACGTGAGTTGTTTAACCGTTTCTCCCCTTTAATGTTAGGGGTTGCAATGAGATATATCAAAGATAAAGAACGGGCTGAAGATGTACTTCAAGATGGATTTATCAAGGTATTTAAAAATCTTAATCGATTTGAACACAAAGGTTCTTTGGAAGGATGGATTAGACGAATAATTGTAAATACTGCTTTAGATCAAATTAGAAAGTATAAAAAAGAACAAACAAATATAGAATTAGATGATTCTCCATTTGAAATTGTTCAACAAAGTGATGCAGAAGAGCGTTTACAAGCAGAAGTACTTATGGAAATTGTTCAACAATTACCCGATGGATACAGAATAGTGTTTAATATGTTTGCAATAGAAGGCTACAGCCATAAAGAAATTGCAGAACAATTAAACATTACTGAAAGTACTTCAAAATCACAATATTCAAGAGCTAAATCTGTACTGAGAAAGACATTAATAAAATATGGCATTGAAAGATAAAGACGAAATAAAAGAATTGTTCCAAAAGGAATTGGGAAACTACCAAGTTAAGGTAGATCCTAGTTTATGGAATGGAATCCAAGCTGGTTTAGGAAGCACAGTTGCTTCTACTGGTATTGGTTCTTCTTTGGGTCTCGCTGGTAAAATAATTATCGGAGCATCTGTTGCTGCTGCAATTACTGTTGGTACAATATTGATTGTAAATAGTAATAAATCACCTGAAGAAAACACGATTACTAAGCAGAACACTACTGAAATAGTAGTTAATAATTCGAATGAAACAGTAAAAGATCAACAAGAAAATATAGAGAAAACTCCTGCTACTGTTATTAATGAAGAAAACGATGTTGCAATAGAAGCATCTAACTCAGATCAGCAAGAAAAAATAAATGTTAGCACTGCAGAAGAAACAAATAAATATATAAACGATTTAAAAAACAGCAATGTTTCTTCTAAAGAAGGAATTAAAACTAAAAATAATTCAGAGCAAACAATAGTTTATAAAGAGAAACAAGAAGTTTCACCTAAAGTGGAATTGAATAATGATTTAGAGAATCAAAAAGAAAATAACACTATTGATTTAAGTAAAGTAAACATTAAAATTACGCAACAGAAAAACCAATATGTTAACTTCTCAGCAATGGAAGTTCCTTCAGACGCACAAATAGTGTGGAATTTTGGAGATGGTAATTTTGATAGGAGTATAAATCCAGTTCATTTTTATGCAGAAGCGGGTACATATGATGTGGTTTTAACGGTACAATCAGGAACACAAGAAATCAATAAAAACATTCAGATAAACATTCAAATGAAAGGTGAAATAGGAGATTTACCCAACATATTTACACCTAATGGCGATGGAAGAAATGATGAGTTTTTCGTTGAATGTAAGCACCTTAGATCTTTCCAATTGACGGTGATGGATTACAATCAGAAAGTAGTATTTTCAACAAACGATGTTAATTTCAGATGGAACGGATTAGATAAAAATGGTGTTCCTGTAACAGAAGGAAACTACGTTTATATAATTGTTGCAGAAGATGAAGCGGGTAACATCATCAATAAATATCAACGTTTAAACATTAAACGCTAGTCAATTTTACTACATTTATAAGAAAATAGCTTTGGCTTAAATTTTATAAAAGTGCGCTCACTTCTCAGTTTATTTATTTTTATTTATTGTTTTGCTTTTGGGCAAAATGAGCTTGTTTTTTCTCCTATTGGAGGAAATTATCCAGGATTAAAAAAAGTAAACATAACTGTTCCTGAAGGATGGACAGTTTTTTATACCCGAGATGGAAAAACACCCAATAAATCATCCAAAAAAGTAAGCAATGAAATCACTTTAAATGGTGATGAAGCATTGTATTTTGCCATGTATAAAGGTAATAATCCACCAATTTATACTTCGAATACTTATATTACTTCAAGGAAACAAAGTTTACCCATATTTTCAATTATTACAGATCCAATTCATTTGTTTGATTCCTTAACAGGAATTTATGAAATGGGATGCTGTGCGAGTAATGTTCCTCCTTTTAAAGGTGCTAACTTTTGGAAAGATGTTGAAAAACCAATTCATATTGAGTTTATTGATCATAACGAACAAGCTTTCTCTCAAAGTGCAGGTATAAAAATATTTGGTGGTTATAGCGTAAGTATGCCACAAAAATCTTTTGCTATTTATGCCCGTAAAAAATATGGAGACAATCGTTTTCGTTATCCTTTGTTTCCACAATTACCATTTGATGAATATAAAAACTTTGTACTAAGAAATGGAGGTGGTGATATGCAAGGAGCACATATTCGTGATGCTTTTTCAACTCAATTAACCAAAAAAAGTGGAATAGCTTACCAAGAATATCGACCTGTGGTAGTTTACATCAATGGAAAATATTGGGGGATTTATAGTCTTAGAGAAAAAATAAACGAACATTTTATCAACGCTCATTTTGGAATAAAAAAAAGTAATGTATCTATAATTCGTCCACCCAACAAAGTACAAGACGGACCAAAAAGCAGTTTAAAAGATTATCAAAACTTAATGCATTTCCTTAGTGAAAAAGAAAAATTGAGCAATGAAGATATTTATACCATTCAAAAGGAAATTGATATCGCTGATTATTTGAAATATAGTGTAATTCAAGTTTATCTAGGCAATTCTGACGCTGCTATTAACATCAGATTATATAAAGATGTGGAGAAGCAAACTCCATTTAAAACCGTATTATTTGATTTAGATATGGGATTGAATATTTTCGATGAAAATAAACACCAAGAAAATTCATTAAAATTATTTACTTCTTCACTTGATACGAATATTCAATATCCAACTCAATATACGCGTTTACTTAGGAAGCTATTAACCAATGATAGTATTCGATATCAATATATCAATTATTTTGTTGATGCTTTAAATAGCCATTTTAAAAAAGAAAGAGCACAAGAATTATTGTTAGAATTAACCAATGAATGGCAGTCAGAATTTATTTTTCATAGAAAAAGGTGGAATGTTACCGAAGAAAGATACGTCAGGAGTATTGATAGAATTAAAAACTTTATTGATCAGCGACCAGCAATTATGCTGAATCAATTAAAAGCTTTTTTCGAACTGAAGGAAACTTATGAATTACATGTTTATGCAAGTGAAGGAGGAAAAGTACGTTTAAACTCTTTGTATTTGAACACCGATTATTCTACTCAATATTTTAAAGGGATACCCATTCAATATGAAGCAATTCCTGATGAAAATTATACGTTTGTAGGGTGGAAATATGGCAAAGATCCATCGATAAAACAATATGTAAATGTCGACTCTAAAAATTTTAAAATAAAACCCATTTTTAAACAAAAAAAGGCGCCTTCTTATTTTAATAAAGTCATTTTAAGTGAATTGAATATAGCCCAGCCAAAGTCATCAAACCATGAAGATTGGATTGAAATTTATAATATTTCTGAAGACACCATCGATTTATCTAACTGGTTTTTAAAAGGCAGCAATGATCAAGACTTATTTAAGTTAAAAATGGGCACTCTTATTTTACCGAAGAGTTATTTAATATTGACTAAAAATAGAGAAAAGTTCATTAATGAATATGGAAACAACCTTTATGTAATTGGGGATATACCATTTGATTTTAACCTTAGGAAAGACAAAATTAGACTTTATGATCAATCTGGGTTTTTGCTTATTCAGCTGAATTTAGAACAGTTACCCAAACTGGAAGATAAAAACAACAGTTTATTAAGAACAAATGTTTATACAGCAAATAAGATAAAAGAACAATGGATTGAAGGCTATTCAAGTCCAGGAACAAAAACATATAATGAATTAGGAGAAAAGGCCATTGACAAAAACAAACTTATTGCCAACACCTTTGTTTTTTACGGAATCATACTTGGACTGCTCGTTCTTATCGTATTTTTTATTATTTTGGCAGTATATATTGGTAAAGAAAAAGCATAAGAAAATCATTCTCTATATGAAAAGTATAATTCTATCACTACTGTTTATTTTGATCTGTACTTTTAGTTTTTCACAAAACTTTAAAAAGGTCAAGCCTTATGCATGGATGATTGGAGTACACTGGAACATCATGGAAGATGATGGATATCGTTTTGAACACCTCTTAAATATAAAGAACTCTTGGAACCTACCTGTTTATCCATCTTCAATTAACGTTGATGTATATTTGAAAAAAGGGATGAGTATTGATGGTGTTGCCTCTTACAATGAATATAAATTAGGGAAAACCATTAATAAAGACACTTCTTTGCATGGAAAAGCCTTTGCTTTTGATGCTAATTTTAAATACAGTTTTGGTTTTTTAATGCGCCAACAACGTTTTGATCCATTTATTTTTGCTGGAGTTGGTTATACCGGTCGTGAAGCGGTATGGCCTCAAAATATGTTAAGTGGAAATGTTGGAGCAGGTTTTAATGTAATGATTATTGGTGGCTTAGGTGTTCAATGGAGAACAACGGGTAAAATAGGATTATTACCTGAAGTGTTTGACGAAGAGTTTGATTATTTACACCACCACTTCGGATTGATTTATAAGTTTTCTGAAAAATCAAAAAACATGAATAGTAATTTCGGTAAAAAGAAACATCAATGGGGCTTTAAAAAACCACGTTACCGAAAGACGAAAGGATTATAGTCGCCAAATTCTAAGTATCCTTCTATTAAACGCTATACCTATTGTTCAATATATTGAACGATGCAAGATGAATTTAAAAAAAGCTTTTATAAGCTCTTTCTATTATCAAACATATTCTCCAAACAATTGTTATTTTTGTATATGCACTATTCTTAAATAAGTGTAAAAAATAACAGTATGCAAAATAAGAGAGCAAAAGATACTTTAACTTTAAAATCAGACAGAAAACCTATTCGAGTAGGTATATCAGTTGGTGATATCAATGGAATAGGCCCAGAGGTTATAATTAAAGCATTGCGAAATACTGAAATTTTAACGGATTGTACTCCCATAATTTATGGTTCTACAAAAACAATGTCTTTCCATAAAAAAGCAATCAATGATGATTTGTTTAATTACCAAAGAGTAACAGATGCAACTGATGCCTTAGATAAAAAAGTAAATATAGTTTCTTGTTGGGATGAAGTGGTAGATATTCAACTTGGAAAAGCGAATGAAACAGGTGGAAAATACGCCTTCCTTTCTTTGGAAAAAGCAACTCAAGATTTAGCGAATGGAAAAATTGATGTGTTGGTAACAGCACCAATTTCAAAAGAAACGATTCATTTGGCGGGGTTTAAATTTCCAGGTCACACAGAGTATTTAGCAGATTTATCTGGTAAAGAAGACGCTTTGATGATGATGGTTTCAGGAAATTTACGTGTTGCATTAGTAACAAGTCATATTCCATTAAAACAAGTTATAGAAGACGTAACACAAGAGCGTATTCTGGCTAAAATTCAGGAATTGAACAAAAGTTTAATTAAAGATTTTGGAATTATTCGTCCGAGAATTGCCGTACTGGGGTTAAACCCACATGCAGGTGAAAAAGGAGAAATGGGTACTGAAGAATCTGAAAAAATTACTCCAGCAATTCAAAAAGCAATGGATGAAGGAATTATCACTTTTGGTCCTTATCCAGCTGATGGATTCTTTGGAAGTCGTCAGTATGAAAATTTTGACGCTGTTTTAGCAATGTATCACGACCAAGGATTAACGGGTTTTAAATCATTGGCCTTTGATGATGGTGTTAATTTCACAGCAGGTTTACCGATTGTGAGAACTTCACCAGATCACGGAACAGCTTTCGATATTGCAGGAAAAGGTGAGGCGAACGAACAATCGATGCGCAGTGCAATTTACCTTGCTGTAGATATTTATAGAAAACGTAAGTTTATTAAAGAAATTAATTCAGATCC
>Ga0209075_1001855_pt1:0-5000 | contig 19380 bp, 18 predicted proteins | sample Stecom2011_FD_187523 | JGI IMG/M metagenome (GOLD analysis project Ga0209075, IMG submission 187523) | Agricultural soil microbial communities from Utah to study Nitrogen management - Steer compost 2011 (SPAdes) (version 2) | ecosystem: Environmental > Terrestrial > Soil > Agricultural...
GCCCCGGGTCGTCATCACGTAACTTGACATAACCTGGATTATGGGCGCTTTGGATTCAGGCCCTCCGGAACGGGTCATTTGGAATAGCCCCCTCCCGGGTAGGGTTCTCTGTACAAACCCTTCCTATCAGGAGACAGACGCATGCCCACAGTGGCACTGACCAAGGAAAACTTCGACGAGACGATCCAGGGCAACGACACCGTGATCGTCGACTTCTGGGCCGAATGGTGCGGCCCGTGTCGCAGCTTCGCTCCCGTGTTCGAGTCCGCCTCCGAGCGTCACGACGACATCGTCTTCGCCAAGGTCGACACGGACGCCGAGATCGAGCTCGCCCAGGCTTTCGGGATCCAGTCCATCCCCACCCTGATGGTCTTCCGTGACCAGATCATCCTCTACGCCCAGCCCGGCGCCCTCCCCGAACCTGTGTTCGAGGATCTGATCGGGAAGGTCCGTGAGGTCGACATGGACGCCGTGCGGGCCCAGATCGAGGCCGAGATGGCACAGGGTGGCCATGACCACGATCACGAGCATGACCACGACCACGACCACCAGCACTGATTAGTCGCTAGCGCGGCTTGCGGTACACGGAGACGTGTGCCTCCGACTTGTCGGTGAACGGGCGACGGTCGTACCAGTCCCAGCGGTGCTCCAGCTCCAGGCCGGCGATCCTGGCCATCAGGTCCATCTCGGACGGCCAGGCATAGCGGATGGTGAGCGGGAGCACCACGGTCTCACCCGACGCCAGCCGACGCACGTTCTGGACCTCGATCACCTGCTCCGCGGCGTGATGGATGGCGAGCTCGTACGAGTGGCTTCCGTCGGGGCCGAGGTTGGACAGACCCACCCGCGTCCCGTACTTGTCGAAGCGCTCAAGGTCGGGGACGAAGCAGTCGAGGACGAAGCGGCCGCCCGGCTCCAGGTGCTCGGCCACGTTTTGGAAGCACTGCACCTGCCGGTCCTGGGTGAGCAGGCAGAAGAGGGTGTTGAACCCGAGGAAGACGAGAGGGAACGTCCCCTCCACGGGCACCTCGGCGAAGTCCCCCATCACGACGTCGATGCGGTCTCCCCCGTCCTTGGCCCGGAGCTTTTCGACCATCACGTCGGACTCGTCGATGCCGGTGACCTGGACTCCGCGTCTCACCAGGGGCAGGGCGACCCTGCCGGTGCCCACGCCCAGCTCGAGCATCCGTCTCTGTGGGCCTGACAGCTCCTCGAGGAGGTGGACGGCGTTGATGTCCACCTGGCTGAAGAGCTCGTCGTAGACCTGGCCCCAGACGTCCCCGTACTTCTCCGGTTGTGTCATCACCCGGAGTCTGGCACGCCTGCCGGCGGGCACCCCGGTCATTTCTAAGCTGGCCCCATGCCGATCCACCCGTCCGTCCTCGCCGACATGGAGCGTCTGGGCATCGAGTACGAGTCGATGGACATCGATCCCGACCTCGCCGACACCGCGGACTTCTGCCGCGCCTACGACATCCCTCTGGAGAACTCGGCCAACGCGATCCTCGTCGCCTCACGGCAGCCACCGGGCCATCACGCCCTGTGCGTGCTGCTGGCCACCACGCGTCTCGACGTCAACGGGACCGTGAGACGGCGCCTGGGTGTCCGCAAGGCGAGCTTCGCCCCTGCCGACCTGACGAGGGAGCTCACGGGTCAGGAGATCGGCGGTGTGACGATCTTCGCCGTTCCCGAGGGGATCCCGGTGTGGATCGACTCCCGGGTGATGGACTGCGACTGGGTGATCGTCGGGGCCGGCTCGAGAGACGCCAAGATCCGCCTGGACCCCGCCCAGCTCGCCGGGCTCGACGGCTATGAGGTCGTCGAAGACCTGGCGCGGGACTGACGCATCCGGTTCCGCATCAGGAACCCGTACCCGACCAGCCCGATGAGGGCGAAGGAGAACCACTGGATGGCGTACGACAGGTGCGAGCCCATGTCGTCGAAGGTGGGCACCGGGATCGGCTCGGGGAGCCCCTCCCCCGCTCCCCTGGCCACCATGTACACCGGGGCCAGCGGATACGGGACCTGCCGCGCGATCCGTTCGACATCGATCCGGACCAGTCGCTCCAGGCGACCATCGGGCGGGTCGGTCGGCCCGAAGCGGGGTCGCTCCTGGGTGGGCTCGATCCAGCCCACGACGGTGACCTCCCCCGCCTCCGGGGCGGCTTCGGCGACGGGCGGCTCAGCGAGGTGCGGCGGGATCCAGCCCCGGTTGACCAGGACGGCCGAGCCGTCATCGAGGACCAGCGGTGTGACGACGTGGAAGCCGGCGCCGAAGTCGGGGTGGACCCGGGATCGGATCAGGACCTCGTCCTCGACTGCGTACTCCCCCGTCACCTCGACCTGCCGGTAGCGGAGCGACTCGTAGTCGCCGGCCGCAGATCGGAGAGCCTCATCGAGGGAGACGGGCTCCGCGGACATGCGGCTGGCCCCTTCTTCGTTGGCCAGACGCACCTCGTCGTGACGGTCGAGCTGCCAGAGCCCGAGGAAGACGAAGCCAACGGCGATCACGGCCACCATCACGTGGGCGGCCAGCCAGCCGGGTGTGAGCAGCGGATGACGTCGTTCGTTCAGGGTGATGTCACGTTAGACCCCGTGTCCGGCTTCGCCGTCGGCCCCGGCGAGGACGACCGGGCGGTCGACCTGCACCTGCTCGGCGACCACCTCGATCCGGCTGCGGCGTCCCTCGGGGCCCTCCCAGTAGCGGCGTTGGATCGAACCGACCGCCCACAGACGGTCCTCGAAGACACCGGGCTCGTCCCACAGCTCGTCGGGCGGGTCCCAGAGGGTCACCGGGACGACGTCGACCCGTCGACGCGGCAACTCCTGTCTCACGGTCACCAGGTACCTGATGAGACGGCTCCCGCTGTCGAAAGTCCGGCACTCGGGGTCGGCGGCCAGACGGCCGCGCAGGACCACGAGGTTGATGTCGAGACTCACTTCTCCCCTCCCCTGTCATGCGGGAAGTGCGGACAGGTTCGAATCAAGCGGGTTGCGGGCCCCGCGGGAAGGGGGTCCTAGGAGAGCTGGGAGCGCAACTCCTCGACACCTTCGAAGTCCACTTCGTGGGACTCGACGGCATCGAGCAGCTTGCGGGCGGCGTCGGGATCACCGGCGGCCAGCGCCACGCGGGCGGCGACGAACCAGCGACGGAGCTGGCCCGGGGTCGGCGATGCGACGAGACGGCCGGGACGGATCACGGCCCAGGCGTCACGGGGGCGGCCCTGGTCGACGAGGTAAGAGGCGTAGACGACCCGGGCCTCGTTCTGGGTCTCGGGGTGGAGGTCGGCCTCCTGGATCATCTTCCAGGCGGTGGCTATTCCCTGGTGGTTGCCGAGGGCGCGCAAACAGTCGAGCTCGACCGGGGTGTGCAGCATCTCACCGGTGATGCGACGGAAGGTGCGCAGCTCGCGCAGCGCCTCCTCCCATTGACCGGAGCGGTAGGCGGCGAGCCCGAGCAGCTCGCGGATGGTGGCCGCGCGTGGTGACAGCTCCTTGGCCTTGCGGAGCTCGGCAGCGGCGGCCGGGTAGCGCTCGTCGGCGAACGCCTCCATCCCCTTGGAGAGATGGAATATGGCCGGCTCGCGCTTCTCCTTGCCGGTGGAGCGGATGATCTCGTCACGAACCCAGCGAGGAAGCTGACCCGACGGGACGGCGGTGATCCTGCCCCGCTGGGGACGACCCGGTCTCGAGTCCTTCTGCGGTGCCGGCTTGCGACGCCCGTCCTGGCCGCGTCCGCCCCCCGATCGCCGTCGGTCGCCGGAACCTCGTTGTCTGTCGGATGGGCGCGCCATCTCTCTCACTCCGTCATGAAAAAAGGAGGGGTCATCGACACTAGTTCGGTGACCCCTCCGACGTTTATGTCCGGCGGTGACCTACTCTCCCAGGGGGTCGCCCCCCAAGTACCATCGGCGCTGACGGGTTTCACTTCCGTGTTCGGAATGGGAACGGGTGGTTCCCCGACGCTATCGCCACCGGACAAACCTTCGAGCCCCGGGCAACCCGAGAGCTCCATAGCGAGCACGATCCATCGTCGAAGGATTCTCTATCCAAGCCCTCGGCCTATTAGTACCGGTCCGCTGAACACATTGCTGTGCTTACACGTCCGGCCTATCAACCTGGTCTTCTACCAGGGGCCTTACCCCTTGCGGGTGGGAAGTCTCATCTCAGGGTGGGCTTCGCACTTAGATGCCTTCAGCGCTTATCCCGTCCGTACGTAGCCAACGAGCCGTGCACTTGGCAGTACAACTCGCACACCAGAGGTACGTCCACCCCGGTCCTCTCGTACTAGGGGCAGCTCCCTTCAAACTTCCTGCGCCTGCGGCGGATAGGGACCGAACTGTCTCACGACGTTCTGAACCCAGCTCGCGTGCCGCTTTAACGGGCGAACAGCCCGACCCTTGGGACCTGCTCCGGCCCCAGGATGCGACGAGCCGACATCGAGGTGCCAAACACCCCCGTCGATATGGACTCTTGGGGGGTATAAGCCTGTTATCCCCGGAGTACCTTTTAGCCGTTGAACCATGGCACACCCACGTGTAACCATGGGTTCACTAATCCCGACTTTCGTCCCTGCTCGACTTGTAGGTCTCGCAGTCAAGCTCCCTTGTGCATTTACACTCAACGCCTGATTGCCGACCAGGCTGAGGGAACCTTTGGGCGCCTCCGTTACGCTTTAGGAGGCCACCGCCCCAGTGAAACTGCCTACCAGACACTGTCCCCGATCCGGATAACGGATCTGGGTTAGACATCCGTCACGTGAAGGGTGGTATTTCAACGTTGACTCCACGAAAGCTGGCGCCTCCGCTTCTCAGTCTCCCACCTATCCTGCACATCACGCGCCAGATACCAATGTCAAGCTACAGTGAAGGTTCCGGGGTCTTTCCGTCCTGCCGCAGGTAGTGAGCATCTTTACTCACACTGCAATTTCGCCGAGTCTCTGGTTGAGACAGTACCCAAGTCGTTACGCCATTCGTGCAGGTCGGAACTTACCCGACAAG
>Ga0209075_1001855_pt1:10000-19380 | contig 19380 bp, 18 predicted proteins | sample Stecom2011_FD_187523 | JGI IMG/M metagenome (GOLD analysis project Ga0209075, IMG submission 187523) | Agricultural soil microbial communities from Utah to study Nitrogen management - Steer compost 2011 (SPAdes) (version 2) | ecosystem: Environmental > Terrestrial > Soil >...
CCGGGCCCGCTCCTATGCAAATCATTCGGAGAGACGGACGAACCGCCGCTTCCCGGCACGGAGCGTCACACCTGCCAACGTCGCACGAGGCACCTCGTATTCCCGGAGATCCTCGCCTGCGACGCTCACCGCACCCTGGTCGATCAGCCTCCTGGCTTCCGCCCCGGAGATGCCGAAGACGTCACGGAGCAACCCGGGCAGGCTGACCGGGTCGTCATCGGGGAGCGTCGCGGTCGGGATCTCGTCCGGGGTGCCGCCCTTGCGGAAGACCTCGTCGAACTCCCGCTCGGCGTCCTCCGCCGCTTCAGGGCCGTGGTAGAGGGCGACCACCTCCCGGGCCAGTCGGCGCTTGGCTTCGGCCGGGTGGAGATCACCCGAGGCGATAGCCGATTCGATCGACTCCACCTCGTGCGGGTCGAGGTCGGCCGCCAGACGGAACCACTGCCCCATCAACTCGTCGGGGATGCTCATGGTCTTGCCGTACATCTCACGCGGATCGTCCTCGACGCCGATGTAGTTGCCCAGCGACTGGGACATCTTCTGGACGCCGTCGGTGCCGACCAGGAGCGGCACGGTGAGAGCCACCTGCGGGGTCTGTCCGAAACGCTCCTGAACGGTGCGACCCATCATCAGGTTCCACAGCTGGTCGGACCCGCCGAGCTCGATGTCGGCCTCCACGGCCACCGAGTCGTAGCCCTGCAGCAAGGGGTACAAGAACTCCATGACCGAGATCGGGCTGCCGGCCTCGTAGCGCTTGGCGAAGTCGGCCCGCTCCAGCATCTGCGCCACGGTGGCCGAGCTGGTGAGCTCGAGCATGCCTTCCATGTCCAGCGTCTCCAGCCACTCGGAGTTGCGGCGGATCTCGAGATTCTCCTCGGAGAGGACGTGGCGGAACTGGCCGAGGACGGCGTTGGCGTACCTGTCTACCTCCTCGGCCGAGAGCCGTTTGCGGGTCGCGCTCTTCTCCGACGGGTCACCGACCCGGGCCGTGAAGTCGCCGATGATGAGCACGGCCGTGTGCCCCAGGTCCTGGAACTGCCGGAGCTTGCGGAGCACCACCGCCCAACCGAGCGTCACCGCCGGCGCCGTCGGGTCCACTCCGAGCTTCACCCGGAGGGGCCGGCCCTCGGCGAGCTTGGCCTCGAGGTCGGCGCGCGGCACCACCTGATCGGCGTACCTGAGTATGAGTTCGAGATCGCGGGACATGGGCACGCCAGGGTAAACCGTCAGGCGTTGGCACTGATCGCGGTCACGAAGCGCCAGGGGAGCTCCCGGGCCTTGCTGATCCCGATCCGGGGCGTGGAGACGATCAGCTCCGGCCGTTCCCCGTGCTCGAGCCACAACGGGGGCTCGCCGTCGAGGAGGTAGGTCCCGTCGTGATCACCCACGATCCCCAGGGCCTGGCACACCTTGCCCGGCCCGTCGGCGAGGTCGCTACGGCCGGCACGGCGCCGTCGGGCCACGTGCTCGCCTTCGATGATCTGCCCACCGCGGATGAGGATCCCCCACCCCACGCCCTCGGGCCCGGCCGAGGTGTTGGCGCAGTGGTGGATGCCGTAGGAGCGATAGACGTAGAGGGTGCCCGGACGCTCGAACATCGACCTGTTCCGCTCCGTCAGCCCCCGATAGGCGTGGGACGCCGGGTCCTCGGATCCCTTGTACGCCTCCACCTCCGTGATCCGCATCCGGACGACCTCCCCGCCGACGGCGGAGACCAGGTGACTGCCGAGGAGGAGGGGCGCCGCCTCTTCGGGTGGCCCGGTCAGGATCTCCTCGAGACCGGCGATCCTCATGCGCCGCGCAAGGTGGCCCCGGCCGCCGCCGCGGCGTCGATCATCGCCTGTCGCACCGCGGCCATGTCCTCTCCGGTGAGCGTGCGATCGGGAGCACGCAGCCGGTAGCGGATGGCGATGGCGCGCTCACCGTCGGGGCCCCGGAACTCGTCGAAGACCCAGGAGGACTCGAGGAGGTCGCCACCGGCATCACTCGTGACACGCAGCAACTCGCCCGCCAGGGCGTCGGGGGCGACCCGGAACGAGAGGTCGAAGTCGACGTGCGGGTACACCGAGGGAGTGAACCCGGGCACAGGCGCCACCGGGGCGAGCAGCGGTTCGTAGTCGAGCTCTGCGATCCCGACCCGGCCACTGATCTCCCAGGCCCGGGTGGCCTCGGGATGGAGCTCGCCGACATGACCGATCACCACTCCGTCGATCTCCACGGCTGCGGTCCTGCCGGGATGGAACCCGGGCGCCGATCCGGGCAGGAGACGGGCCTCGATGCCGAGCGCACCAGCCAGACGCCGCCACACCGCCAGGGAGACCCGGCCGTCGGCCTCGACGCCTCCCTTCCCGTCGACTGTCATGCCGAAGGGGCCGTGCATCACCCACGCGAGACGCATCGGTTGGGTGGGCAGCCGCGGGTCGTCGACGTCGGGCTCGACCGAGAACACCCGGCCCGTCTCGAAGAGGTGGACGCCCGAAGCCCCGTGCGACAGGTTCCGGCGCAGGGCCGACAACAGCCCCGGCAGCATCGTGGGCCGCAGCTTGCTCTCCTCGTCACGCAGCGGGTTCTTCACCGTGAGCAGGTCGGTTTCCGTGACACCGAGACGCTCCAGGTCGGCCAGGCCCACGAACGGCAGGCTCAACGCCTGGAACAGCCCGGCGGCGGCGAGCACCTCCGTGACCCGTCGCATGCGCTTCTGACGGGGCTCGAGCCCTCCGGCAGGGCCGGTGGGGATGCGGGCCTCGAAACGGTCGTAGCCGTGGATCCGGGCGACCTCCTCGACCAGATCGGCGGGCCGGGCGAGATCGGGTCTGAATGTCGGGACCACGACACGCATCGGGTCACCCGGCTCGACGGTGAGCCCGAGCCTGCCGAGGATGTCGGCGACGGTGCCGGCGTCGAGCCCGGGGCCGAGCAGGCGGTCGACGTCCGCCATCCGCAGATCGACCACCGCGGGCTCCCAGGAAGCTGCCACCTCGTCGACGAAGCCCTCCAGCACCTCTCCCCCGCCCAGGCTCGCGACCAGGGCGCTGGCCCTGCGGTTGGCCCGGTCGGCCAACTCGGGGTCGACGCCGCGCTCGAACCGGAGCGAGGCCTCGGAACGCAGCCCGTGGCGCCGCGACATGTACATGATCGTCGGCGGGTCCCACGAAGCGGCCTCCATGATCACCCGCGTGGTCCCGTCGCCCACCTCGCTCCGCTCACCGCCCATGGTCCCTGACATCGACGTGGGACCGTCGGCGTCGTAGATGATGAGGTCGTCGGGCGTGAGTCGGCGCTCCTCGCCGTCCAGGGTGACCAATGTCTCGCCATCGGTCGCCCGCTTCACGATGAGCGACCCGCCTGCGATCGTGTCGGCGTCGAAAGCATGCAGGGGGTGACCCAGCTCCAGCATCACGTAGTTGGTGACGTCGACGACGTTGGAGATGGGGCGCATGCCCGCCTTGGCCAGCCGGTGACGCATCCACATCGGCGAGGTGCGGATGGTGACGCCCCGGATCTCCCGGGCGACGAACCTCCGGCAGCCCTCGGGGTCCTCGATGGCGACGGTGAGACCCGTGTCGCCGGGCACCGTCGGCAGGTCGTCGGCCGGAAGACGGAAATCGATGTCGTAATGGGCGGCCAGGTCGCGGGCGAGACCGACCATGGACATCGCATCGGGGCGGTTGGGCCCTATGGCGAGATCGAAGACCACGTCGGGGAGCTCGACGAGCTCGGCGAAGGGCCTCCCAAGCTCCTCTTCGCCGTCGAGGACCAGGATCCCGGCGTGATCCTCACCCAGGCCGAGCTCGCGCTCCGAGCAGATCATCCCGTGCGAGGTGACGCCGCGAATGGTGCGCTCCCCGATCTCGAATCCGCCGGGGAGCACCGCCCCGGGAACGGCCACGGGCACGAACGCCCCTGCGTCGAAGTTCCAGGCGCCACAGATGATCCGGGTCGGCCCGCCGCCGATGTCCACCTGGCATACCCGGATGCGGTCGGCGTCCGGGTGCGGCCCGACCTCGAGGACCTTGCCGACCACCACGCCGGTCCAATCGGGCTCCAGCGTCTCGACACCCTCGACCTCGTGACCGAGGTTGGTGAAGACGACGGACAGCTCGGCGGGGTCGGTCGTGGGCAGGTCGATGTACTCCTGCAGCCAGCGCAGTGAGACCTTCATCGGAACTGCCTCAGGAAGCGGACGTCGTTGTCGACGAAGTTCTTGATCGAGTCCAGGCCGTGGCGGACCATGGCGAGCCGCTCGACACCCACGCCGAAGGCGAAGCCGGAGAGGGTCTCGGGGTCGTATCCGGCGGCGGAGAGGACGTTGGGGTCGACCATCCCGCATCCCAGCATCTCCAGCCAGCCGCCGCCACCGCAGACCCGGCACGCCGGGTCGGAGCCGGCGCAGACGAAGCACGACACGTCGAGCTCGGCGCTCGGCTCGGTGAACGGGAAGAAGGAAGGGCGCAGTCTGACCTCGGTGCCCGACCCGAAGAACTCCCTGGCGAAGTGGGCCAGCGTGCCGCGAAGGTCGCCGAGGGTGAGGCCCTCGTCCACGGCGAGCCCCTCGATCTGGTGGAAGACGGGCAGATGAGTGGCGTCCACGGTGTCGGTCCGGTAGGTGCGGCCGGGGGCGACGATGTAGACCGGCGGCTCGTGGGACTCCATGTACCTGGCCTGGACGGGCGAGGTCTGCGTGCGCAAGAGCACCTCGTCGTCGGGGTCGCCCCAATCGAGGTACATGGTGTCCGACTCGAGTCGCGCCGGGTGGGTCTTGGGCGTGTTGAGGGCGTCGAAGTTGTACCAGGCGAGCTCCGCCTCGGGGCCCTCCGCCACCCGGTAGCCGAGACCGATGAAGATGTCGACCACCTCGTCGATCACCTGGTGGATCAGGTGACGCGACCCGGCCGGGAGCCTGACGGACTCGAGCGTGACGTCGAAGGAGTCCTCGGCCAGCCGGCTGGCGTCCTCCGCCGCCTGCAGCTCATTGCGCCGCTCATCGATGAGCCTGCGGATCTCGTTCGTGACCTCGTTGAGCCGAGCGCCGACGCGGGGGCGCTCCTCGGGATCGAGGCCGGCCATCGAGCGGCGCACCCGGCCCACCGCAGAGTCCCTGCCGAGGAGGGCGGCATCGACGCGCTCGATCTCGTCGACCGTGCCCGCCCCGGCCACCATCCCGGCGGCGGATGCGAGCGCTTCTTCCAGTGCGGCCAGTGGGTCCATCAGAGGCTGCGAGGTTAGAGCTTCCGCGAACGGTTCCTGGTCAGCTGGTAGACGACGATCCCGGTGGCCACCCCCACGTTGAGGCTCTCGGTGCCACCGGGCATGGGGACTGTGACCCGTCGGTCGGCGGCAACGACCACCTCCTCGGGGAGCCCGGCGGCCTCCTCGCCCACCAGGACCGCCCAGCGCCCGTTCACCAGATCGGCCGGGTCGTCGCCGCCACCGACCACGGTGGCGACCGTCGTCCACGACTCCAGGTCGTCGAGCCCCCCGACAGGGGCCAGGGGGATGCGGAACTGGGCGCCGGCCCCGCCGCGTAGCGACTTCGGCGACCACGGGTCGGCGCTGCCCGTGGTCCAGGCGAAGCCCCAGTCGAACGCCGCCGCGGTGCGGATCAGCGACCCGAGGTTGCCCGGCTCCGACACACCGTGGGCCACGAGCAGGTCGCGGGACCTGTCGAGACGTGGCTCTGTCGGCGCGATCACGGCCACCGGCCCACGTGGGGTCTCGGTGCCGGCGAGACGGGCCATTGCCGCCTCGTCCACGACCACGGTCTCGATGCCCGCCTTGACGGCAAGCTCCCGGGAGTCCGTGTCCTCCGGCAGTGCGAACACCCGATCCGGCTCGACACCGGCCGCCAGGGCCTCCTCGAGCAGATGCGGGCCTTCGATCAGGGTGCGGCCGGTCTCCCGGCGGTGCCGGGAGCGGTGGAGACGGGCGGCAGCGACGACGGCCGGGTTGCGCGCCCCGCGGGGCGCTTCCCGGCCGGTCATCAGGACTTCTTCGCCGCCTGGACGAGCTGGGCGAAGGCCTCCGGGTCGCTCACTGCCATCTCGGCGAGCATCTTCCGGTCGACCTCGATCTCGGCCGCCTTGAGGCCGGCGATCAACTGGCTGTAGGTGGTCCCGTTCTGACGGGCGGCCGCGTTGATGCGGGCGATCCAGAGCCTGCGGAACTCACCCTTGCGCGCCCTGCGGTCGCGGTAGGCGTCCTGCATGGCGTGCATCACCTGCTCGTTGGCGGTGCGGAAACGCCTGCTGCGTGCGCCCTTGTAGCCCTTGGCCCGGTCGAGGACCTTCTTGTGCGACTTCCTCGCGTTGACGGATCTCTTGACGCGTGCCATCGCTCAGATCCCCATCTTCTTCATGGTCTTGGCATCGGCTGGAGCCATCTCCACCTCGCCCTTGCGGCGGCGGAAGGTCGGCTTCCCCTTGGCGAGCTTGTAGTGGCCGGCGCCCGACTGGCGGCGCATCAGCTTCCCGCTTCCGGTCACCTTCACCCGCTTCTTGGCGCCGCTGTGCGTCTTCATCTTCGGCACGGCGTCCTCCTATTCCTCTGTCTGCTCGACGACCGGCTCTTCCTGAGCCGGCTCTTCGTCGGGCATGTCGTCTTCGGCGCGCTGCCCCTCATCGGCTGCGGCGGCCCTGGGCCGACGCACCGGAGCCAGCACCATCGTCATCGCACTTCCCTCCAGCTTCGGTGGCTGCTCGACCACACCGTGGTCGGCCAGCTCGGCTGCGAGGCGCTCCAGCAACTCCTTGCCGAAGGCGGGGCGTTCGTTCTCCCGGCCCCGGAAACGGACCGTGACCCTGACCTTGTCATTGTCGTCGAGGAAGGCGGCCGCCTTCCTCTTCGTGATGTCGAAGTCGTGATCTCCGATCCGCACCCTCATGCGGAGTTCCTTGATGCTCGTGCGAGACTGCTTCTTGCGAGCCTCTCTCTGCTTGACGGACTGCTCGTACTTGTAACGCCCGTAGTCCATCAGACGACACACCGGCGGCTTGGCGTTGGGCGCCACTTCGACCAGATCGAGATCGAGTTGCTCGGCGAGCCAGAGGGCCTCGTTGAGCTTCTTGACGCCGATCTTCTCCCCGTCCGGTGCGACCACCAGGACCTCTTTTGCCCTGATGGCGTTGTTCACTCGCAATTCGCTGATGCTGTTGCCTCCTCTTGCTCAATGAAAAAGGCAGCGGGCGGATGCCCTGCTGCCAGAAATGCCGTCGTCACCGACGGCTCTTCGAATCTGACCGCGGCTCGCCCTGGAGCGGCCGGGTGGGGAAGCAGGTGCTTCCGCTCTTGCCATGTGTTGTCGTGACGACAGGTTACCAGGGGAACCGCCCTTTTCCTCACCCGCGCAACTCCGCGATGGCCCTCGCCGTTGAGATGGCGGCGTCGACCGCCTCCCCTCCCTTGTTGTCCGGCCCGGGCCCCGAACGGTCCATGGCCTGCGACACGTCGTGCACGGCGAGGACCGCGTGGGCCACGGGGATGCCCGTGTCCAGGGCCACCCGGCTCAACCCGGCGGAGGTCTCCCGGACCACGATGTCGTAGTGGTCGGTCTCGCCCTTGATCACGGCACCGATGGCGACGACGGCGTCGCAACCATGCCCGGCGAGCGCCAGGGCGGCGACAGGGAGCTCGAGAGATCCCGGCACCCGGACGACGGTCGTCTCCCCGACCGCGAGCTCCCCGGCCCGGCGCATGGCCCCCTCCAGGAGCCGGTCGGTGATCGATCTGTTCCAGGTGGCGACGGCGATCCCCAGATGGAGGCCCTGGCCGTCGAGGGCGCCTTCGATCTCCCGTGTCACTCTGTGGCTTCCAGGGTGTGTCCCAGCTTGAGGCGCTTGGTCTCGAGGTAGTCCCGGTTCTCGTCGGTGGGCGTCGTGGTCAGGGGCACCTGCTCCAGGATGGAGAGGCCGTAGCCCTCGATGCCGGCACGCTTCTTCGGGTTGTTGGTCATCAGACGCATCGAGCGGACGCCGAGGTCGTAGAGGATCTGGGCGCCGACCCCGTAGTCGCGGGCGTCGACGGGGAGCCCGAGATGGACGTTGGCCTCGACAGTGTCGAGCCCCTCGTCCTGGAGCTGGTAGGCGGCGAGCTTGTGGAGCAACCCGATGCCCCGCCCCTCGTGGCCGCGGATGTAGAGGACCACTCCCCTGCCCTCTTCAGCCACGCGAGCCAGGGCTGCGTCGAGCTGCGCTCCGCAGTCGCACCGCTGGCTCCCGAACACGTCCCCGGTGAGGCACTCGGAGTGGACCCGGGTGAGCACGCTCTCTCCGTCGCCCATCTCGCCCATCATCAGGGCGATGTGCTCCCGCTCGTCGACGAGCGACTTGTACCCGATGGCACGGAACTCCCCGTGTCTGGTAGGGAGCCGGGCGTCGATGACCCGCTGTACGAGACGCTCGGTCCGCCGTCTGTAGGCGATCAGGTCGGCGATGGTCCCGATGAGGAGGTCGTGCTCCTTGGCGAAGCGCTCCAGGTCGGGAAGTCGAGCCACGGTGCCGTCGTCGTTCATCACTTCGGCCAGGACACCCGCCGGGTAGCGGCCGGCCAGCCTGGCGAGGTCGACGGCCGCCTCGGTGTGACCGGCGCGCTTGAGGACGCCGCCCGGCTCGTACCGGAGCGGGTACATGTGACCGGGACGGGCGAGATCCTCGGGCTTGGAGCTCGGGTCGAGCACGACCTCGATGGTCCGCGCCCGGTCGGCGGCGCTGATCCCGGTCGTGGTGCCCTTGGCGGCGTCGATGGAGACCGTGAAGGCCGTTCGGCGGACGTCCGTGTTGTGGGCGACCATCATCGGCAGCTCGAGCTCGTCGAGCCTCTCCCCAACGATCGACAGGCAGATGATGCCGCTGGTGTGGCGGAGCATGAAGCCGAGCTTCCCGGTGCTGGCCGCGTCTGCGGCGACGATCAGGTCGCCCTCGTTCTCGCGGTCCTCGTCGTCCACCATGATCACCATCTCCCCGCGGGCGACGGCGGCGATGATGTCCTCGATGGGGGCGATGCTCATCGACGGCTCTCCAGGATGCGCTCCACGTACTTGGCGATCACGTCCGTCTCCAGGTTGACACGGTCGCCCGGGGCGAGCCCACCCAGAGTGGTCATCTCCAGCGTGTGGGGTATCAGGGCAACGGAGAACGTGTCACCGGAGACACCGGCCACGGTGAGGCTGACGCCGTCGATGGCGATGGAGCCCTTCTCCGCGATGTGCGACAGCAGCCGCGACGGCGGCCGGATGGTGAGCGTGACCCGGCCTTCCTCCTCCGCGAAAGCCTCGACGCTGCCGACACCGTCGACATGGCCCTGGACGACGTGGCCGTCGAAGCGGCCCGTGGCAGGCATCGCCAGCTCCAGGTTGACCTGACTGCCCGCTTCCAGCCCGCCGAGGG
>Ga0209075_1001857_pt1 | contig 19370 bp, 14 predicted proteins | sample Stecom2011_FD_187523 | JGI IMG/M metagenome (GOLD analysis project Ga0209075, IMG submission 187523) | Agricultural soil microbial communities from Utah to study Nitrogen management - Steer compost 2011 (SPAdes) (version 2) | ecosystem: Environmental > Terrestrial > Soil > Agricultural land...
CGGCCGCGGGATAAAGAAAGTACTTGAGTTTTTCATGCAGATGAAACATAGCCTGTCAATCATAAAGGTGAACAATCGTTTTTAGCAAATGTATGTCTGCATGATCTCTTATCACCATTTTGGTCCCGTTGGGAAAAACGAACTCTATTGGAGCATTAGAAACTCCACCGGTTTTATTGCCACTACTCGTAGCAGGCACATAACTGTGCTGGCCTTCTGTTTCTGTTGGCCCAGCATCAAGAAGTAAGGGAACAAAACAATCGGGTTCTGCCTGCTTTGTGGCCACCAGCTGTTTTTTCCAATAGTAAAAGGTGGAGGGTGCAAAGCCCTGATTGGCGCAAAAGTCGCGTACGCTTAAACGTGAGTGCAAATACTCTTGATAAATCCGCTGGAAGGTCGAAAGTGTCATCCTCATTTTTTACCAGCAAAGTAACGATGGCTTAGTTTGTGTGACAATACGTACTAGGCCGAATGCTTACCTTCTTAGTTAATACTTACATGGCACTAGTTGAACCGAAATCACTGACGTAATAACTCCGAGGAGACTGGCACAAAACGAAACGTTTTATCCACGGACAATAGACTTCAAGAGATTGGGACATTATGGAGATTCATGGCTTTACATTTGGCCCTGATAATCCAAAAAAGATATCAAGGTTCAATTCGCGGTCGAAACAGAACAATTAATCCCAAGGGTTCGACTGTTTTGATTTTTGATCATGAACATAGAGAACAACAACGATTTACAGAGTTATTATTGTCACCACCTGATTGGACTGATACTTATTATGGGAAAACTCAAAGCCAGGTTAAAATGAGTCAAATAGTTGATGTGCCTCATTTTGTAGACTCTAGGCATGTTGGAATGATACAATTAGCAGATTTTATGTGCTTTTTCCTTAGGAAACATATTGAGCTTTCACTTGGTTTAGCAATTCCAGAGTATAGAGACGAAATTGATAAAGTTCGTAATTGGTCAAACAAGATATTAGAACGGTCAGTTCCTAAAAACAATATTTTTCTATCGAGAGGAAGATGTGAATGCGCAGATTTGTTTTTTAATAATGCACCAGAGACTATTAGGTGAAAAACACTGCCACCTTAGCGGTATAGTGTATTTTTTGGTTACAGAGGTTTGTTTTTTGTGGTTCGAAAAAAATCTATCGTTAAAATTTGCCTATCCGGCGTTATTATTAACTTCCTCAACAATTCGAATAATTCTGTCCTGATCTTCATCGTTAAACAGCCCAAACAGGCCCTGATCGTTTAATTCCTTAAACTGAGGGTCTGCCAATTGACTCAATTCCAAAATCCCGTTTATCTTAAAATGATTGACAATTGTTCTTATAAACTGTATTTGGTCGGCACGTAAGCTCCCTGAGTCAATAAAATCAGAAAAAGCTTTTTGAACAGCCTCTTCTTCCAAACCAAGAATCGATCGGATAAATTGACCAAGAGGCTTATCTCCATAATGTTTAACAAAGTCATCCCTGGTCCCAATCTTTGAATCAATAAAAATCAATTTCTCAAGTTCCTGGAGTTCCGTTGAATTTAGCTTAATGTTCCTCCTGATCTTTTGAATAGTCAGGTGAAAACTATTTTCCCGAATATACTTCTCTACCCTATGTTTATAGTTTTCACTTTTTGTATAACCGCCAGAGATTCCGTCAAAATCTTCAACGCCCAGGATTATGTCCTCAAAATCAGTTTTATAAATAACAACTTCCCCATCCGGAATGAACTGAACCAAGTCACGAAAACCTAATCTGACCCTTTCCAGTTTCCGGTAATCAACTGTATCCCAAAAATCATCTTTTGATGCAGCAAGAATTAACTCTTTTTCTTTAGCAACCTGTTTAATATTTAACAGGCGGGAAAGCTGACCGGCTATTTGTTTTAGGTTGGTGATGTAGCGCGTGTGCGTACCAGATTGTTCGGCAACAGATAACTGGAAACTTCTAATTAAGCCATCAAAACGCTTTGCTTTCTCATCATTTTCAGGAATGTAAATCAAGTTAGCTAAGTCGTTGAATACATTGCGAATATCATCACTTGTTAATGCATTCCAGTTTTTACGTTGACGAAATTTCTCAAAAGTTCTACGTACCAATTTTACACTGAAACTATGCTCATTTAAGCATTCCACTCTTTTGTGCGCCCAGTCCAAAAGCTCAATGCGAACCATTTGATGGTAGTCATCCAAAAAGGGTTCATTGCGAAAGGCTTCTGAAATAGAAATGATATTTTTAAAGATACGTGCCGAAACAGAATCGTAATTCACCGGTTCAATCCCTGTCTCATTTTCATTAAAGAAGGCGAAGTTTCGGCAAAAGTCGAAAATATTAAAATGAGTTTTATCTATTCCCCTGGCAAAAAGATTCGGGCAAAGACGTGTACCCCGGCCAATCATCTGCCAGAATTTTGCTTTACTGTAAACAGGTTTAAAAATAACCAGATTGACAATTTCGGGGATATCAATTCCGGTATCCAGCATATCGACCGAAACTGCAATCTGTGGCAATTTTCCAACCAATCCAAAATCATCAATAAGATCTTGGGCATACTTTTCATAATTGTCAATGACGCGTAAAAACTTATTGCTGTGCTGAGGATAAAGCTTATTGAAACGTTCCTGGATAAACAGTGCATGGTCATGGTTTTTGGCAAATATGATGGTTTTCCCAATCTTATCGCCCCCCTCTACTTTAATGCCGTGAGCCATCAGAACTTCCAGAACCTTGTCGACGGTATCCTCATTAAAAAGCCATGAATTTATGGCAGAAGCGTTAATGGATGTTGGCATATTTCCAGATTCATCCCTAAAGGTTTCCTCATAGCGCAGCTTTTCTTCCGCATTAAGCTCATCGTAGAGGATTCCCCGGCCAATAAATCCCAGATCGTATTGTTTAGCCTTGTGTGGAACCAGGTATTTCTCATTAACAGCTTCGTCCAATTCGTAGTCGAACGTAGGCGATCCCTGTTCTTCATCAAAGATCCGGTAAGTATCGTAGTCTGCACTATCCTTGGGTGTTGCTGTCAACCCCAGCATGAGTGCATCAAAATATTCAAAAATAGCTCCATATTTCTGGTAAACGGATCGATGCGCTTCATCAACAATAATCAAATCAAAATGTCCTACTGAGTAAAAACGCTGTTCGTTGTTATGAATCCCATCGATGCTATTCATGATGGTGGGATAGGTAGAGAACACCAATCTTGTTTCAGAGTCTTCCTTCTCCTTTGTCAGGTCGATGGAAGACAGATGAGGCAGTAGTTTGTTGAAATTGCGTTTGGCTTGTGTAACCAAAGCATTCCGGTCGGCCAGAAATAATACTTTTGTAATCCAGCCAGACTTAAAAAGAACATCCACAAAGGAGATTGCTGTCCGCGTTTTACCGGTTCCGGTAGCCATAACGACCAGGGCCTTTCGTGAGCCACCTTTTATCCCTGCGGTGGTATCTTTTACAAATTTATCAAGGACACTACGGATGGCGTGCTTCTGGTAAACCCGATTGGTAATATCATTATTTACAGGTTGAAACCGGGGATCGATCCGATCCTTCCTTCTATTGATGATCGTCTGTAATTCATCCCTGGTAAAAAAACCATGAACAGTACGTGGAGGATAAAAGGTATCATCCCACAGCTCCGTGTCAAAACCATTTGAATAATAAATGACCGGACGCTGACCAGTCATCTTTTCCAGACAACTGGCATACAACTCGGCTTGATGCTGACCCTGGTGAATATTGATGGATGTCTTTTTTGCTTCAATAATGGCTAAAGGCAATCCATTATCACCCCATAAAACATAGTCGGCAAATCCACTGCCACTGGAATTTACCGAAACAGGCATACCAATTACGGGATACTCTTTTGTGTTAATAGCCTCCGGATTCCAGCCTGCTTCCCGAAGCATGGCATCTATTATCAGGTCTCTTGTTTCAGCTTCTGAATATTGCTCCGCTGGAATAGGAACAGGGGTGTTTTGTTTTTTACGAACTTCTGTTAATGCCTGCTGTTCGCGAATCTTTTCCAGTTCGGCTTCAATTTCCAGTCGTTTTTTTCTTTCCTGGTTTGCCCGTTCAAGTTCTTCAGAATGAAGCTTTTCTAATCGCTGAATCTCAATTAATGATTTTTCGCCATATCCAACCTTAGGAATAAATGTATCATCAAACAGAGGAATTTCGGGCGGACTTTCACTGTACATCTGTGATGCCCAGGATAAAAAACGAAAGAGGAAACGGACACAAGGGATACTTACTTTTGTGGAGGCTTTTCCTTCATGCGCCGCTAAATTTCCTTCCCTGCGAATAAAATCAATGTCTTTGTAAATAGTAGGAGGAATAAGATCCCGAAAACTTTGCTCCGACATGCGGGCGCCCAGGGTGGTTGTATAAGGTTGATTCAGAAAACCTTCATTTTCGTACAACCAGTTTACCATCTTTTCAAGCGTAAGCCTTGCATAAAAAGCCGCTGTGACGGGTGCTGTTTTAGCATTTTTCTCAGCTTCTTTTGCAAGTGAAAACAGAAAATCCCATTCTGGCTTTAAAAAATGGAAGTTTGACTGGTGCATATTGATTGGTTTATTCACAAACACACCAAATTTAATATAATAGCTTTAAAATATCGTCAACATACAAAAAACTTGTGGAATAGCCGATTACTTTTTAAGACAATTCACGACCTTGTGGCATTTGACGTATCGCCCAGGCTTTTGCTCTATCGGTAGGTTTTATATAGGTCATTACTGAAAAAGTTTTTCAAAATTACCCAGGAAGGGAATTGCACCATACTTACCGCGGATATAATCCTTCTCATAGGACGCATCGTTTCGCACCCCTTTAAAATCAGCCAATGAATAAAGTACAGTTTGCGACAGCTTATTTTTCTCGGTGAAATAGATTTGGTCTCTGCGCAGAAGGGAATTATCCAACAAATTAGTATCATGGGTGACAAAAACGAGTTGGGCTCCATTCGTATTCATTACAGGTGAATTAAACAGCTCAACAATCTTTATGGTCAACAATGGGTGCAGTCGTGCATCAAATTCATCAATAAACAACGCACCACCATCATTAAGGGCATCAATAATGGCCCCGCTGTAATTAAAAAACTTCATGGTTCCATCCGACTCCTGGCTATCCATCAATAATTCCCGCTCACAAACAACATCTCCGTTTTCGTCGAAAACCGGACGCCTTGAGAGCAGAAATTCCCACTTCTTATCTGCCAGCTTCATCCGTAATTCAACCGATGCCCCATTTGGCAAATCTTCAGCAGCGATTTGTTTATTGTTGATATCCTGAATGCCAAAGTCAGCCTCATTCAAAAGCGCGATAATCCGTTTTTTAACTGAGTCATCCTTCATCAATGACAGAGTTGATTCACGGAAAGCGGTGTCGTTGACTCCTGCACTAATAGCAATACGAAACCTGAAATAATCAATAATCTGCTTTGAAACTTTACCATTAAAGGCCTTGCACACATTCAGAAACAGATTATTTGAACTGGTTTTATCAATCAATCCCTTTCCTTCTTCGAACTTATCTTCATTGATCTGAATTCTTGAGTCTTCGCGGGTAAAAAAGTAAACTTCCTTTTTACCTGGCGTTCCAAACAGCCATTCGCTTTCAACTTTATTCTGCCTTACTTCAAAGCCATAGCGATATTTTACACCATCAACAATAAAGGTCAGCTGAAAAAAGGTCGGTTCCTGGAAACTATTCTTGTCAAAGGCAAACGGCTCAATAATTCTTTTGCCAAGTTCATCATCCTGAAATGAGGAGTCGATGAATACAAACATGGTAATTAAGGCTTTGATCAGGTTGCTTTTACCACTGCCGTTGGCACCATAAATGGCAACCGTTTTAAGCAAAGATAGTTTCTCTGAAACCGGAATCAGGTTGTGAATATCCAGTTCCTGGTTTTTCGATTTAATAGGAGCTGCAATCAAACTCAACGTCTGGAGATCCTTAATCGAGCGGTAATTTTTAACACTAAATTCGATGAACATACATTTGTATTTGTGATATTATCACAAATATACAATTAATTTGTGTCGTTTTCATCTTTTAGTATAAATTTGATTCTTCGATTAATAAACTTAGTTTGTTTTTTGAAGGAAAAAAGGAACAAGACCAGTAGTAAGGTAATGATTGAAATCACAACAATTTCAGATTTAAAATCAATTTTTAATCCAAGCGAATCTGTGACAACAATTATTAACCATACAAACATCAGTGCAATTAATGTCCGAAGCATGTTGTTGATTTCCAAATGCAATTTTATTTGACTATCCTGGTTGTCAGCTTTTTTGAAGTCAATTGGATCGGCATATTTTATGAACTTAAAAAACAAAAGCACTGGCTCTACCAAAACAGAACCAATTCTACTAATTATTAACCCAATAAAATAATACAAGAAGACTCCTTCAATTATGCTTCCCTGAATAAGGTTGATGTTTGTGGTTTCTTTTAACAAAACCACAAACAACACTCCTGGGAATAAGTAATTGAACAAATTGTATGATGATAACTTATTTAACAATTCATTCATGCAGTTTTACTTTAAAATGATACAACATTCTTTTTCTGCTATGATAGCCATAATAACCGGATATCCTTGTTTTGACATCTTTTTGTGAAGATAATCGTATAGTTCATTGTCGTAGCTACTCGGTTTTGCGGGGAAACCATTTGGGTGCGAATGCCATTCTCCTAGATAACAAAATTGATGATCTGTCACCTTTAGATATTTTTCGTACTCTTCACACAGCCCTTTTACTCCCCTTTCAAACGAATCCTTTGTTTCCTTGCTGTCAGGTGGAGCAAATAGTGAATCACTAACATAGATAACCTTCCGTTGAAAATCGATAGCCCCAATTAAAATACCTCCAGTTTCATTCGGTAACTTCAAGGCCCTGTAAGCACTCATTTTGTTGATCAACCATATATCGATATAGACTTTCCATCCCCCACTATCCATTCTTTTCCATCTGGAGGGTTCAAAAACAAACCTCTGGGTCTCAAAAGTCTCTTGATTTATTCTCCAAATGGAGATAGTTGAATTTCCCGACTCAATTATGGCTCGTAGTGAACGTGCGCAAATAGAAGCATTCTGTGTTAGATCAGAAATATTGATTTTATTGGTGATTTCGCGACAACTGTTTCTATTATACCTAATCTTCAGCTCATCTTCGAGCAATAAATGATCATGTAACAATCCCTCCCTAAAGAGGCTACGATAGTATTGTATTTCTAGAAAATCCAAACGAAATTTGCGCTTACTGTCTTCACTGATGATTACAAGATCTGTTCCTGAAGGATTAAGAAAAATTGAAATTCGTGGAGTAGGAATCTCATTGCCGTAATCTCGAGCTAAAGCACGAGCGACAGCAATTGATGTAGAAGCATCAATAATTACTTTTGATGTTCCAAGTTTTTTCTTAAAGTCCACACTATTGGCTATATTTTCAAATCTGTCTGGGATCGGGGTTGCAACTTCAACTTGGTGTAAATCATTTGCCCAATTTGAAACTTCTATAGCTTTATTTAATCCCAAAGCTGGTCGATCAAGAGCATGTTTTGCCAAATTATGAGGGTATAATCGATCATTGTCAATAACCAACCATTCCCCAAATCCCATTCTCATAAACTGTTCAAATACAAGAGATCCTAACGCTCCAGCACCAATCAAAACAAACTTGTCATCATTATAGGGAATGTTATTGTAGGTTGCAGCCATACTTGGGCAAAAATCGAACATTGAGGAGTGTAGATCAATAGAAATCTCATTGACAACCTCCTGGGTAATTGATTTTCCAATTATTGGCACCAAGTGCCCGTTCTCCATAGTCAAACAACCGGATCGTTCTCCTATTTCAAAGATGCTAACATCGGTTATGAAAAACAAGTATTGGAATAATGATGGAGTTTCATCAGAAGCATGCCTTTTCACCGGAATAGCACTATGAAATGCTAATTTAAAGCTATTTGCTTGTTGGTTCCCGATAAATTTTTTCAAATTGAGATTTAGCTGATCCTTCAGATAAACCGGAAATGGAACAGAACCTACTTTTATAACATCACCTAGATCAGCCAAGTTTTTAGGCTGTTTTCGAATAAACCCGTGCACTTGGGCATCTGAAGGAATATACAATAACCTAAAGGGATTCTTCCCGCTTGGTTTAGAATCCAATTGATACAATAAAGAATCGCTAATGCGGTTTAAATGAGAGTATTTTTCGGGGGTGTATAGAGATGGCAATAAAACGAATCCCTTTGGATTAAAAAAAGGCTCTAAAGGTTGATCATCTCGATGCAACTTATTCTCGGAAGTTAAAGATAACCATCGATGAATCGAATCAATAAATTCAAATTCATTAAATCTATGCTTAATCTCCGAAAATGATTGTTCAGTCAAACAAAGAGAAACAGGATGTTCAAAATCAGAAATATTAGTATGAGGTAAACCCAACTGGAAGTCCTCGCGTAAAGCAAAAACCTGCGGAAAAGAATCAACTCCGTCATTACAAATAATGGCAATATCTTCAACAACCTGAATTCCGTTATATGGATATTGTGGTATCTCAATATCTACCTTCACGATGAGAATCTCACTTCCATTATTCCCTCTCCGACAAGTCAACGTTTCAAAGAAGAAGCAAACATGATTTTCAATCGCAAGAGCAACATTAACTGCTCTTGCGATCCTCAAATCAGCAACGTCAATATCCAATCCGGATAAAATTGGGTATCTATAATCCATATTAAATTCCTGCTCTTGGCGTTGAACTTCCAAGAATACCCATACTAGCTGCCATTTCTGATTTTTTTAGTTTTAAACCACCATCTTCAATCCAAAATTCTAATGGTTTCGGCTCCTTTTCACTCTTATTAATTGCGGTATTTTTGAAATAATTCGCTCCGGTTTTTTTTACGTATTTTTCTCTTGCATAGAAGTGAGGAGGGTTGTTGTCGTTATTCTCAATTTTTACACATGATGCAACTATGTAACCGTTAGTCTGCTTGTAATCTAAGAATTCCAATGAGTAATCTTTCGGCTCCTTATTGTCTTCGTAAGGCCGATCATTAAAAAATGACCACGAGCAATGGTGGGGAGACAAGAATATATCCCATTTTAATCGATCTTCATTGCCATGTTTTTCAGACTTTCTCAAAACCTTTTCCCAAATGTAATGGTCTGCGTCACCTCCAAAAATAGCCCTAGACTTAATTCCTCCGTTCTTTGCAACCTTAAACCCCGCTTGAAAAACGATACTAGTTGCGTTATGATCTTTGTCTGCCAAGCCGGTAACAAGATCACTCTTGAATGGAGCATGAATAAATATTTCTAGATAGTCAGATGTTTTCCCGTTGAAATCTTTAATAACGCTACCGGGGATGTAGTGCAAACCTTCCGTAACATTATCTTCATCATTGTACCCAATAATCCTCAATCTGTTTCCATACTTGTTCGCTTTCTCTGCATCTTCATTAAAAAGCTTTCTTCTTCGCTTTGCCTCACGTCGAATTGGTTTCGCATCTTCACAGATGTCAGTAGAAAAAACTCTTTGTGTTACCCATAGCTCTCCTATGATGATTTCATCATCATCACGATTGCTTTCCGTATAGTTATCAGGATCGCCACAATAATAGTTACCTTCAAATCCAACACAGTGATCCTTATGAGGGTGTGAAAGAACAAATAAATCGACAAATGGATTCTTGTTACTATCTTTTTCAAGATCTTTTAAAAGATCTTTTTTGACATCGAAAATTTTTATCCCACTTGAGTTTTGTTCCCCCTCACGAATCTGACAATCAACTTGAATTGTCGTTCCATCGATTAATTTAATTAGCGTATTATCGGCATTATCAACAGGATAAAATTTAACTACGTGTTTTTGGTCCATACTCTTTAATTTTAGAAGTTTACCCATTGGTTAAACAATATGTTTAGATACAACAAACCTCTTTTGATCTCTCGGAGAGGCCAATTAGAACCGAGACGTAATTAAAAGGGAAATAAACTGTGTAGGTAAAAAAGAATTGTTACATTTGCAGCCTCGTTTGGATGATCCTCGGGGTGGTGAGCCCCGATCTGCCGCCAAGCTATGATTTCCAAACTCCCAAGTCGCTTACGAAGGCGACTTTTTTTATTTTACACCATTTATTATTTTGGTTCAGGTTTTTATATCAAATACTAAACCAGAGTTATATTCCGTTAATTAAATGTTGTTTTTGTCAGCTGGTTGTAAACCATTCTGACAGATTGCTTTATAATGGTTGAATATTTGTCATGTTATGCGTTTATTTATATAGATAACTTTGTTTATGTAAATACCTAATCCTTAAAAGCTTTTTGTACCAGTCCATTGAATAAATCTTCGCTTTCCTGTAGGCATTGCTTCACCAAAGCTTTTTGCGCTTCTATGTTTTCAACGATTTGGGCAAATTGAAATTGAAGCCCAAAAGGAGGTAGAGGAATTTTTAATCGATTCAATTTAGCTTTCGAAATATTTAGCATAGATCCACTAGTTCCTGTAGCCGTTTTTGTTAACTCTGGCCTAAAACTATCTGTTGAAAGCAATCTGTGAATATAATGGTTTGAGACTACGTTTCTCTTCAAATCAATTCGCCACAACTTATCCGGGAGAAAGAGCCTATCATAATCTTTATCCACTATTGCTACCGCACCGACCAAATCCCTTGTATTAGCACGACTAAACAATAAATCACCTCTCTTTGGATTTATTATTCTCCTATCTATCTTGTAGGTGCTAATAGCTTTATATTCTGTGGGTAAAAACACACCGCTAGTTACTGCGCTGACTTTCAAAACTCCCAACTCATCCTCATGCAGTTCCCTCTGTTCACCGCCGACACTGAAGCCACCGACTATACCAGAAACAACATCCTTAAAACACTTCTCTTTCCACCCCTTCGGATTACTCACCGGATCGCCAAACATATCCAGAAAGGTAGCTTTTAACAGCTCATCGTAGGCCGCCAGTAGCTCTTTGTTCTTTTTGCGCAAGACATCGGCTTTGTCCAATAGGTCGGCAATGCGCTTTTGCTCGGCGAGTGGGGGAAGGGGAACAAGTATTTCCTTTACATATTTCTGACTAATATGAGGCTGTGCCCCTCCATAGGAGTCATATTGGACTTTCTCGCGGATAGAGTTAAGGAAATAATAGAGATACTTTGAATCATGATGTTCAGAGGGCAAAATTCCCGTTACAGACTGATTCCCACAAGCTTCTGTTTTCAGGTAGCCCACCACACCTGTTGTAGCACCTGTAAGGGCTATCGCAACAGTATTGGGAGGCATCAATCTAGCAGAACTATTTTTCAGTCCATTCTGAGTTATACATTTCGAAGCGCTTTCAATCATTCCCTGATTAAGATCTCCTGAAGTCAACCAAGGGACATCCCCATTCTCCCAATACTCAGGAACTCTAGTCGATGGTGTCCCCCCCGTAATAACAGTAGCAAAATCTTCTACTTTTAATTTCTTCATCCCAGCATCCCTCCCAACTCTTTCATTAACAGCCTGCGTTCCTCGTCCAGTTTTTCAATCCGGCTAATAATATCTGCTGGCTTATCGTATTGGACTTCCTGATAGACCATTTCCTGGTACAGATTGAAAGAGAGGTTGTAGCCCTCTTCGCGAATTTCGTTAGCATCAACAAAGAAGTGTTGGCCGGTACGTGGCTGATCGATTTCTTCGCTTGCAACCACCTTGTGGAATTTGCAAATGATATCAGGAATGTCATTTTCACCCTCGGCATAAACGCGTTCCTCGTTATCTTTTAGCTTACCCAATGGGTCACGTTTGTCGTCGAGCGAAAAGCCATCGGCCTTCATATCGTAAAACCAAACCTTATCGGTACCGCCGGTACCGGTTTTGGTAAAAATAAGTATCGCCGTTGCCACTCCGGTATACGGCTTAAACACTCCGCTAGGCATGGAAATAACCGCCTGCAACTGATGCTCATCAATCAAGGCTTCACGCACGGCCCTGTGGCTTTTGGTACTTCCAAACAAAACCCCGGCGGGCACAATAACCGCACAACGGCCACCCGGTTTTAACATACGCAGCATAAGGGCTAAAAAGAGCAACTCGGTTTTTGCACTCTTGGCTGTTTTACCCAGGTTCAAAGCTTTCTTTAAACTCAACTCAATGCCATCGTAATCGGCAGAACCCGAGAACGGAGGATTTGCCAAAATGAGACTGTATTGATCTTTAATGGTATTGTCATTCGAAAGGGCATCCATGTACCTCAGCTTTGGATTGTCGATGCCATGCATTTGCAGGTTCATGGCACTAATACCAACCATGGTGTTGTCGCTCTCGAAACCACTAAACATGCCGTTGTTAAAATGTTGCTGGAATTCTTTTTTATAGAACTCATCCGGGTGATTATCGCGCAGGTATTCAACTACTCCAACCAGAAAACCTGCAGTGCCTGCTGCCGGGTCACAAACCAATTCATCGGTCTGAGGTTCGAGCAGGTCAACCATCATGCGAATGATATGCTTTGGTGTACGAAACTGCCCGTTAATACCTGCTGTAGCCAATTTGGAAAGCAGGTACTCGTAAACATCACCTTTTGAGTCCCGGTCGTCAATTTTCAGCTTGTCAATCAGCTGTACTACTTTATCTAGCAGTTTAGGGTTGTTGATATCGAAGTTGGCATAGCGCATTGTTTCGGCAAACAAGCCTCCTTTTTGCCCAATGTTTTTGATGAAATCGAAAACGCCATTCTCCTTGCGGAACAATCGAAACATCTGCTCAGGATCTTTGTCCTTGAATACACGCCAACGCAACTCCCGTTGCTCTTCTGTGTAAATGGGATCTTTTAAAGGCATGCGCAATTTATTAGCCTGTTTCTCCTTCAGTTCCTGCTGCCGGTCGAGGTTACGGATAAACAGCAAATAGGTAATTTGCTTAATAATGCTCAGCGGATCGGTCATCCCGTTCTGCCAAAACTCTTTCCAGATCCTGTCAATATCGTTGCGTTGTTGTCCGGTAATCATATTTCTTTTTTGTAATTTTTCGACACAAAAATACCTTTAATCGACTAAGAAAGTCGGAATAATTTCAGTTAGTTTTCAACACAAACAGCATTGTGAATTATTCAAAACAAATGTAGTAGGGATGTGTGCGGTAGAAGTGCACAGTAACTAACTCCTTTTATCAATAAATTCTTTTAACCAAATGAGCACGTCGAACAAAGCCCAAAGCACAGATTTAAATGTGTAGGAGCTGTACCTCGCTTGGATATCATGTGATGCAGGGTGACATACGGTAATAATTATATCCAGCTGCTTCGAAATGTATTCATAACACGAATTTTTCAAGAAGTTAGTCGGTGTTACACGCTCATTGTTTATTTTATATGGAATTCCACTTAGGTGCTTTTGACAATTTACCAATCCAGCTCTCTGTTTTTCAAAAGATAGTAACGCATAAGGTAGTATGGTCTCATCCACTTCATTAATTTTTTCAAAAACACGCTCCAGTATTACTCGACAGGGATTAAAGAGAAGAGTTTCAGGATTACTAATCGAACCATCTTCATAAACTTTGATGATATTTAGTAAAAGCAATTCATACTTTTTATCGAGATAGCTGCCTCCAAAACATTGAAATGGTTCCGGGTATTTTTTTATGACCTTCAATTTTGGCGAATTCTGTATCTCCTTTTTTAAAAATTTAAATACATCCTCTTCTTTGTGCCTTCCTTTTGTAAAAACCTTCCCTTCTGTCAATTGCTCTTCCAACATGGGTAATTCCTTTGTATAAGCAGTATAGATTGCGTATGGTATGTTTAAGTTTTTAACATAACTAAAAGATTCAAACAAATGAGCCTCCGAGGCACTTTTCTCATTGTTAAGTTTACCCCTTGCATCAAGTATAATTCCATCAATAGAATCTTGATTTTGTTGAATAAACTCTTTTGTTTTGTCCCAAACATTAAACGTCTTAACATCCATATTAAATGCTTCACTCTTTAATCTGAAATTTCTCAAAATGTCTTCAGAGTCATCATCAACAACTACTAGAGCTTTATAATTCATTTTATTGCTTTTTGGGAATAGTTATTAAAACATCTACATTTTCTTCTATTGCAATTTCCGTATTACCCTTTTTAATTTTTATTATATCTCCACCAGGTAATATTTCAAGAGTACCATGATGGTTTTTTACAATTTGGTTTATCACGTAACCTCCTAATCCAGAGCCTTTCGATTTTCCTTGTTTCTTACCAAAAGCGGTGAAGTCATCAATGCCAAAATCAGCAGGGAATGGTTCACCATTATTGATAAAGTGGATTTGAATCAGTTCATTTTCACTAATTATATCGATAACTAATGTCAATCGATCATTCTTCTGACCATGATGGATTGCATTTAAACAAATGTTTCTGATGATGTATTCAAATTGAAGGGTATCAATTTCAGCATAAATGTTTTTGGGTTTATCGAATTCACCATTAACACCGATATACCAGTCCAAATCACCATTGTAGTTTTCAGATTCCAGTTTGTTACGCAAAAAACTTTTTAGTTCTTGATTTTTTGGGTTAAAATACTTTTCCTCAGAGAAGAGTACACCCTTCATGTTTTCTAACACAGAATAGACTTGATGAATATTTTTTTGAGACATTTCAATCATTTGCCCGATTGTTTCAGCCCCTTCCATATCTACTATACGTTGTTCCAGCTTAATATTATTTCTGTCGAAGAAATCCGGAAGTAGATCCAAAAAGCCACCAGGTCCGCGTAAAATATTCCCTATTTCATGTTTTATTGTACCAAAAACCTGCTCTTCCGTTAATGTTGCAGATTCCATTGAATCAATCAGGTCTTGTGATACAAAACCTATTCTTGAATTATAAATCTGTCTTTGCGTTTCAATATCGGGAAATTTGACTTTTACTCTGAATAAATCTTCTCTTCTCAAGTGACGCAGACTTGTTGTCCCAACAGACATAAAGGTCATTTGATCTATAACATACTTTTGATTCAATTCTTGGATCAAATAAGGCAGAAAAACATCCTTAATATTACGAGGTGTTAATGCTAAAACATTATTCGATAGTTCTGCTATAAATGATCCAGTAAATAAGGTAGGTTTATGACTTCCTCCTATAGATCCAATTAATATAGCTTGATGATCTATAACTTTTCCAACGGTTCGAGTTTTGTTGAAAGGAAGATTTTCGGGAGAATCTAACACATCACCATTTAACTCAGATATTCGAATGAATGGAATATCAATTTCTTTAGCACTGAGAAGTTTTTTTGTTTCTAAAATTTCACCTAGTGCTTTGTAGTCTTCACCTTCAAAATTAGTTGATGCTGAGATGTAGTTGTGAATTTGTAATGAATATTTATTTTTCTCAATATCAGAAACACTAACTTCAGCAAATTCGTTTGAGTTGTACTGAACTGAATCCTCATTAACAACACTTAACGAAGTATTGTTATTAAACTTGAGTTTATCAATAATACGATCTATATTTAACTCGATGCTTTTGTCTCTTTTAATACTATAGTACTTTTTAGACGCAGCATCAAGAAATTGCACTTTCCCTTTTCTCCAATCTTTATTAAATATTACGAGGCTTGTCTTTATTGACGAAACTGGTGCAAAGAGGTTTGTCGGTAATGAGATAATGTTTTTTAACATTCTTGATTCGACAATTTCTTTCCGGAATCTTCTTAGCTCATTATTAGTGCCATACAAAACATTGTCAGATAATAAGAAAATGCCAACTCCATCTTCTGATAATTGACCTAATGATTTGGTAACAATGTTCAAGCTAAAGTCAGAATAGGAATACTCATTCCAACGAAAATTATCAGTTTTAAGGTTAAAGGGCGGATTACATACAATCAGATCATATTTATTTGTATTCCATTTCCAGTCATCCAACGAATTATTATTTTCAAAATGCCCTTGAACGTTATTTGATCTGGCAAGGAATGTTCCTATCTCATAAATACTTGGATCGATTTCAGACGAGTAGGCATTTATTTCTGAATCAGAAAATACGGAAATAGCGGTAAGAAGCTTTAATAGACCGGATGCAGGATTGTAAACATTTAATTTTTCTTTCGGAGGGATAAAGTGCAGAATGAGATCTATAAGTGTATTCGGTGTTGAATACAAAGTTTTGCCATGAAGGATTTGCTCCAACAACAAGCTATAAAAGCGAACTGATAAATTATAAACAAATTCCTTATTATCCCAATCGTCCTTATTAATAAATTGAAAAATGGCCTGTGATTTTCTTATATAATGCTCTTGTCTTGAGTCTCCAAAAAAGCCATTAGGTCGAGCATGCTCCTCATATCCATATTTGCTATTTTGCAAAAACAGTTCCGCCAGATAACGAATCTGATTTGCATCAACAACTTGTTCTTCCTTAAGAAAAGAAGATATAATCCTGATAAATAGGTTTATTTTATAATCCTTAATCTTAACGGTATCGTGATCAATGATAAACGCATTCGAATTGTCTGACAGAAAACTACCTATTGTATCGGAGGCATAATCACTCCTTAAAGCATCATATAATGCAAAAACAGAAGACTCTCCATTATTCTTTATTAGAAATTTTTCTATCGACTCGAACAATCCCATTCCTTTTGAATTAAATGACCTTACAAAGTTTAATTGTATGTGTGCAACCTATATGCACAGATCGGAATACTTATCATTAAGATGTTTTATTCTATCAGCAATCTTTTCCCTCAATGAAATTGGTTCAACTACTTCTAGCTTTTCACCAAAGGACAGTATTAACGATTCCAGTTCATAATTCGGGATAACTTTAATAGTGACGAGTAGCTCTCCGGTATCTAAAAATCTGGCCTTTTGGCTGGCATGGATTGGCTTGGTATGGATGTAATCAGCTTGTTCTTTTGAAAATATAAGCTTAACCTCTTCAGTTGTACCATCTAAAGGCTTGGTGACCCCAATGATGTCGTAGAAATAATCGTCCCATTCAATGTTAGTTGGAATAAAGTTGTTTGCTGTTTCGTTAATACTTTCAATCCGGTCTAATGCTAAGTTCCAGGTTGGGATGTTCTTCTGTTCATTTAAACCTAATACAAACCAGCGGTTGTTGTATTGCTTTAAATAGTAAGGGTGAAATATCAACTCAAATGGCTCTTTTTTAAAAGGATGGTATTTGATTCTTAAAACCCGTTTGTTTTCAATGGCATTGAATAATGGCAATATCTTGTCGTAACCAGAATAGTCAATATTTAATTCGAAAGACATTACCTTTTGTTTAGTTGTGCTTAAACCAAATTGCGAAGTAAGCATGGGTCCCAATTCATTAACCCATTCAAATTGAGGCGCACCATCAAATCGTTGCAGAATAGAAATAGCTCTTTTTAATTGTTCTGCCTCAGTATGGTTTAATGGACTTTTATTTATGGAAAAACTTTTATCTGTGTATTGGTAATATGCCTTCTTTCCGTCGCGTATGGCTTCAATAGGGGCATTGTAACCATTTTCGCTTTTCATAAATCGGATATCATCTCTGAGCTGTCGTGTTTGAACCCCTTCTAATTTGGGATCAAAATCCCATAATGCCTCATTAACGGCATTAATGAGATCTTCAAAATAAAACCTTCGCTGGAAATTGCGAAAGCATTTATCTAAAGTATTATACCTAAGGATGGCGTTTTTGTTTGTTGCCATTATTCATTTTTTTAACCAATACCATTTTGGATTGTGAATCTTAACGATAGGTTCAGTAAGACATCTTCCATCGTTTTTCCGCAATGGAAACTGTTCAATAAAACTTACTTCAAGAAAGCTTCCGTTAATCATAAGTTGCTTAATTATTCAAACCCTTCTATTTCTCAATAAATCTGGTTGTTTAGAATTGCTATTTCAAAATAGTTTATTAGTCAATGAAAAAAACTCATAATATTTAGCCTGCTTTATTCATAAACCTCAAATCTACCAAAATTTCTGATTAGCATAATCAGATATCAAGTCGCTTTCCGGAAAATTTGAGGGGCTTAGTATAATGCACCCCAAATATTGGACACCAAGTTAAGTTGAAAAAACATAACTTTAAAACCGATATGGTAACCAGTAGAAAAAAGTACTCAGCGGCCTTCAAGGCCCAAGTTGCAATCGCTGCGCTCCAGGAGCGTGAGTCATTAGCCGAACTATCCAAACGCTTTGAAATATCTCCAACGATGATTTCAAAATGGAAACAGGACTTTCTGTCCCGTTCCTCAACTCTCCGCAAAAAAGGTTACTATGAAAATAGTGACCTTTTTTTATGCACAAAATTGAGGAATTCGCAGCTATTTACTGCTTATAATACTGCTTTATTATACCACTGGATTCAACCTTAAGCGAATCATTGGTAAGACTTAAAATGGTCCAAATGCGTTCAGCGTTTATTTCTTCAGGATCTGGAAAGATTGGGCTTTCGACACCAGCTATCCCATCAACAAAAGCGCCCTCCCCATCCCAGGCACCATTTACAATATAAGCGTAAAAGCTGCCAAGAACCTGACCAATATTAACCTCCTTATCATCGTCTAACCAATCGATTACTACTTCAGGCATTTCAAGAAATGTAGTTGTGAAATAAACCTCATCCCCCTGGCGCTCATACTCCCCTGTTTTACTGCCACTTACAGAAGCCAACTGACCACCCATGCTTAACTCTGACTCCAGAACATAGTGCCCATTGTCATCAAATTTTAGTGCTTCAATTGCGGTCGAAGCCGCATCCCGTTTTAAAATATGTACCATTGGTAAGAAAGTCCACAGACTCCTTCTTTTCGCAGGAAAGAATCATCAGCATGGTAACTGTAAAAAAGAGAATTCGCTTTAGCATAGCGTAAATATTTAAGTCTGGATCAAGTATCACACGAATTACACAACTAAACCACAAATGCTTAGCAAAGCTAAATTACAAAAAGGAAGTATTCAAAATCAAAAAGATAAATAAAATTATCACCTCAAATGGGACTAAGGACATGGATTGCTCCTTTATTCAAAGGAAGAAATTCGATAGATTTGTAATCCCACGTGGATTTCATTCATCGTATTTGGCTGTTACTTTTCAAAGCTAGCGAAACATGGATATTGTCATCATTTAATCTGAACAATGGTCGCCACTAAACATCTCCAAAAAGCAGCAGAAATACTGGGAGCTCCCATCGTCAAAACAGAACCCCTGGGTGGTGGCTGCATTGCGCAAACTGAAAAATGGCATACTGCGGATGGGCAAGTGGTGGTGGCTAAAACCGGGGGTGGACAAGCCACGTCCTTTTTAAGGGAAGCCAATGGTCTGAAGGAATTGCAAAAAGCTGAGG
>Ga0209075_1001858_pt1 | contig 19370 bp, 2 predicted proteins | sample Stecom2011_FD_187523 | JGI IMG/M metagenome (GOLD analysis project Ga0209075, IMG submission 187523) | Agricultural soil microbial communities from Utah to study Nitrogen management - Steer compost 2011 (SPAdes) (version 2) | ecosystem: Environmental > Terrestrial > Soil > Agricultural land...
TACGTCATCCCAACTTACTTTTACTCCAGGCGTTTTGGGCTTTCCAATACAAGTCAGAATATAGCCTTCCTCAATTTCATCATCACTCAAACCAAAGTTATTTTCCATAACAACCTCACCACTCAACAACTTCGCTTTACAAGTAGTACAAACTCCAGAACGGCAAGAAAAAGGTGGATCTACTCCAATTCGCTCAGCTGCATCTAAAATAAACTCTCCATCATCTGTCGTTATTTGATGCTCCTCATCGTCAATCACAATGGTAATGTCATTAACTTCTCCAGAAATAACTGTGGTTATTGTATCAGGGTCGTTTGAAGCTTGCGTTGGACTGGCAAAGTATTCTATTACAATCTGATCTTTGTCAACTCCAGCAGCATCCATTGCTTTCTGTGCAGCTTCAATCATTCCTTCAGGACCACAAACATAAAAGATAGCATCGTTTTTTTCATTCTTCATGCTTTCTACAATGTTTTTCACCCTTTCTATATCCAAACGTTCAGAGTTGCTATCGAGATAATGCTGAACCAACAACCTGTTGTTAGATTTTTCTTTTAACTGTTTTAGTTCTTCTTCAAATATAATTTGATCTTGGTCTCTATTTCCATAATGAAGGTAAAGGTTTTGTTTGCCTTCTTGCAAGGCTTTCTTAATTAAAGAAATAATTGGGGTAATCCCACTCCCACCAGCAAAAAACACAGCAGTCTTATTCATTTGCTCCCCTTTCATGGTAAAATTACCCATTGGTGGCATTACTGCTAACTCCTCACCTACCTTTAAATTATTGAATAAGAAAGAAGACATCTTACCATCATCAATCATTTTAGAAGAAACTTTCAATTCTTCTCCTTGATCACTCCATGAAGAAATTGAATAAGATCTGCGAATATCCTCACCATTTACAATAGTTTTTATAGTCAAATATTGTCCGGCATCATATTTAAAGTCGTCCTTTAAATTATTGGGAACATCAAAAACTATAGATACAGTATTGATGGTTTCTTTAATGATATCTTTAACTTTTAAGTTGTGAAAATGCTTGCTCATAAGTCCATTTATATTGGACGCAAAGTTAAGTGGATTGCCTTAATTTTCCTACCTTATGATTCTATATTAATTGTGGCATTTAAGATAATAGCTATTCCAATTTTACTGTTCAAAAGCAATTGCATTAACACATAAGGATAAGCTATTGGAGTAGGATTAAATAAAAGAGTTTGTTAAGCAGTTGTCTCTTTCACAATCGCTACAATTCATGATTGATAAGGATAGCTTCTATTTCGGGATAGAGTTTTATTTCTATCCCGAAATAGAAGCTATTTTAAAGGCCAGCTTGCAAAAAGGTTATAATTCAGCAATCGCATCAAATCATCTGATTTTCACAATTACTTTCTCATAATTTTAATTGCTTTGCTTGCATCTTTTGTTTGAATGTGAATAAAGTAATATCCTGAAGCGAATTCACTCAAATCAACATTCACTTTATGTTCTCCACTGTACAATGAAGTTTTCAAGCGCCTTCCTATACCGTCCATTACCATTATGTTAACAAACTCATGGGTTCCACCCAAATCAATGGTTACTTCTCCATTTGTTGGATTGGGGTAGTAACTCATGGATTTTAAGGAGTACTCCGCCAAACCAACAAGGTTTATGATGTGACAAGAAGAAGTGTCTGTACACCCATCCATTGTTACTTCACATGCAAACAAACCATTGCCAGTTGGAGTGAAACTTCGATTGGTTTCCCCTGGAATATACTGGCCAGTTGTACAATCAATCCACTTAAAGCTTGCTCCTACTTTATTGGTAGCTGTTAATACATTTTGATTTATACTTACAGTTGTATCTACCTGAGTGAAACTTAAGGTAGTAACGACAACACTATCACAACCCATGGAATTTACCAAGGTATCATTGTATATACCTGGAGTATTCAAATAGTTTCCATTGATTAGAATACTATCACCACGACAAATGCTAACAACAGTGTTGGTGTCATAAACCGGATTAACATATAGCTCAGCATAAGTTATACTATCGCAACCATGAGTTGATTGGGTAGTGTCATAATAAATACCTGCACTATCATAATACTTCCCAAATAGCAAAACACTATCTCCTTGACAAATAGAAACGCTACTCAACTGATTAAAATAAGTAGGCCTTACTATTAACTCTTGAGAAAGTATACTATCACAGCCGTACTGCGTCTGTAGTGTATCGTAGTACACGCCCGCTACAGATTGGTGTTTTCCAAAAATAAGTATACTATCATTGTCGCAAATTTCTACACTTGCAAATGGTGTTTGTTGCGATGGCCGATAGGTTACTGAATCTATCACCAAGCTATCGCAGCCTTTAATGTTAGTATAAACACTTTCAAATGTACCAGCTAAGTTGATATCACAAGTATTTGTAAAAACATGGGTTGTATCAAGCTCCGACAATGTTACATAAACAGAGTCTAATGATGCACAACCATATTGGTTTTCAACTTTTACAAAATACCGAGTCGGCACATTTGGATACACCCAAGGATTTGCAATTGAGGTATCTGATATAGATACATTGGGCTGCCATGAATAATTTGATCCATCAGTCGCAACCAACTGTACACTATCTCCTCTACAAACATAGGTATCACTCAGACTGGCAGTTGGGTATGCACCTATTCTTACAGTATCACTTAAACTAGTAATAATATGGTTGGTGTCACTAAGTTGAATAAAATAAGACCCACTTTTTAAACTGTCAGGAATAACCCAACTGTATGGCGACTGCAGTGAGTCGATATGTGTAACAATAGGTATAACAACACTATCGCTTGCCATTCTATACCCAATATCTACAATATCAATCCCACCTGCTCTCCAATGAATTTGAACCGTATCCAACACACAGAAAGTTGTGTCTAGTGGTTGAAGCAGTTTCAAATTAGAACTGTTGATTATTGTAACAGTTTCAGCTGATTTCAAAGCTTCTTTGTTACCAACATTGTCTATAGCTATGGTATAGAATTCATATTGACTAAAGTTTTCACCTGTAAAGGTAATGCTCGAGTCACTGCTGTTTCCAACATTCAAAAACGGCCCATTATTTTTAGAAGCATAAACCAAGACAGTTCCAACTCCAGAACCACCAACATCATCTGAAGCAGACCAACTTAATGTAAAGCTGTTGCTGTCTTGAACTGCGAACAAACTATCCATTGCAGAAGTTGGTGCTACAGCATCAATTATATTAAACCATTTGTTTGTTATTATACTGCTGTTTACATCAAAAACAATTTCAGCTTCTGCTGTAATAGAATCGCCAGTTACTACATTTGAAGCAGGTTTTATGGTATATTTCACATAACCTTCTCCACTACCCAAGCTGTCGTTTATAGCCAAGAATCCTTTCAATGGATCAATAGGTGAAATACCAGTGTGTTTATCTATGGATTCAAATACCCAGAACAATTCGTTTGCAACAACATCCACTCCAGCAATAAAACGTACATCAACCCCAAGAGAATCTGTCAAGTCTATAGTTGTGCTATAATTACTCACTTCTGGAACTTGGAAGCTCATGTTGGCAAAACCAAACTCAGTAAGTTTTAAACTTAATGGATTCATATTCTCATGAACTTTTTGTCTTACCTCTACTTTTTGAGCGGCAGAGGATGCTAAAGCAGAGTCATTCTCAAAGTAAATTGTGTATTCCAGCGCTTCGTTTGCAGCGACAAATTGCTCAGATTCATACCCTACTGGTCCTTTAATTTCATTAGGGTCACAAGAACTTACAACTGGCTTATTTTTACAAGCTATCCAAGTAGCGCAGCTAAAAAGGCCAATTGGAGAAGTAGGATCTAATGTCGCTAAATCTATAACAGATGATACACAACCAAAGGCTTCTGTAAAGTTATTTCCTCCTGTTTCACAAGCATATATTCCTATACCACATTTTGCAAGGGCATAAGTTGCTCCTGCAACAGAGCCTACTCCTCCGGCCAATCCACCTAAAAGTGTATACTTTATTACGTCGCCGGTGCAACCTGTTAAGGTCATTCCGCAACCTAAAGCATGATTGTATTCGCTTACCTCCTTACAAAGGTCAATACTCTTCCATCCTGCATTACCTCCACAAGAAGGTTTAGGATTTTGAGGTGTCGGCCCAGTCGGTCCACCTGGAGGTTTTGGAGCATTAGGTGGATAAGTAGGAGTTTTTGGTCCACCTGGAGGTCCATCCCTAGGCGGAGTTGGCTTTTTGGGTGGATAATCAGGATTCTGAGGATTGTGGGGGTTCTCAGGGTCCTCTAATTTTGGTCCATCATCACCGGGGTCTCCAGGATCTCCATCCTCATCACCATCACCGGGGTATCCTCCATCTCCAGAGCCGCCATCTTCTCCAGCGCCTCCACCTTTACCGCCATTACCACCTTTTCCCCCGCCTTTGCCGCCGGAGCCTCCTGTTCCACCGGAACCACCAACTTGACCGTATCCACCTAGTCCTCCAACCCCTCCAGTTCCACCAGTTCCGGCAGTACTATTTGTATCATTACAACTTCCACCAATTCCTCCTTGGCCACCTTTGCCAGGTTCTAAGTATCCCGCTACACCCTGTCCACCTTTTCCACCTGCTCCACCTTTGCCTGCTGGAACAGTAGCGCTACAAGGGCCACCTTGACCACCTTTGCCACCATCCATACCATAATGTCCATCTCCTCCAGGAAATCCGTCTTGTCCTATTGCAGGAGTGGCTGCTTTAAAGCAAAGAAACAAAGTGTCGCTAGAAGAATTTAATTGTAGTTCAAAACGACCTCCATAGGTATTGGTATTTTGAACAAAACCAGAAGCGTCTATTAAAAACTTAGAACTGTCAAAACCAACAAAACCACCATTTGCAATCATAATTGGCCAACATTGATCATATCCAGGTGAAAAGCTAGTTAAAAAATCAACTTGATTATCCCAACTACTTAAAGTGAGGAGATCAATTTGAAATGGATTTAAAGCAGTAGAATTAACCGTTATCGGTCCTCTAGCTTCCAATACATCCCATCCAAGCTCTCCTCCAGCGGTTCCTTCTGGGTGATTGATTTCCCATAGCATGTTCTCATCTGCTCCTAAGGTTATCGTATTGTAATACCCTTTACCAGGGCTCATGCCCGGGCTAAACTTATAAGCTGAATTACAAGATTGACAAGAGAAATCAATTCCAACAGTATCTTTACTACTAATTAATCCGGTCTGAATGTAAAGTGATAAAATTGAATCCCTATATGATTCAGGGTCATAAGCAAGCGCAACTATATCTACATCAATTGAATCTTGAATTGACAAGATAGATTGCCTTAAATTTTCGGCCAACATCATTTGTATTTGAAGAAACTGCTCCTTGCTATATGCTCTTGCTTTCATTTGATAGGGGAAGTTCGCATAAATAAAGTTTTTTGCAGTAACATCAACAGATACTTCCTCACCTGGGCTAAGGTCTTTAATAATGAATGGAATTAGCTTTAAGTTTCCACTTATATCCCAGTTCTCATCATTGATAAAGTCTGGTTTAAAGGCACTAATAGGAAAGATGTTCGTGTTGTTAAACTTAATGTTAGTAAGATTGATATAATCGGGAAAAATAGCAGATGCCTTTGTAAAAGCCAAATCTACATTCCCTACATTTTTATAGATAAAAGTAAAGAAGCCAGACTTACCAGCCCTAAGTAAATCAGGACCACTTGAAACCATGTTTACTCTATTGGCAAGAGCAGGTACAACTGTTAAGCCACCTACTAATGTAGCTTGGCTATTGTCTGGATTTGTAACCCTAACATTATAAGTACCTAAATTAACATTGGATAAATCCCATCTTACATCAAATGCTACACTATTTATAAACCTTTTAATTTCTCCACTTGCTGCAACTGTATTGTTATTATCCAACAGCTCAATGGTCAAGCTATCTCGGAAGCCTGCTCCTGAAATTTTTGTAGTAACAATACCTTGTCCAACAACATTTGGAGAAATATCAACAATACCAAAGGGCAATATCTCTGCACTTAGCTCTACTCTCTGAGGAATATACACTACCCTACCTAAAGACATGCTGTAAGTTGTAAAGCGCGAGATGGTTCTTGCCATGATATAATAATTACCAGCTTTAGTATTTGAAATTAATATGTCATGCGAAAGCCCTGGGTTTCCAGTATTTTTATAATCGTAGCTATTGGTAGTTGGCACTTCGCCATATGAAACATAGATTTCATTTATACCAAACCTCGATTCTAAGCTGTTTAAACGCACCCTTAAATCTTGTCCTGCAGATACATTAAGTTTATAGTAGATTGGCTCGTCAAGATCTATTCTGTTCGAACTAATTACTCCCAAGGCTAAATCTTCAGCATCTACCACTACAGCTGAAGAAAGCGTACTATCATTGTTGCTTAAGTTTGTTTCAGGAACCCTTGCATTTAAATTGATACGGGCAGTTGCATAGTAATTTCCGACATTTATATTTCTCAACAAGGCAGTAATACTATCTTTCCTATAAGCAGCTGGATCAAGTGAAATGTAGCTTTCTGAAACGCCAAGCAGATGATCTGTATTAGAATTAAAGCTTGGAGTTTTACTTAAATAAAAACCATTCCTTAAACTACCCAATGCTTTATCTACTCCTTGATTTTTAAATTCAAGCGGATAAGTATATTGCTTACCGAGTAATAAAGTGTCAGCTATTTTTAAATCTACAAGAGTGAGGTCTGCATGTAGGTTATTGCTCGCTGTAATAAACCAAGGTTTTGACAGTTCATTGTTTTCTTCATTGTTGTGTTCGTAAATTTCATTATTATCATCAGCTTTTAGCACCACATAATAGTTGCCGTTTGCATAAGGTGGAATCGTAACCATTATACTATCCGAATAACTGTTTCCACTAAGTAATGAACGAGAAACCTTGTCATTTCCAATAAAAACACCCCCTTTTGAAGATTGAGTCGAACTTAAATAAAAGCTGTTCTTCCATTTTCCGTTGTTAATATCTCCTACACCTCGGTTTCTAATTGTATAAGGAAGATAAAGCTGCTGACCTCCATATACATTTCCTGAAGGAAGAATGAAAGTATCAACCACAAGATCTGGTGGAGGGGTTAATGTGATAGCTATTGCATTGTAAATTATATTATTTCCAGCCATCGATTGCAATTCGAAATTCTGATTAGTAGCACTTAATGCGGCATTGGTCCTGAAAATAAGATAATAATTACCACTAATTCCATTTGGAATTCTAACAGTAGCTGAATCTATATAAGTAGCATTCACCGCCAAGCTACCTTTCTTCTTGAGTGATTTTAACTCAATATCAGCAGCATCTATCACTGTGTCAGTTGAAAGATAAACAGCATCATACCAATTCTTAGAACTGTGAATTGGATGAGGTCCTTGGTTGCTTACTTCCCAGTTTGTAGTGACTTTCTCTCCAGAGTTCACTGCAATTGGACTTACAAATACTTCTGCTTTAAGATCGCTATTTATAGTATCTGGTAAAGTAGGAACAACAACTTTAGGCTTAGATTTTAAATAAAAACCATTCGTATTGATAGTCGAGCTATTGAGCTTATTGTTGTTCTCAAATGTATGTTCGTATTGATCATCCTCAGCGTCTGTGAATACATTTAAAAAATAAACCCCTTCTGTAACATTTGGAACCCTAAAGTTAAGTGATCGTTTGATAGAGTCTCCAACAGCTAAAATAGATTTATTGGTGTATGTACCTAACAGACGAGTGCTTCCACTAGAATGGTTGGCAGTTTTTGACAAATACACTGCATCTTTCCAATTCCCAACAGTTGGACCGACTCCTTGATTGGTTACAGTCCACTCAACTCTTTCAAGGCTATCAACAAATAATGTGTCAACTATTGGGATAGTCATGTTTGCTATCTGCAAATCAGGGTAAGGTGTTAGTTTAATGAACAATGGACGTGCCGCAGAGTCTAATAAATTATTAGACTTATATATATATTCAAATACATGGTTCTGTGCATCCGCTTTTACAAAAAGATAATGCTGACCTGACACCCCTTCTGGAATTTGAAATTTAAGGGGCATGTTATAGGTGTTTGAGTTATAGCTTGGGTTGTAGTTGTTTCTTTTGGCTGAAGCAATTACGCTATCCCTATCAAAAGTAGGCGAAGTACATAGGTACAAGGAGTCAATCCAAGAGTTAGTTGGATTGTGGGCACCGATATTATCAATCACCCAATCAACCATAATTTTCGTTCCAGAAAATGCGGTATCGGAAGCAAATATATTACCTACTATTAAATCAGGCGGAGCAGCTAAGTTAATTTGAATTGGCGTACTGCTAAACAAGTTATTATTCTCTCCCAAGCCTTCAAATATATTATCTCCACAATCCACAATGGCGTGCAGGAAGAACCGTCCATGCAACTCAGCTGGAAGAATCACTGTAGATGTTCTACTATAAATGCTATCAGGATGTAATGTGATTGCTGTATTTACAGGCATTTGAGCAGAAGAACCACCTCTTCCTCCTCCACCTCCTCCGCTGCTACTTCCAACAGCACCACTAAAAGGAGGTTTGTAATACTTTAATTGACGTGCATTTGAACTAAATATGCTATCAGAGGAAATAAAATAACAGACTCCAGCTATAGACACATCAGTTTTAAAACTTCCAATATTTTTTATTATTGAGGTTAAGCGAACATTGTCATTGCTGTTTGCTATAGATGGAGCACCTAACGACTGAATAATAAGGTCTGGCAAAGGCGAAGGTGTAATATAAAGTGTATCGAAAGCAAAGTTATTGTCTGGCTCTATAAGTTCTTTCATACCATATGAGTGAGATCTTCTTGGAGCGCCAGGATAACACTCCCAATTTTGAGTTGCACAATAGGCATCGTCATTATCTGTTGAAACAAACAACAACTGTGTACTTATTATGTCTTTTGGTAGCTCTACGGTAACAGTATTGGTATAGCTCTGGCCAGTATCTAAATAGGTTAAATTTGGAACTTTTAGAAGCAGAATATCGTCTGCCTTTCTAAGGTCTTCATCACTTGATAACCAGATATAATCGAACCATGATGTTGAGCCTGTTGTATACGACCCTTTGTTACTAACAGTGTAGGTTATATCAATCTTTGTACCCGACAATGCCGATGGAGGAATGCTTAAACTGTCTAAAGATAAATCAGGAAGCCCAATTACACTAAACTCCATAGTATCACTAAAGGTTGAAAAACAAGAATTCCTTCCAACCACTTGCCAATAATACTTTTGACCAGCTTCTAAGCTGACATTAGCACTAATTTTATTTAGATTACTTGCTTTGGCATGACTTCTTTGGCTTCCTTTTTTCCATACATAAAGATCATATACCACTGCATTTGCAGCGGGTGCCCAAGAAAATTTAACAGGAGACTGTAAGTTTAAAGTGCCATTCAAAGGTGTCATATTAGCTACTGGAGCAGGTGAAAGTGCTGGTTTTACATTTATTTTAATAGAATCAGTAAGCTGGCAACCCTTAGAATTTATCCAATTCACATAAAAAACAGAATCTGAAGCAGGATATGCCATAATGGTATTTGTTGTATCACCAGTTGACCAGATTCCACTAACAAAGTCTGTAGCTGTTAAAATAGCAGCATCTCCAATACAGATTGTTTGTAAACTGATAAGCTTTATACTATCACGATTGACATTTATAGAAACTTCATCAAGGATCTGTTGGTCACATTTCGAACCTAATTTGTTATATTTTAAGGTGTACTTTCCCGATTTTTTAACATAAATACTATCGCTTGTTTCTCCAGTTGACCAAATAATATCACTTGCTCCTGATGCATAAAGCAATAGTGAATCTCCATAACAAACATCTAAACTTCCTACAGCGGTTATGCTTGCAGCACTTGGAAGTGGATCAACAAAAACTGTAACCGAATCAGTTACTGAACAAGCATTTAAATCGGTAACCACCACGGTGTAGGTGGTAGTATCTGTTGGTCTAACTGTTTTGTTGGCAGTTCTAGTACCGTCATTCCATTGATAAGACACCCCTCCACTAGCTCTAAGATAGACTGGACTTCCAGCACAAATACTAAGGTCGTCGTTAAGTGAAATATTGGGTTTTGGAAAATGAAATAGAGTTCTTTTAAGCGTATCATTCTTTCTATCAATATCGCTTGGCAACTCACTCCAAACCTTAACAGCATAGCTTTGAATTGAAGAAAAATCGAAGTAGTGATTAAAGGTATAATCAAAATAACTACCTCCCAAAATACTATTGTTAATTGATTCTCTAATGGTATCATTATTAAACACAACCACTATATCGAAGTTGTTGTGTGAAGAACTGCCCCTATTGTGTAGTCGCACTTTTATTTGCATAGAATCTTTCATTTCACAAGATGAAATTGGACTAAGTACGTTACTTAACAAAATATCATCTGGGTAAACAATTACTTCATCTGCACCAATATCTGGATAAGTAGTATCTCTAAGTTCACCATCAATATCATCTAAAACTTCAGACAACACTACTCCTGCACTGTCTATAGCACTAAAGGTTACATGAAGATCTCTTGCAGAAATAAACATTGGATCTACTGAAATAGAATTTGAATCCATATTGCTAATTGCACTCCATGAATTCAAATTGGAGAAAACTCCGTTTGAAGTTGAAATTAATGGACCATTGGCGTAATAGTTGTTATAGTCGGAAATAAAACTTGAATTGGGGTTTGCTAAAAATGGATAGCCAGTACCAAAATGAATGATGTTGTTATTTTTTAGATCTATGTTGTTGGAGTAATAGAGGTATACCGTATTACCTGAAGCAGAATCATTTAAGAAACTGTTGCTATAAAATTTAATATGACTACTATGGCTTACTTCCACAGCATTATAGTTGGCATTTAAGCTATCAGCAACAGACACAAAGTTGTTTGCAATCAAACCTTCTTGTCCAACAGTACTCGAAAGGCTTGTTAAAATAAGACCACGACCTTCATAAGGCAGGTATATCTTATTTTTTAAAAACTTATACTGCCCCCTAACACCATCAAGGTAAGCTCCATAACCGCCATATCTATTCGATGTTGAAATGTCATTTCCATAAACAATAGGCGATTCTTGTCTTACAACGGAAAGCCCACCTGCAAGTTGATTTGAAAATTTATTATTTTTTATAATCAAATCACTAGGATTCGGAGTTTTACCATCAACATAAAGTCCATAGTTTCCATTAATGAACTCTGAATTTATAATGTATAGATTAAAATCAGAGCCATCAATTGCAGAGAAACACCTTGTAGTTGAATAGCTTTTAGGAACAACCCAAAACGTACAATTCATGAAATTAAGATTATTGGTCCCTCCCATCAGCTGCACCGTTTGTGTATACGATTTATTTTCCCCACGGAAAGTAATATCACGGAAAGTTATGTGACTGCTGCCATCGAGCTTTAATGTATAAGGCAATGAACTTGTTCCGTAATACGTTAAACTCACCAATGATTTATCACGAGATTCAGATTGGAAAACAACAGAATCATTTAGAGAAACACCTGAAATTTCATTAATAGTTATCTGCTCTTGGTATATTCCATCCCTTACGTTAAAGTGCACCCACCCAGCTACACCACCTTTATGCAAAGCATCAACAGCTTCTGTAAAGTTGGAAAAATCTGGACTAGCACCTCCAATAGTGTATTGACCTGACAATGCAGGATACAAGTCTCTTTCTACAAGCGTATCTTGACTGGGGTCTTCATCCATTCTATTATTTGGATAGCTCGTCCAAATCACGATATCATTAAAAGTAGCAATTGCAAAATTAAAAGTGCCTATTGGAATAGAGTCTAATACTTTAGCACTTGGTAGTGAGCCATTCCAACTGTAGGTTGGTTGAGCTACACCATTTACCGTCCAATTTATAGTTACACTTTTTAAAGTATCAGTTCCATTGTTCAGCAGCTGCACATAAACAGATTGGTTTCCATCAACAAATGGCTTTAATGGTCCTTGAAACTTAGTTAAACTAGCATCATTTCCATTAGGAGTATACTCATCCGCCCCTATGTCTGGCGTATGAAGGTCTCGCGCTTCCCCATCAAAATCTACAGTAACATATGATAAGGGTTTTGCTCTGCCACTCAAAAGAATGTCTTTGGTATGTAATTTAGGTCCATAAAACTGAACATCAACCGACAAGCTATTGCTATCTAACTGGCTTGCAGACTGCCATGATTTAAGATCAGAAATATTAGTACTATTCCACGACCCTAGATAATCTCCTGTTACATACAAGTTGTTATAATCAGATAGTGTATTTGAATAAGTGTAGTTATGAGATATAGCATATCCACCTGCTGTGTTTTTTAAAATATTATTAAGCAAATTGGTGTTTGAATTGCTTCCATCAAGAAAAGCAGTTGATTTTTGATGGCTGTTGGTAACTAAGACTGAGTTAAAAACAATATTAGAGTAATTGCTGTTAGCTATATAAATCCCATAACCCTCATTTGTCCCTCTAAGATAGATGAAGTTGTTCGCTACGACCGAAGGATTAGATATGCTTCCATTTAAGCCATAAAAATATGCGCCATATCTATTGGAGTGAATCTCATTTTGTTCTATTCTAGAAGTGGTTATATATTCAAAATTTATCCCATAAAATGAACCATAAGCGCTATTGGTAGTAATTGTATTTCTAGCAATCTTAACATTTTCATGATTTATAATTCGCATTCCAATGTAGTATTGACCTGTAAATTCACTATTAACAAATTGATTGCCTTGCGCATTTAAATATGAAGCATACCAGTATACCCCATAAGAGCCGCCTCGGAAACTACAATTTACAAAAGAATTATAGTTGTTCGAAAATGTGCTACTTCCGTATACCACTGCCATATTTGTTGAAGTGGAATTTACCGAGTCAACAACAAGCGCTAGCTTAAGGAAGTTGTTGTTGTTGGAATTGCTATCCAACACAATGACACGTCCATAACTCTTATTGGTATTTTGAATTGTGATGTCTTTAAAACTAAAGTAATCAGCACCATCAAATTTCACAACAAAGTTGTTTTGATAACTACCGTTGTAAAAAAGTTTCACTTTGCTGCTGTCTCCAGATTCTGATTGAAATAAGATAGTATCCTGAATGCTTACACCATCAACTTCTTTCAACACCAATTGCTCCTCGTAAATACCATCTTTTACATTAAAGTTAACCCAACCATTAACCCCTCTTTCATCAAGGGCTAGAATTGCTTCTGAAAAATTAGCAAAATCAGTTGTAGTATCTCCTATGGTATAAATTCCCTGAAGGGCCGCATATAAGTTTTCAACCAAGATGGTATCATTCGAAGACTGAGCATCAGTTGAGCCATTTGGACTTTCTACCCAAGTTTTAATTGTATATTTAGGACTAAATTGAAAATTAAAGCTCCCTAAAGTAATAGAGTCGATCATCTTTCCAGATGGTAAGCTGCCTGTCCAGTTATATGCAGTTTGGGCAACTCCATTGATTTCCCACTGTATGGTAGTGGAAAATAAAGTATCAGAGCCATTATTGTACAATTGTACTTTCACATCATTAAGTCCAGCTGAAAAAGTTTTTACTGGACTTTGAAGAGCAGTAAGTGCCGCATCGTTTGGAGGAGTTTGAAACTCATCTGCTCCTATATCAGGCTTGCTTACATCACGCAGCTCTCCATCAATATCAGTAGTAACATAGGATAATGGCTTAGCAGCCCCATCAAGACTTGAAGTTTGTGTATGCAAGTCATTTGTATCAACAAACTGCACCAACACATTCAAACTATTGCTATCTAATTTACTGGTATTAACCCAAGAACTCATATCTGAGATATTTCCTCCCCAGTAACCCAAATTTGCACCTGAAGTATAAAGGTTGTTGTAATCAGATTTTGGTGCCCCATAAATAGAGTTGGAATAAAAGGCAAAACCACCACCTAAATTTTGGAAAATATTATTGTATATATTGATATTATTATTAGAACTACCATGAAAAAATGCCTTGGATGAACTACTTCCAGGCAAAACAGCTACTGTATTGTATACGAAATTAACATAATTGCAATATTGAAGTATTACGCCATATTCGCTATTAGCTCCACCAATTTGTACGAAGTTATTAGCAACTAACAGTGGATTGGAAGCATCTCCATATACACTGTTGATTGAAAGTCCATTTTGGGCATTTCTATTTCCATAAATCTTATTTTGGGTAACGCTACCGCCACCATACATATTTTGAAATTGTGCAGCTGTATAGTAATTATAAGGAGTGTTAACATCAATTAAGTTGTTGCTAAATATTAATTCGTCGGAATAAGTAGTAAAAATAGCCTGATAGTATTGCGATTCGAAAGTACAATTGGAAACTTTTATTTCTTTCTTATTAGCAAATGAACCCAAAATGGATAATGCTCGTGAACCATTTTTAAAGTACACTTTATCAAACTCAAGCTTTGTATTTTTAAAAACAGAACGACTATACACCAAAGCCCTATTGTCTGAAGTTGTGTTATAAGGATTGGATTTAAGGACTGCACTTTTAACAAAAATATAAGTTGAACCACTATCGATATTAAATACCCTTCCATAGCTAGTTGTTGAGTTAGCATAAAAGGTAAGATCTTGAAAAACAACATTATGAGTGTTATTTAACTGCACTACATAGTTATCGGCGTATACTGGAGCAAACTCAACTGTAACTGCAGAACTATCTCTAACTTCTGATTGAAAGACAATGCTATGAGTAGAGTCAATTCTTGGAATTTTTGAAATGTTAATCTGTTCGGTATAAGTTCCACTTCTCACATTAAAAACTACAGCCCCATATACCCCACTTATATTAAGCACTTTTACTGCTTCTGTAAAACTCAAAAAGTCTGGTGAACTGCCGCCAATAGTATATGAGCCTGACAGTCCTGCTCCAATATTTTTAATTTTAAATGTATCATTTGAAGCAACCACATCTGCTACTCCATTTGGGTTTGTTGGAAAAACAGTAAAGTCAAAAAGCTCGCCATTTGAAAAACTAACATTGCCAAGGTTAACCCATGTTGTATCTCCAGAAGCAAGGCTTCCAGTCCAATTGACAGCAGATTGCATTATGCCATCCTTCTTCCAATTTAAAGTAAAACTACTTAATGCATTTCCACCAAAATTTTTAACCAATGCCCGTATTGGGTGTGATCCTGCAGCAAAAGGTTTTTCAGGGACACCTATTTCAATAATACCTGCATCAACTTGAATGGGTGTAAACTCATCTGCACCAATATCGGGTGTGGAGGTATCTCGCAGTTCTCCTTCAATGTCATCTAATACTCTGGAAAAAGGTATTCCTGCATTGTTTAAATCAATCTGAGCAACTACATAGTTGGTATCATTTATAAAATATGGATTCGTAGAAATTGAGTTTGAATCTTTTCCAGTAGCCAATTGAAGTTCTTTGAGATCTACCCTATCTCCACCGTAGTATGCTAGTTCTGTTGTGCTATAAAAATTATTATAATCCGAGCTATTTATCCTATTGTTTCCAAGCACATAATATGCATATCCTGTTTTGGCCGAAAAATTGTTATTTAATACATTAGTATTGTAAGGATACCTATAGTATAGCGCTTTATTTTGATTGTTCTCCGATGTAATATTTACAGTATTATAAATTACGTCAAAGTTGTTGCCATAATTTAAATATATTCCTTCTGCAGTGTTTGTTCCCTTCCCAATCTGTATAAAGTTATTGGCGATTAAAGCGGGAGAAGTCAATTTTAATTCACAATAACTTAGAAAAACACCAATACCACCTTCTCCACCATAAATGTGATTGTTACTAATGTTGAGGCTACTATCGCATTCATAAAGGTATATATCTCGTCTGCTAGTATATATGCTATTGGTAGATATATAATTATTTAGCAACTGCACATTATTGGTATTCCTAACTTCTATACTAGAATAATATTGATTGCTAAATCGGTTGTGTTCTACACTAAAGTTATTTATTCTATTGCTAGACACTAACTCAATGGCTTTGCTGCCATCAACAAATAAGTTTCCACTAAAAAGCTGATTGTTAGAATTGACACTATAATAGACTAGCGTTCTATTGCTGTTACTGTATGTATTCCTTTGACCTTTAAATACATTGTTGTAAAAAGATAAGTTATCACAATTTACACCAATGTCAAATACCCTTGCATAAGAACTTGTTGCAGTCGCATCAAAGGTCATGTCTTTGAAGATAAAGTTGCTTGCATCTTCTAGTTTTACTACATAATTTCCCGATGAATTTGCGCTGTAATAAAGTCTTACTTTAGAACTATCTCCGCTCGCACTAGCAAAGGTAACTGTATTGGTAGAAGATGTACCTTTTATTTTTATGATTTCAAGCTGCTCATTATAGTTGCCATCATTTACCAAGAACACTACAGGAGCACATACTCCTTTGTTTTTCAAATCAGCAACTGCAGTGCTAAAGTCTGTATAATCTGCAGTTTGACCACCAATACTATACGTTCCGGAAAGAGATGGCGATGTTGAAGTAGACAAAGTGTCATTATAATTTGAAGTATCTATAGCTCCATTTGGCATAGAGGTATACACTTTAATATCAGTTGCAGATTGGAAGTTATAGTTCCCCAAAGTAAGTTGTACTGTATTAGATCCTATACCGCCAATAGTATCAAGCATTTGTTTATAATGAAGTGGAGTTTGACTCACTCCATTAATCTCCCAGTTTACCCAAACTGAGTCGATTTGATTTTTACCGTAATTCGCTATTGTAGCATAAACATTTTGTGTGCCTGCACAAATAATGTCTAAAGAGTCAATTGAAGCGACAGCAGCATCGTTCATTCCTCCAATATGCCTATACTTTACACCTCCATTAAATTGACGAGGATGATCAGAAGGACGTGGCGCAGCACCCCCATATCCAATATTATTCCCAGTTTCGATGGTTATAATTCCATCGGTAAAAAAAGCAGACCCACTAAAAGTGTAAGTTGTATAACGCACAGGAGCACCACTACTTCCATCAATATAAAAAGCATATGTTTTTCCAGCAGGTATTAACAGGCCTAAATCATGGTTTATTGGAGAAATTGAGCCATCGCCATTTGTATTTTTATTTACTGTGGCCGTAGCTAGATGTACCCATCCGTTTGAAGTAGATATATTTGGTGAGCCATTAATAGCAGTTGTTGAGTACCATATTTGAGTATTTCCTGCACTTGAAAAAGAAGCAAAAAGAGTATCTACAATAATGGTCTGATGTGCAGTAAGATTAAATGTAATTCCACCACTTCCATTTCCACCGTTCAATGGTGGAACAGTATTTAATTGAAATTGTCCAAAGCTACTTAGCGCAGCAAACATTATTAAACTTAAAAGAAGGTTAATCTTTTTCATAATATAAATTGATGGTTGGTTGTAAAAATTAAAAAAATAGAATAGGATTTTAATTCCATTCTATTGTTGGACAAATATGGGGCGATTTATTCTAACTTGCAATAGTTAGCTACTGGACTTTAAACAACTAAGCTCAAATAAGGGAAAACCCCCACATTATGATTTAATTGACGTAGACAACTCAAAACTTTAGTAATTTTTGAAAGTATTTTTGCAATTGTATGCTATAACTAATCGTAACCAAGCTTGCACTAGGCACTTTATTTTATTGCTAATAATTAAGAGAAAGAAAATAAAAGAACTAAAATGGATGTGAAATTTATTTCTTTTTAAAACAGATTGTTTTGTTTAGAATTTAACTTCGAAACTTGAGTTACATAAAGAACAAAATGCAAAGATTTTAGCTATCCTACTAGGCTAATAATCTATAGTTCTATTGTTAAAAATAAGTAAGATGATAATAAGCTGTACCCAAGTACTATACTTTAATATTATATTAAAGTATTCAATGCTTTTAGCACTTCTTCTTCTATAGAATTTATTTGAGCTGTATTTGCTTTCTGAAATTTCTGAGCTGTAATTTTTTCATACAATTCAATGTAACGCTCGGAAATAGAGTTTACCAAGGCCGTTGACATTTCTGGAATTCTTTGACCTTCTAATCCTTGAAAACCATTTTCAATTAACCATTCACGTACAAACTCTTTGCTTAACTGTTTTTGTTTCTCGCCTTTTTGTTGAAGCCCCTCATAAGTATCTAGATAGAAATAGCGCGAAGAATCTGGCGTATGTATTTCATCAATTAAAATAATATTACCATCACTTTTACCAAACTCATATTTTGTGTCTACTAAAATCAAACCATTTTCTTTGGCCATGGCTGTTCCTTTCTCAAAAAGTGCCAAACTATATGCCTCAAGCTTTTCGTAATCACTTTTAGATACGATAGCTAATTTAATTATCTCTTCTCTAGAAATGTCCTCATCATGTCCATCATCAACTTTTGTTGTTGGTGTAATTATAGGTTTTGGAAAAGCATCATTTTCTTTCATGCCCTCTGGCATGCTTACACCACATATCTCTCTTTTTCCAGACTTATATTCTCTCCAAGCATGACCGCTCAAATAACCCCTTACAACCATTTCAATTTTAAATGGAGTGCAATATTTCCCAATGGATACATTTGGATGAGGAACCATCTCTAACCAGTTGGGAACAATATCTTTAGTTGCGTTTAAAAAATAAGCAGCAATCTGATTCAACACCTGGCCTTTGTATGGTATGGCTTTTGGCAACACATGATCAAAAGCCGAGATACGATCGGTTGCCACCATCACCAAGTAGCGGTTCGAAATGTTATAAACATCACGAACTTTTCCGTGATAAACTGCTTCCTGATTCGGGAAGTTAAAATTAGTTTCCTTTACGCTTTTCATTCTATTTCAAATCTTTGTCATTTACTTCATAAGCATCGATTATTCTTCTAACCAAATCGTGCCGCACTACGTCTTTTCCTGTGAAATAAATAAATTCTATTCCCTTGGTATTTTTTAATATTTTAATTGCCTCAAGCAAACCTGAAGGCTGGTTTTTTGGCAAGTCTATTTGAGAAATATCGCCATTGATACAAAACTTAGCATGCTTTCCCATTCTTGTTAAAAACATTTTAAGTTGGCTTTTAGTTGCATTCTGACCTTCGTCTAAAATTACAAATGCATTATCTAAAGTTCTTCCACGCATAAAAGCCAAAGGTGCTATTTGCACAATGCCATTTTCCATAAAGTCGCGCAACTTTACCGCGGGAAACATATCGTGAAGTGCATCGTAAAGTGGCTGTAAAAATGGATCTAACTTTTCTTTTAAGTCTCCTGGTAAAAATCCGAGATTTTCACCGGCTTCAACTGCAGGACGTGTAAG
>Ga0209075_1001859_pt1 | contig 19361 bp, 18 predicted proteins | sample Stecom2011_FD_187523 | JGI IMG/M metagenome (GOLD analysis project Ga0209075, IMG submission 187523) | Agricultural soil microbial communities from Utah to study Nitrogen management - Steer compost 2011 (SPAdes) (version 2) | ecosystem: Environmental > Terrestrial > Soil > Agricultural land...
TCCGTTTTTTTCCGGCTTTTTTATTATAATAAGCCTGGGGTATCGCGGTGTTGGGCTTGTGGCTGCCCGCCGGGCTGACCCCTTCATGTTTGTAATATATCTTGGCCGGAGTTTTAAGCTTCTCTTCCAGGCGACGGGCCCGGAACAACGGGGACGGCCGGTACATGGCATATAACTCCCGTACCTCATCGGGCACGGCAATCCAACGTTCCGTGCTTACCTCCTGTTCAATAAGGGACATAGGAAAAATGGGGGTCAGATCTTCCGGTTTCGCCGGTTGACGTGTTTTCGGATGAAGGGGCGGCGGCACGGGATGCGAAAGGTCGGCGGTGATATTATACCACTCGTCGGGGATTTCATCTTCCGTCAAATAAATTTTTATTTGTTCACTCATCTTTTCTCTCCTCCTCATTCTTGACTAGACTATTCTATACTAAAACCCTTTGGCGCCGCAAACTCTTTTTTATAATGGCAAAAGCTTTTTCGCCGCCCAATCGTCCTTTCCGGCGCCTTTTGGGATTTAGTCCACACTGTAATTCGGCGCTTCTTTAGTGATCTGAACACTGTGGGGATGATTTTCCCGTACCCCCGCGCCGCTGATACGAATAAATTCAGCCTTTGTGCGTAGTTCGTCAATGGTGGAAACCCCGCAGTAACCCATTCCGGCCCGCAGTCCTCCCAACAGTTGGTAAACAGTTTCCGACAAGGAACCCTTAAAAGGTACCCGGCCTTCAATTCCTTCCGGAACCAATTTTTCCTGCTTCTCTTGGAAATACCGGTCCCGGGAACCGGTACGCATCGCTCCCATGGAACCCATCCCCCGGTAAACTTTGAAGCTTCTTCCCTGATAAATTTCAAATTCTCCCGGACTTTCCTCCGTCCCGGCAAACAAATTCCCGAGCATCACGGCATAAGCCCCGGCGGCTATACCCTTGGTTATATCTCCCGAATATTTTATTCCCCCGTCGGCGATTAACGGTCGACCGTATTCCGCCGCCACCCGGGTGCACTCCATAATGGCGGTGAGTTGTGGAACACCTATTCCCGTCACCACTCTGGTCGTACAAATCGATCCCGGCCCGATCCCCACTTTCACACAGTCGGCGCCGGCTTCAAAAAGAGCCCGGGTCCCTTCTGCTGTAGCCACATTACCGGCCATTACCGGAACACGGGGATATTTCTTCTTCAACTCCCTTACTGCTTGAAGAACATTGCGGGAATGACCGTGGGCGGAATCCACCACCAGAATATCTACGCCGGCTTCCACCAACAAAGGTGCACGCTTGGAGAAGTCGGAGACTCCCACCGCCGCCCCGGCCAGTAACCTGCCTTCGTTATCCTTTGCCGAATGCGGGTGCTGCCGGGCCTTCTCAATATCCTTAATCGTGATCAAACCCTTAAGGTTAAAATCATCGTCAACCAGCGGCAGTTTTTCGATTTTATACTTGCCGAGGAGGGCCTTGGCTTCTTCCTGGGTGGTGCCAACCGGGGCGGTGATTAGATTATCTTTTGTCATAACACTGGCAATGGATTGCCGGTAATCGGTGACGAAACGCAGGTCCCGGTTGGTTATAATCCCCACCAGTTTTTCTCCTTCGGTAATAGGAACGCCGGAAATTCTGTACCTGGCCATCAAATCCAAAGCGTCCTGAATGATATTATCCGGACGCAAAGAGAAAGGGTTGGTAATCACCCCGTGCTCGGATCTTTTTACCTTGTCCACTTCCAACGCCTGCTCCTCCGGAAGCATATTCCGGTGAATAACACCCAATCCGCCTTCGCGCGCCAGGGCAATCGCCAGCCGTGCTTCGGTCACCGTATCCATCCCTGCGCTGAGTAAAGGGATATTGAGAATGATATTCTCAGTTATTCGGGTCCGGGTGGAAACCTCAGCCGGGATGACATGGGATTCAGCCGGTAACAATAAGACATCATCAAAGGTTAAACCCTCGCCAATAATTCTTTCTGTCAAGATCGACGCTCCCTTTTAAATATTGATAATATTTTACCACAACAATCTTATTTTGCAAGGGTGTTTGCAGGTTTTGTCTATATTTTTTCTTGAATAAATTATCTAATCATCAACAATTTCCGGGAAATTTCCCCGGCCATGCCGGCCTGTTCTCCCACAAGACTGGTAAACGTCTGCACACCGGCTACCAAAGTATCGTTAACTTTAAAAATCTGGTCTAATTGTTTATACAGGGATTCCAAAGCGGCAACTCTCTGCTTTATTTTTTCCGGCGCCTCTTGCAAACGCTCCAGCTCGTCGCTGACCCGGCCTACCCCGGTCTCCTGTTGCCTGGTGGTATTCTCCACCATCTCCGAAGCTTTGGTAATTTCATTGTAAAGGTTTTGCACTTTAAAAAAGAGGTCTTCCATTCCTTCCGCCCGTTCCGGAAGACTTCCGAGTTCCTCCTGGAAAGTAGCAAAGCTTTTATGTAAATCTGTAGTAACCTGCCGGATGGCCTCAATAATCACCATGATTTCATCCGCCGCCTCGCCGCTGGCGCCGGATAATTTCTTCACTTGTGTGGCCACCACCCCGAAACTTCTCCCCCGTTCTCCGGCGCGTGCCGCCTCAATGGCGGCGTTAAGAGCCAGCAGGTTGGTTTGCTCATTGATCTGCAAAATACTTTCCAGCACTTGATCGATCTTTTTTGTCTCCTCTTCCAAACGGCCAAACAAGCCCGCCATTTCGGAAAAACTCTGGGTTCTGACTTTCATATTTTTAAAATCGGCGCCGATTTCATCAAGCCCGGCTTTAATTTCTTTGGATACATTTCCGGTATGCTCCTGAACCCGCCGGAAAGACCCGGCCAGGCCTTGACTCCATTCGGCAAGGCGCCGAAAAACCTCTTGAATTTGTGTGATAGCCTCTTCAATCAATTTGCCTGCCGACCCGCTGTCATCGTCCGCCTCTTGCAGGCTCTTTAAAGTGGATATCGCCCCGGTAAAATTATCTTTCAAACGACCCAAAATATGGTGAATCTCCCTGGAAGTTTCGCCGATAACTTCATTACTGTTTAAATCGTCTTTGGAAATTTCCGCGGCTTCTTGTATCTGTTGAAAAACTTGTTCTATGGAAAAGTTAAGACAGGAACGTACCAGGCGGGTCATTACGATCAAAACGACAAAGATTATGCCTGTCCATAACACGGACTCCCGGAGAAAAAAAAGTATAATAAGACCGGCGACAAGAAGAAACAGGGACAAAAAATCCAAAAAATAGTGCGCCTGCTCTTTAACCGGCTTGGCAAAAATACCTTTAAGCAATGTGGAAAGAATTCTTTGCAGCCGGGAATTTTTTTCTGCGTCCTGGAACATTGAGACTTCCCTCCATTTTTTTTGCATTTACTTACTTATTCTTCTCTTGGTGATAAACTCCTTTAACGATCGCCCATTTTCCTGATTTCTTTTCGCAGTTTGCGGATAATCCTTTTTTCCAGCCGTGAAATATAAGACTGTGAGATCCCCAGGTAATCCGCTACTTGTTTTTGGGTTCTTTCAATCCCATCTCTTAATCCGAAACGAAGTTCCACGATGGATTTTTCCCGCCCGGACAACAAAGAAATGGCCGACGCCAACAAATTCTTATCCACTTCTTCCTCCAAGTGTTTATAAGCGGCATCATTTTCCGTACCCAAGACATCGGAAAGGAGTAATTCGTTACCGTCCCAGTCCACATTCAACGGTTCGTCAAACGATACCTCAGACCGGGTCTTGTTGTTTCTCCTTAAGTACATGAGAATTTCATTTTCTATACACCGCGAGGCATAAGTGGCCAGTTTGATCTTTTTCTCCGGATTAAAGGTATTGACCGCCTTAATCAGCCCAATCGTCCCGATGGAGATGAGATCCTCAATACCAATACCGGTATTTTCGAACTTTCGGGCAATATAGACCACCAGACGAAGATTACGTTCAATCAGCAATCCCCGGACTGTCCGGTCTCCGGTTTTTAACTTATCCAGCAGATAACTCTCTTCCTCAGTACTTAACGGCGGGGGGAGCGCTTCACTTCCCCCAATATAAAAAACACTTTTTGGATAAAGGCCGGTTCTTTGCAGCAGCCTCACGAGCGAAAGCTGCAAAAACAGGCGCAGGCGAATCCAAACCTTTCTCCACATGCCTACTCCTCCTCGTCTCACTTATCCTCCGGCAACAAGAGAAACCGGTAACAGGGCCTGGTAAAGCTCGTGCCCGGAAGAAAGATGGTATAGCCCAATCAGTACCCGCGAAATTTTCCGGGGTTCTTTCCTTATAATTGTCAGTTCATCAGGACGCACTCCCAATAAGAAACCTCTCTTATTGCCAAGCCCGTTGAAGGTAAGAAATCTGATCCTTTTCGCCCAAGCGGCCTCGATTTCCCAATCAAGCCGGCCGGAAAACTCCCCGTTGAACACAGAGGCCGCCAACCCGGCGACCTGTTCGGGTAAAATATCATGAAGCGCCCCGGCCTCCACCAGTACTACCGGTGTTTTGGTGAGAGGATCCACCAATAAATTGCCGGTATCCAATAAAGCCTGTATTTCTTTGCCTTTTCCCGCAAAGGAAAGGTGGATCGGAATCAAACAACTTTTTTCCCAAATTAGACGGTGGACGAGGCCCCATCCCAATTCCGTCAGGAGTAACAGGACGAAAAAATTAATTAAAATGACCTCTCTACCGCCTAAATGACACTGGAAAGAATACCAGAAAAGGTTGTAAACAACCGATGTCAAACCTGCGGTGAGAACAGCCAGGAAAAAGAAAACCCCGCCTGTCTTCACCAGATCTCTAAAGGACAGGGGAAAAAAGGCTGCCACCAGTAATAAAATTCCGGCGCCCACAAAATATAAAAACTCTCCCTTTCCGATCAGCCCCAGTTCCCAGCGGTAACAAAAGCTCAAATGATACAGGCCGCCGAATAAACCGGCTGCCAACAGCCGCCGCCAAGAAAATGATTTTTTCCCAATCCGGGCGGTAGCCCAAAGCAGCAAGGTATTCATGAGCCAGCTCACCATAGAGCCGCTTATCCACTCGTCAATAAAAACTTCCCGCATTGTTTCTCCCTCCCACCTTGAAAATTTTCACGGTCGCAAGAAGAATCATAAACTACCCGCAGGCATCTTTTCATATAAAATATAAACTACCGGTGAAAATGCACATTCCTTTTTTAAGTTCAATATTGCCCGTCAAAAAATAAAGATAAGAAAAACTGGAAAAACCATTTTAATTCGCACTTTTTGTCATAATATAACGCTTTTTGTCGACTGTCATCTGAAAAGACCAAAATGGCCGTTATACGGCCATTTTGGTCTTTTCAGATGCTGTCTTCTGGTTTTAGGCGATTTTTTTATTACGTTCCCGGTTACCCTTTCTTGCGTAAAAAAGCCGGAACATCAAGATCCTCACCTTCGACAAACGAATGAATGTCTAAATCATCCAGGCCCAGCCGTTGAAATTTTTTGGGGCCAAACCCGGTGGCGATTACCGTGATTCTAATCTCATCCCCCAGCTCTTCGTCGATTACCGCGCCGAAAATTATGTTGGCATCCGGATCGGCGGCTTCCGTAACAATGGCCGCCGCCTCATTGATTTCAAAAAGCCCCAAATTGGAACTGCCGGTAATATTCAACAAAACTCCTTTGGCGCCTTCGATAGAAGTCTCCAAAAGCGGTGAAGCCACGGCGTGTTTTGCCGCTTCCACCGCCCGGTTTTCGCCGGTCGCCGTGCCGATCCCCATAAGGGCGGAACCGGCGTTGGTCATAATCGTCTTGACATCGGCAAAATCCACGTTGATTAAACCGGTAATGATGATCAAATCCGAAATACCCTGAACTCCTTGGCGAAGGATATCATCAGCGACTCTAAATGCTTCGACAACCGAAGTTTTCTTGTCCACAATCTGCAGCAGGCGCTCATTGGGAATGGTAATTAAGGTATCCACTTGGTCTTTTAAAGCTTTAACCCCTTCATCAGCTTGTTTCCTCCGTACCTTACCTTCAAATTCGAAGGGTTTCGTCACGACCCCGACGGTCAAAGCCCCGGCTTCATGGGCCATTTCGGCAATAATCGGCGCCGCGCCGGTTCCGGTTCCTCCTCCCATCCCCGCGGTAATAAACACCATATCAGTATTCTCCAACACCGACTGGATTTCTTCCCTGCTTTCTTCGGCTGCTTCGCGCCCAATCTGGGGATTGGCGCCGGCTCCCAATCCTTTCGTTATCTGTTCGCCAATGCGCAACCGGATATCAGCATTGGAACGCAGAAGAGCCTGTCCGTCCGTGTTGATGGCGATAAACTCCACACCCTGCAGGCTGGTTTCGATCATCCTATTAACGGCATTTGTTCCGCCTCCTCCGACCCCGATAACCTTAATTGAGGCAAATTGCCGGTTTTCCACTTCAAATTGAAGCATTAATGCTCCTCCATTCCGTCCGTTACAAAACAAACAACAATAAATTCCACAGCCGGCGTGATAACCCTTCTGTTTTTACGATATTTTTATAACTTTTCATTTCCGGCGGGCATAAAGATCTACAATCAGTTGTACTTCCCCTTGCCCCATCCCGGTTTGCCGGGCAATATTTTTTACAGAAATTCCCTGCTGGAAAAGACCAAGTATCTCCCGGTGACGTTCAGGAACCTTACGGTGGGCTGGACGGCTTTCACAGGTATCACTACCGCCGGACCCGGCTTTTTCCGCATTCAAATCTGTTTCCGCTTTCCGGACAACTCCTTTTCGTTGCGTGGCAGAAGGAGATTTCGCCGGTTCCGGCTGTTTCTGTTCTTTTATAGTAGATTGTTCAAAAAGCATAGCCTTCACCGCCCGCTCGGTATCCGGTGGTTTGCCTTGTTCTTCCATTGCTGCTGTTTCTTTTGTCTCTTTCTCCAAGTAAGCACAAATTTCCAGCAACAACTCCTCCATTTGCCGGACACGTAGGCGCAAATCAGAAAGTTTCCGAAGGATTTTTCTCTTGTCCCTTAACCACAATAGAATAATAATTACCCCGAAAAAAAAGAAAAACTCTCCGGCCATACCTCACTCTCCTTTGCTTTTCTACACTTCCAAATCAACAATCTGACCTTTACCGTTTATCCTGTCGCGTTTGGGCGCAGTGGAATGAGAATGATTCCGCCTTCTTTCTCCACCCCGTTCTCTTCGTTCCCTGTTCCGGCCTTCCTCTTCTTTATGAATACGCCCGTCAACCATCTCCCTTTTTCGCCGGACTTGGCGTTCTTCTTCAGTTATTTCTTGCGCGACGCGATTTTTAAACGCCTCGTTTTCATCCTGCGGTTGCCGGAGAGCAACGCCCTGTATACGTTGGAGTTCAAGCGCACGGTTGAGTAACACGTGTAAATCAATGGGCTGAACCATTTGTTACCCCCCTCTACCGGTACTACCGGTAAGCCTGGACCGCCACTTCTCCTTCATCATAGGTTAATACGGCAAAATGAACTTCGTCTTTGAAAATGCGTACCGCCTTTCCGATAATTACTTTAACACCCGGGTATATCCTTTGCCGTACTTTAATTCGTCCCCTCTCCGTCTGCCTGCTGGTTATCTCCTCGTTAATCTCTACCTGCCGGGTCGTAAGTTTTTTCAGTTCCGCTTTTAAATAAAAAGATGTACGGGTAAGCCTGGCCTTCATCTCCTCCCGTTCCGGAGGAAGATCAAACCCCATTTTATTTAAAATGACCAGCGCTTTTTCAACCTTGTCCATTTCTTTTTTCATGTCAAATATCTTTTTTTCCAATTCTATTAATTCCTTGCGCAGGGCGGGATTGGCTCCCACTTCCACTTCTGTGTATGTTCCCATCCGGGAACCCAGGACCTGAATATTTATCTCATCACGGGCACGGACCACGCCACCCATGACCATGCCCTTTCGGCTTTCCAAAGTAATTTTCTGCCCGGCATTGACCCGGCTATGCAGGATGGCGTCACGGCCTTTAATTTCGCCGTTAACGTCTATACAAGCATGATCAATATAACGGGCGTAAAGATTTCCCCGGCACTCAATGACTGTCTTATCCTGTCCGACAACTCCCCCCCGCACAGTGACATTTCCTCCGGCATAAATTGAACCGCCGTCTACATTACCGCCGACTGTTACATCCCCCTCGGCCTTAACCACAAAACCGTGTTCAATATCTCCCCGTATAACCACACTACCGGCAAAATCTATGTTGCCGGTGGCGTATCCCACATTTCCCGGCACCTGGTGAATATTGAGCACCATAACTTTCTTTCCTACCAACAACGGCTCCCCGTCAATGGCGGCCACCAGTCTTTCTTTTTTTTCATCCCATAACGTGTTTTTTCCGGCGGTAAGAACTACATCTTTACCGGGCGAAGGTTTTAACTCTTCCCCCTTAACATTTCGTCCCGGAATCCCCGGAGTGGGAGGTTTTCTTTCCACTAAAACCTGGCCTTTTTTTACGTTTTGAATTAAAGAAAGCTCCCGGTGGTTAACCCGCCCGTTCTCCATTTCCTTGGGGATCAATTTTATCTTGTCGGTCTGGAAAAAAAACTTTACTGAAGCGTTCTCGCCTTTTACCGAAGGTTTACCCTCGGCGATCAAGACGGAATTAACTATCTTCTCTTCGACCGCCCTCTTGACCACCATCTCTTTGAGACCATACTTGATTTCGGCTTCCTTTATTTTTTTTAGCACTTCTTCGTGAGTAGGCCATATCCCATCTTCCGTTGCTACGCCAATTTCCAAAAAAGCCTGCATCTTATCGGGGGTCAACTCAATTTTTATTTCCGCTTTGGTTTCCTCCATTTTACAACCCCCCTTTCCATATCGATATTTTATCACATGACACTGGGTACCGGTTTCCACCGCGCCAGGCGTCCCTGCAGCCGGAAAACAGCCTTGGTATGTATTTGGGAAACTCGTGATTCGGAAATATCCATAATCTCCCCAATTTCCTTCAGGGTCAAACCTTCATAATAATACAGGGTTATCACCATTCTTTCCCGTTCGGAAAGCGCGTCTATCGCTTCAGCCAGGGCTGATTTTAATTCCGTTATTTCCATCTGTTTTTCCGGATCCGTACTTTCTAGGTTTTCTACCAGGTCCAGCACTCTGACATTTTCATCGTCAAATTTTCGCGACAACCAGTATTCGTCTAAAGAGCACAAGGTCGTACAACTCACCTCGTTCAACAATTGGTTGAACTCATCTATCGACAACTGCATGGCTTCAGCAAGCTCTTGATCTGTAGCGTAACGTCTCAAGCTGTTTTCCAATTCAAGACATGTTTTTTCTAAAACCTTCGCCTTTTGCCGTACGGACCTGGGCACCCAGTCATTACTGCGTAACCCGTCAAGAATCGCCCCTTTAATTCGGGAAACAGCATAGGTTTCAAATTTTATGCCCCGCTCAGGTTCAAATTTATCAACAGCATCGATTAAACCAAATATTCCGTAACTAACCAAATCATCAAATTCCACATTGGGGGGGAAACCGACAATAACCCTTCCGGCTACATACTTAACGAGAGGGGCGTATTCAAGGATCAAAGCTTCCCTGGCGGTCTGAGATCCTTGTAAACACTCCTCCCAGTATTGTTTTTCCTGCCTTTTATCCATGTTTACTCCCTCCACCGTATTTGAATTGGGACCGTACTTTTAAGTAAGTACTTTCGAAACAGGAGGGTTTAACTTCTGCCTATCATTTCTATATTTCAACATTTATTTTCCATTTCCTTTTTGCTTATAAAATAATCTCCGGGGAGTTCAACATTTTAATCGAAACAACCCCGGTGGCAAGATCAAACCGGACTGACCGGCCGTATTTTCCCCCGACATTTTTACCGGTTATTTTCAGGTTCCTTTCCGCAAGCAACCTTTCCACCGCCTGTACGTTCCGCAGACCAATCATCATCCGGTCGTTATGGCCGCTAAACATCTGGGCGCCGCCCGCAACCTTTACCATCACCCGGGGAAAAACAACCCCCATTTCCTTCAATTTCTCCAATAGTTCCGGAATAGCCGTATCAGCAAACTTCCCCGGTTTTTTTACCTCTCCGGTTCGTGACTTCTTCGGAAGCATAATATGGGCCATGCCCCCGCTCTTTTGGACCGGGTCGTAGACACAAACCCCTACACAGGAACCAAGACCGATTGCCGCCAGCACATCCGGAGATCGGGAAACAACTATTTCTGACATTCCGACCCGGATGAATTCGGCCATTGGCCCTTCACTCCCAACGCTTTTAAAATTGTCGACAATGACCCGGCATCGGGAACCAGAAAAAAATGCCCGGTAATATCAACTTCACAGGCTGCCAGTTTGGTTTCAATAAGCAAAGCATAATCTCCGCCGGCGCCGAGATCAACCAGAACAGTATTGAGAATCGCGCTTACCATATCAAAAGTCAACGCCGGTACGGAAGAAATCATGTTTAATTTGGTGAAATTGGAAAAAGCATAAACATAGGCGCCGGTCAGGATATTCCCGATTTCTTTTAAGGCTGATACTTCCATTTCTCCCAAAAAATTATCATCGCCTTTTCCCCTCTCCTCTTCTTCCAGGAGAAACCCGGCCAAAAAAAGGGCTTTTTCCCGGGGGAACAAATAAAGAATCTTGCCGGGAGCGTCGCCGAAAACCCGCAGATAGATTCCGACCATGGGATCTTCCGGTTGTCCCAAAATATCGCAAACATCGCTTAAAGCAATAAGGTTGACCTGCGGCACGGTCATGGCAACCTTCTTCTTCATCAACTGGGAAAGAACTGTTGCCGCGTGCCCGGCGCCGATATTACTTACTTCTTTGATCGCATCCATTTGGATGGGATTCAGTTTGTTTATTGATTCCATAAATAATCACTCACCCAAATCCGCTTCCGCCAGTTCCTTGGATTCTTCGGGACTTAGAGCCCGTTCCAAATTAAGCAGAACAATCAAGCGTTCCCCAATCTTCGCTACTCCCGATAAATACTGGGATTCTACTCCTTTCGTAATCGGGGGGGGCGGCTCAACCGCGGAAACCGGTATCCGTATAACCTCCACCACGGCATCCACCAGCATACCCACGAGCGCCTCCTGTACTTCAACAATGATCACCCGCGAATCATAGCCAAGCGGCGGAAGAGTCAAACCAAACCTTTTCCTCAAATCAACGATGGGGATAATCTCACCCCGTAAATTAATCACTCCCTCCACAAACGAAGGGGCTTTGGGTACCCTGGTCAAACCCTGGTCCAGCTTTTCGATCTCTCTGGCCTGCAAAATGTTGACGCCGAATTCCTCTTCTCCCAATTTAAATAAGACCAGTTGGATTAATTCTTCCCTGATTTCTTCTTTTTCCTTCATGGCGATCCCCCTTACCTTAAATAGGTTGTAGGCATTCAGCATTTACTTTGTAAAAGCCGATGATTATGCCACGGCCCTTAAATCCAAAATCAACGCCACCCGGCCGTCACCGAGAATGGTGGCGCCGGCGATACCGGGAATATTACCAAGATAAGTTCCCAACGATTTTATCACCACATCCTGCGGGCGGAGAAGGGTATCCACTACGCAGCCCAAACGTCGCTCACCATTACGGACGATTACCACATCCAGCTCTTCATTTTCCAAGTTACGGGCGTCTTTTACCCCCAAAACATCCTGAAGACGAAGCAAAGGTAGAACCTCCCCGCGTAACATCGTCACCTCCTGCCGGCGCAGCTTTTTAATATCTTTCCGGTCTACGCTAATCGTCTGGTCGACCAGGCTGGTAGGAATAGCATAAATCTCGGAACCGATCTGGACCATCAATGTTTGGATAATAGCCAGGGTCAACGGTAACTGAATGGTTACCGTGGTTCCCTCCCCTGGAACGCTCGACAGTTGTACCTGCCCACCCAGGGCGGAAATTCTCTCCCTGACCACGTCCATACCTACTCCGCGCCCGGAAACATCGGTCACTTCCTCGCTGGTAGAAAAGCCCGGCAGAAAAACCAGGTTGATTATTTCTTCTTCACTCATTTCCTCCAGTTGTTCCGGTGTTACGTAACCTTTGGCCAAAGCGGTATCGGCAATCTTTGTGCTTTCGATCCCCTTTCCGTCATCAACAACGGTGATTACCACCTGGTTTCCGGCTTGATGGGCATTTACGGATAACCGCCCGGTTGCCGTTTTTCCTCCGGCCTTTCTTTCTTCCGGCTGTTCAATACCGTGGTCAACACTGTTTCTGATAATATGAACCAGCGGGTCGCCAATCTCATCGATTACGGTCCGGTCCAGTTCAGTATCGGCGCCGGTTATCTGAAGATCCACCTGTTTCCCGGCTCTATGGGCCAGGTCCCGGATCAGACGGGGGAAGCGGGAGAAGACATGCTCCACCGCCACCATTCTGGTTTTAAGGACATCATCCTGCAACTCTAAAAGCAGGCGGTTTAAATGTTCCACACTCTCTTCCAAGTCTTCATGTTGTAATTCCGAACTGATCTGTTCCAGCCGGCCGCGGTTGATTACCAATTCGGCAACGAGGTTCATCAAATCGTCCAGCTTGCGGATGTCTACCCGGACGGTAAGAGCCGTCGGCGAAGTTGACACCGGGGCTGACAGTTCAGGTTCTTTCTCTTTCTGCACGGCAAACCGGTATGTCTCGCCGGAACCCCGGCGTTCCTCCGGCAATTCGTCGGGCGCCACTTCCTCCCCCTGAACATCCTGAACATCCGAGACCTTTTTTATAATCTGGACCACTTTTTCCAGAGGTTCCGTACTGACCAGGCCGATAATGAAATCGAACCTGAACCGCTCGTCTTCCAATTCGTTAGTGGAAGGAATGGTTTTGACAACTGTCCCGGCAGCCTCGACTTCCCGGATAATCATAAAAGCGCGGGCGCCTTTCAACAGGCATTCCTCTTTGAGAATTACATGGAAATGATATAGTTTTCTCCCCCCGGACAACTGTTTTTTTAGTTGTTCCTGTTCTTCTTTGAGATAACGCAACTCGAGCACCCGTCGCCGGTCCCTGCTGGAAGGCGTCAACTCTTCACGAGTGGAATACTTCTTAAGACGCTGGAGAACACCGGTTGCTTCTATATCGGCTTCGCGTCCTTCCGGTATCCCTCTGGCCAAAATTTCCAGAAGATCCACAGAGTCAAAAAGCAGATTGGTGATCTCCGGCGTCACTTCGATATCGCCACGACGAAGCAGCCCCAAAACATCTTCCATGGCATGGGTGACATCGGCCATTTTGTTAAAACCCATTGTGGCTGACGCGCCTTTTATGGTATGCGCGGAACGAAAAATAGAATTCAGGATCTCCTTGTTTTCCGGATCATTTTCCAGAGCCAACAGAGAACTGTTTAAGGTCTGTAAATGTTCCTGACATTCATCCATAAATACCCTTAAATATTCCGAGGTTTCCATCAGCTTGCACCTCCTGGATAATATTAGATTAAACCTTTAAACCTCAATTCCTGCTGTTTTTGGAAAATGAACCGTAATATTTTCTGTTTATCTTCTTCCGGTATGGCCAAAAATTTCAAGGAAGTCCAGTTCAGCAGGGTTGTCCTTCTGGTTCTGGATTCTATGGAGACAAAAGTCCCGGACCGTAAAACCCGGGCGGGCAGGTTGATTTTTTCCGCCGGTAAAAAAAGGGCGATTGAAAGCTGTTCCTTCTTAAACTTCTGTTTGGTCTCGATTTTAACGCCGCCGGCGCTCAAATCTCTGGTCTGACCCTCGATGAGCCGCATAAATTTCCGGCCGGAGATCTCTTCTTCGCTCCAAAGCTCAATGGGGATCCGGACTTCCAACCGGACATCGCTCCTTCTTTGGATACGGCCCCACTCTTCCGGCCAGGAAAGGACCAGAAACCTTTTGGCATTGACGGTTTCCGTATAAAGAACGATGCTGGAGAAAGTATAAACCGCGTCTTTTTTAATTACACTTCCCTCCGCCCGCCAGCCCGGTTCCAGTTCCAGCGGTTTCCCCATATAGAGCGGTTCGGTAATAACGAACCCGGAAATGTAAATCTTTGTAATCCGGCTCCGGAATTTTTTACTTCCTTCTCCGGTCGCCACATCCAAGACCACGGGATCTCCTTCTTGAATATGCATGGTACCACCCCAATAATCAAAGCTTTAAAGGTGTAATTACAAGTCGTTGATGCCCGGCCGACTATCTTCTAAAAAGTCGCCGCCAAAAGCTGCCCGGGCTGTGGACCGGTATGTCGGGAAGAGCAAGCAACCGGCGGGCCAACCCCAGCACATTTTTGGAAGCAGCCGCCTGTGGATTAACCAGAATAAAAGGTTCCTGATGTTTAACAGCCGCCGGTACCACGGAATCGTAAAAAACCATCCCCAAAGGTTCCACATTAAAATCAAGAAACTTTTCGGCCACCATGACCAGGCGTTCCAATACCTGGTTTCCCTCATCTTCCCGGCGAATCATGTTGGCCACCAGGTAGACCTTGGCCTGCGGATTTTCCTTGGCCAGCACCTTAATTATCCCATAGGCGTCGGCAATGGCTGTTGGTTCAGATGTAGTAACCACCATTATTTCGTCGGCGGCGATAATGAACTGGACAACTTTGTAAGAAATACCGGCGCCGGTATCAAAGACAAGAAAATCCGACCCCTTTTCCAGTTCGACCAGATGCTTCAGACACTTATCCACATGCCGCTCACTGAGATCAGCCAATTCTTGAAAACCCGAGCCCCCGGCGATTACCCGCAACCCCAGCGGCCCTTCTACAATGATATCGCGTAGACTCCGTTCACCGGTGAAAAAATGACCTAAATGATACTCGGGGGTAATACCCAAAATCAAATCAATATTGGCCAATCCCAGATCAGTATCGATCAAAGTCACCCGTTGCCGGAGGCTGACCAGACCAAGGGCTAGGTTGACGGCGAGGTTGGTCTTACCGACCCCGCCTTTCCCGCTGGTTATAGCCATTATTCTGGTCGGTGAGGATTCCTCCCTGCTCTCTTCTTTATCATTGTTTTGAACATTTACTAATTCTCTAAGCCGTTCGGCTTGGTCATGCATGGACGTACTCCTTACCTATATGCTTTTTTATTACATCCGGAGAAGCCACTTCGATATCTTCCGGAACATTCTGGCCGGTGGTCAAATAAGAGAGCGGGATTTGCACCTTTTCCAAAAAACCCAACATGTTCTGAAGATCATTAGTTTCGTCTACTTTGGTAAAAATCAGACGGTTAAAAGACAGTTCTTTGAACGCCTCGGCAGCTTCCAACATGTCTTCAAGCTTGGTGTTAATACTGAGCACCAAATGGGTTTCGTGCAGCCGGCGGCCGCTGAAAAATTGGGTTAATTCCCGGATTTGCTGTTTGTTTTTTTGACTCCGTCCTGCGGTATCCACAAGGATAAGATCTTTTTGCTCCAGCTTAAGAAGGGCTTTTTTGAATTCACTAATAGTATAGACCACGTGAACCGGGAGGTTTAAAATTTCGGCGTAGGTCTTCAGTTGCTCCACAGCGGCAATCCGATACGTATCGATGGTGACCAACCCTACCGACTTGCCCTCAAAAAGGGAAAAATTGGCGGCCAGTTTGGCAATGGTGGTGGTTTTCCCCACCCCGGTGGGACCAACCAAAGCCACCACCGTTGGTCGGGCGTGCAGCTTTACCGGCGCAAATGAGGGACAAAAAAATTTGGACGGCGCCGGTTCTTCACTTGTTACCGGAGCCCGGGAAACTTGTTTGGACATACCTTCCACCGCCAGGCGAAGCTCACCCAGTTCTTTCCGCAGCACCTCCAGTTCCGGAAGAATATCCTCTCTTTCAGGTCGAGAAGGGGAACGCCTGGTTTTAACCGCAGCCTCTTTTATGTTCAATTCTTTCCTGTTCAAGTGCTCGTCAACTGCGGCCAAAACTTCAAAGCGTTTCTTGCTGAAAAAACCCAAAAAACCTCCTTCCTTGTACGTACGGGAATTAAGAATTAAGGCGTCTGGTCCTAATTCACGTTTTACTTTTGTGACAGCCTCCTGCGCAGTATTGGCCACATATCTTCTTACTCTCATTCACCCACACCTACCATTCCTAAAGAATGCACCTCTGTTTCGGGAAGGATTTCTTGATATGAAATAACGGCCACCTTGGAAAACATGCGTTCCGCAATACTCCGGACATAAGCCCGGAGTACCGGAGATACCAGCAAAATAGGATGGTGATTTTCCTGCATAACCCGGCGCACTTCTTTTCCCAGGGAATCATAAAACCTGTTCAACCAAGTAGGATCAAGCGGCCGTGCTTCCCCTCCTTCTTTTTGCGCGGCCAGCAACCGCTCTTCTGTCTTCGGCGCCAGGGTCAACACGCGCAATGTTTTGCCGTCCGTGGACAGCATCTTTGTTATCTGCCTGGCCAGCGCGGCCCGGACATATTCTGTCAACATGCCGGTGTCCTTGGTTACCGGCGCGTAGTCGGCCAAGGTCTCCATTATGGTCACCAGGTTCCGGACGGGAATTCCTTCTTTCAACAGGCGGGCCAAAACCTTTTGTACCTCCCCCACGGTCAACAAATTGGGAATCAACTCCTCCACCACCACGGGATAATCATTGCGCAGGTGGTTGATCATGCTCTGAACTTCCTGGCGTCCAAGCAGTTCATGGGCGTAACTTCTGATTATCTCCGTCAGGTGGGTGGCCAGTACGGAGGGAGGATCTACCACCGTATAACCGGCCATTTCCGCCTTTTCCCGCTGGTTCTCGGATATCCAAAGGGCAGGCAGATCGAAAGCCGGTTCCCGGGTACGAATCCCGTCAATTTTCTCGGTTATCCCTCCGGCATCCATGGCCAGGTAGTGACTGGGCATCAATTCTCCGGTGGCCACTTCCACACCCTTTATTTTAATAACATACTGGTTGGGGGAAAGTTGCATATTGTCACGAATCCGAATGGGCGGCAAAACAATCCCCAATTCCACCGCGACCTGCCTGCGGATCATACTCACTCTTTCGAACAAGTCTCCGCCTTGACCTTTGTCAACCAGCGGAATCAAACTGTAGCCAATTTCCAATTCCATGGGATCCACCGCCAGCAGGGAAAGAACATTTTCCGGCCGGTAACCCGCGTCTTCTTCCACCGGGACTTCGTCCTTTTTTGCCGCCTCTTCTCTCTTTCTTTCCCGGTAGAGAATATATCCCATGCCTCCCAACAGGGCGGCGATGATTAAAAAAGGAACGGTCGGCATTCCGCGCACCAGCCCGAACAGGGCAATCACTCCCGCGGCTATACCAATAATCCGGGGATAAGCAAGCAACTGCCCGGTAAGATCCGTACCCATATCCGCTTCCGAAGCGGAACGGGTCACCAGGATCCCTGTTGATGTGGAGATTAACAGGGCGGGAATCTGCGATACCAGGCCGTCGCCAATAGTCAGCAGGGCGTATACCTGAATTGCGCCCGCCAGGTCCAACCCCCGTTGAAAAACACCGATCACAAATCCTCCCAACAGGTTGATAAGGGTGATAATAATCCCGGCGATGGCGTCGCCCTTGACAAACTTGCTGGCCCCGTCCATAGCCCCGTAAAAATCCGCCTCGCGTTCAACCTCTCTCCTTCTCTTCCTGGCCTCTTCTTCATTAATCAAACCGGTGTTTAGATCCGCGTCAATACTCATCTGCTTGCCGGGCATACCGTCCAGGGTAAACCTGGCCGCTACTTCCGCCACACGTTCCGCGCCTTTGGTGACCACCAAAAAATTAATCACCGTCAGTAGTAGAAAAATGACAAAACCGACCACCGGGTTCCGGCCGGCGACAAAATTACCGAAAGCCGCAACAACATCCCCGGCATAGGCGTTTAAAAGAATCAACCTGGTGGTGGAGACATTAAGCGCCAGCCGAAACAGGGTAACCACCAGCAACAAAGAGGGGAAAACGGAAAAGTCCAGCGCCTTGTGGACATTCATGGTCAACAAAAGAATCAAGAAAGCCATGGTAACATTGAATGTGAGAAAAATGTCCAGAAAAATTGGCGACAAGGGAATAAAAAACATTACCAGGATCAGGACGATGATCGCCACCATTACGATCTCGCCCCCCTGCAGTATACGATTTAAAGATACGGTTCTTTCCATATTATTCGCCATTTTTTCCCCCATAAACCGGTTTTTTTACCCTGCCGCGATAAATTGTAAAACACTGCGGTTTCGTTTTATTGCCGGGCAGCCTGCCGGCCGCCGTGCCGCAACTGGTAAACAAAGGCCAGCACCTCCGCTACCGCCTGATACAGGTGCGCAGGGATATAATCACCCACTTCTACTGCTTTATAAAGCGCTCTGGCCAAAGGCTTGTTTTCCACCAGCGGTACATTGTGTTCAGAAGCTGCCGCCCGAATTCTTTCGGCCAGGTATCCTTCTCCTTTGGCCAAAACCTGCGGCGCCCCCATCTCCTCCTGATCATACCGCAAGGCCACCGCCAGTTGCGTCGGGTTGGTAATTACCACGTCGGCGCCGGGAACCTGTTGCATCATGCGTTTTGTCGCCATTTCGCGTTGTTTACGTCTGATTCTGCTCCGGACCAGCGGATCGCCTTCTGTCTGCTTGTGTTCATCCTTGACTTCTTTTTTGGTCATGCGCAGGCCGCGAATATATTCATAACGCTGGTAAAAAAAATCGATAACCGCCATTACCAACAGGAAAAGACAAATCCTGGTCACCATCTGAAAAAGCATCTTCCAGGTCATCTCCGCGACCTGCCACACCGGCGTAAGCATGGAAGTCTCCGCCATCGGAAAAGCCCGGCTGAGATAGGTGCTCCGGATGATCATCGCCACCACGGTTAATTTAAACAAGGCTTTAAACAATTCCATCAGCGAACGGGGGGAAAAAAGCCTCTTAATTCCCTGTGCGGGGTTAATCCGGTCCCAGCGCATCTTTAATGTTTCCGCAGTTAAAATTCCCCCGGTCTGCAAAAGATTAATCGCCACTCCCGCCACGAGGACGGAAAGTCCCACCGGCAGAAACGAAACCAGGATGAAAAGAAACTGGTTATGAAAGATGTTGGCCAAAGAACTCTCATCCATGGCAATATTTAAGGTTTCCGGCCGAAAACTCTCCAGAAAAAAATTGTAAAGGTTCCGCAGAAAGAAACCGCCAAAAATATTAAGCGCGGAAAAGGCAATCAGAACAATCAATACGGAGTTGAATTCCATGCTCCGGGGAACCTGTCCCTTTTTTCTGGCCTCGGACTTTTTACGCTCCGTTGGTTCCTCGGTTTTCTCCTCTTCGGCAAAAAACTGTAAATCCCAATACCACAAGGAAAGAACGCCTTTTTCCTGTTTTTTCATTACCGCCCCCTCCCTACTGCCGTGATTATCCGCAACAAATCCCGCCAAATTTCGCCGGAAGGCGATAGATAATCGGCAAACCACCGGATAAAAACCGCCATGCTTAACCAGAG
>Ga0209075_1001860_pt1 | contig 19356 bp, 19 predicted proteins | sample Stecom2011_FD_187523 | JGI IMG/M metagenome (GOLD analysis project Ga0209075, IMG submission 187523) | Agricultural soil microbial communities from Utah to study Nitrogen management - Steer compost 2011 (SPAdes) (version 2) | ecosystem: Environmental > Terrestrial > Soil > Agricultural land...
ATTGAAATTAATGGGTAGAAAAAGTTTCTTTTCTCTTTTTTAATTGAATATCCAAATCGCTAATAGTTTCTTTTACGGCCAATTCAAAATTACTTTCTGTTGAAGTAGCAAAAATTCGTGGTCCAGGCAAACTCAATTCCATATTACAAATTTTACCTTGCTCCTTTTGATTGTTATCTTGTTTAAAAATTACATCGCATGTAATTAACCAATCATATCTTTTTGCTAGTTTTTCTAATTTTCCGGTAGTGAATTCCGATAGAGAATCGCTTGAATCCATGTTTACGTATTGAATGATAATGTTCATAAGGTCTGTATTTATTTTGAAGTTGTAATCTATTACAATATTATTAAAAATCAAAGCCATTTAACATGATTAATGTCAATAAAACCTCATGTAATTGTCTTAATTTAATATTAATATATGGATAGGTTTTTACTTATTTATACTTTTAATTTCGTGGCGTTTTCAACTCCTTCAAGTGCCAATCGTCTTTTTGTAGCTCTTTCTAAAGTCGCATGATATTGATCGATGGCTTCGTCATATCTTCCTTGCTCCAAAAGCCATTCTGCATACAATTCGCTAGTTGGTTTTATAATTACTGGAGGTCCATAACTATAACTAATAGCTTGTTCTTGTAGGGTAGATTCCTTCAAAAGTTCTTCGGTTACAAATACATCTTTTTCCAACCAAGCTTTTAATCCTAATAATTGTTTAAGCATGACTTGAGATTGTTTCACATCTATTTTTGTAGGTGTATCTCTAGAAAGCGAAGAACACATGGCAAATCCATTATCTAAATTTGCTACAAGCAAAGATTCCTTATCAATATCCTTAGATATCGAATCAATAACAACCTCTAGTTTTTCATTATTCCCATCTAAAAAGGCACGATAACCTTCAATAAAATAATATTGAGATTGAACCGTCAGGTTTAAATTTGAAATATCTACTTCTATGCTGGCAACATCAGAATTCCATTGATTGGTTTCCACCAAATAAGTGCCTTTTAAAAACACCAAATAAGTCTTGACTTTATTTGTAGGTGTTTCCTTTACGTATTGTTCCATGTCTGCAACCATTTGCCTGGCTTTCAGAAAATCCTCTTTCTGTAAATAACCATATTGCAACCAATGAAATGCATGAAATCCACGCGCATTATTATCTAAGTTTTTACGCTCCATCCTATTTAAACTTGCCTGATAAGAGTCTATATTCGATGAGATAACCTCATCCCACATACCTAAAGCCACATAAATATGAGAGGGCATGTGAAGCGCATGACTGGCATCTGGCGCCACTTTTGAGTAACTATTAGCAGCATCAAATGCAAGTTCGGCATGATAAGGATCGTCGTATGAATGTATTAAATAATGAAGTGCTCCTGGATGTTTTGGGTTTTTGTTCAACACCTTCTTTGCTATTTCAGCGCCTTCATCATAAATGGAATCGTCTCTACCCTCAGGCACAGAACCTAAAAGAGAAATAGCATAAAAAGCAGCAATTTCATTATTTTCAGGATGAGCTTCATGAAGCGATTGCATATATTTTTTATAGGCTTTATCTCTATTTACCTTTGGGGTTTTAGGTGTATATAAAACTTCAACAGCTTGTAAAAACCCTCTTTCGATAGTTGAATAATCCAGATTTACCCGAAGATTTTTCACTTTCGCAACGGCTGCAGAACCCGCTTCGTAATCCTGCTCCCCCCAAAGACTATGATTGTATGTCATGGCCTCTCCCCAATATGCCATAGCCATTTTTGGGTCTGCCCTTTGAGCTTCTAAAAAAGCCTCTCGAGCATCTTCATATTCAAAACTATGTAGTAGCAATAAGCCATTTTTAAAATAATCTTGAGCCTGCTGATTTCCAGTTACTTGAAACTCTATAACTCCAAGTTTATCCGTGTTTTTATCGATGTTTTTACAAGAAATAATTGAAATAATAAGCATTAACGCTAAGAGACTCTTTATTTTAAAAAACATACATATTTTAATTTAAGTGTAGATTTAAAGATACATAAAATTATGAATTTCAGAAAGCTACTTATCTTAAACTTATCATTCTCAAAATAGATTCTAATAGAAAATTAGTCTTTCTAGAAATACACAACAGTGCTATATTGAAGTTGGGATTCAGCAATAATTACAATAAATAAAGTTCTTCGGGAAAATTAACTGTAACTTTGCACGCAAATAAAATGACATCTAAAATTGTCATTCTTCAAAAACAATATATGTCATTTAACACCTTAGGTCTTTCTGAAGATATTCTTAAAGCCATCAATAAAAAAGGATATACAGAACCTTCACCTATACAAAGCAAAGCCATTCCACCTATTTTAGAAGGTAGAGATGTTTTAGCTTCTGCCCAAACCGGTACAGGAAAAACAGCTGGATTTACCTTACCTGTATTACAAATTTTATCTCAAGAGCAACAACTACGTCAACGTCCTGTCCGAGCTTTGGTTTTAACTCCTACACGAGAATTAGCGGCGCAAGTATATGCCAATGTAAAGGAATATAGCGAATTTCTGGATTTGCGTTCTGCAGTAATTTTTGGTGGAGTGAACCAGAAACCACAAGTAGCAACCTTAAGACAAGGTGTTGATATTTTGGTAGCTACTCCTGGCCGATTGATCGATTTATGCAATCAGAATATTTTATCTCTTTCTAAGGTAAGTATTTTTGTTTTAGATGAAGCTGACAGAATGTTGGACATGGGTTTTTTACGCGATATTGAGCGTGTTATTAAAATGATGCCAGCAAAAAGGCAAAACCTAATGTTTTCTGCGACCTTTTCTCAAGATATAAAGAAATTGGCCCATGGTATTTTAAACAAACCAGTACAGGTAGATGCAACTCCAGAAAACTCGACCGTAGACGCCATTAATCAAAAAGTGTATCGTGTGGCAAGTGGAAAGAAAACCGATTTAATTATCAAGTTAATTTCCGATGGCAATTGGAAACAAGTTTTGGTTTTTACAAGAACCAAACACGGTGCCAATAAGTTATGTAAGAAAATGGTAAGTGCCGGAATTTCGGCAGCAGCCATTCATGGTAATAAAAGTCAAGGAGCTAGAACCAAAGCTTTGGCTGGATTTAAAAACGGAAGTATTAGAATTTTGGTAGCTACAGATATTGCAGCTCGTGGTTTGGACATTCCATTATTACCTCATGTTATAAATTTCGAACTTCCAAACATCTCTGAAGATTATGTCCATAGAATAGGAAGAACTGGACGTGCTGGAGCAAGTGGTGAAGCTATTTCTTTAGTAAGTGCTGATGAAACAACCTATTTAAGAGATATTGAGAAATTGGTGGGCCTTAAAATTCCTCAAGAAATCTTAGAAGGTTTTGAACCAGACCCAAATGCTTCAACCGAACCTAAAAAACAAGGCGGAGGCGGTAGAAATCAAAGACCGCAACGTACAGCTCCAAAAAGTGAATCTAGCAGCAAAAAGACTAAGCCGAGCAGCGATAGAAGCGGTAGAAATAGAAGATAAGTAATGACACCTGAACTAAGAGATAAAATTATAGATATTTGCGCAAAGAAAATAGCACAAAAAGGGCCCAATGTCGGACTTTCTTTTTATGCTTTTTTTGCGAATAAAAATGATGATCCAAAATTGTTAATGGAAGCTGCTACTTGGTGGATTAAAACCCACGAACTCGATCATTTTGAGAAAGCTGTAAAAATACAGAAACTTGTTTTAGAAGCATAAATGGAAACACAAGCAAATAATCCATTACATGGTGTTAAGCTGGAGCAAATAGTTACAGAACTTGAAGCGCATTATGGCTGGGAATATATGGGACACATTATAAACATTCGTTGTTTTCAAGATAATCCATCGGTAAAATCCAGTTTAAAGTTTTTAAGAAAAACGCCTTGGGCAAGAACCAAGGTTGAGTACATGTACTTGAAGATGTTAAAAAAATTACCTCCTAAAAAGGAGTCTTAAGCTTCTTGTTTACCCTAATTTTATAACCTACAGCCAATTTAGCCTTGGTATTACTGTACAAGTAATTCAATCCATAGTCTAAATTGGTGGTGTAAATACCGCTTCCATAAGCTATGGTCGTATAAAAGTTCTTAAAACTATAGCCCAATCCTGCTTCGAAATCCAATTTATACAAAAGCGGATTTGACACTTTATAATCGCCAGTTTCCACATATCCTTTTTTATACATAAGTCCAATCCCGGGAATAACATTTAAGGTCGCAAAAAAGTTGGCTGGTAAAACAAAAACGGATAAAACACCCGCCGAAATTCCAGCTCCAGCTCCCTTAAGTCCATCTAAATAAGCATCTTGATTATAAATACCATTATCAGGTATTAAAGGGCTGTCTCCGCTAATATTATTATACACCATAAATCCCCCAACACCAGCAGATATAAAGTGTTTCTTTTTTTCCTCAGAAAGTCCAGCTTTTAGAATAGAAGAGGAGAAAGAAATCGTTTTAAAGGTATATAAATAGTTAAAACCTATAGAAAGCGATGTCACATCATCTCTAAAAAACTCGGGTTCATTAAAATTATTTTTAACATTAAAACCTTTGTACCTCTGCACATATAAATTGACCAAATTGTGTTCTCCTACAATTAAAGACCCTTGTAAATCGAAACGTTTTGTAGGGTTTTCCTCGTGTCCTTTTAGATTGAAAGCAATATCTATAATTAACTTACTAGTACCTAAACCAATACCAACTCCTGCCCTATTATTTGGTGTAAAAGACACTTTATCGCTATCCTTTCTCAAACTAAAACTTTGCCCTTTATAGTTTGTAAAAACTCGAATAGACCAATTATTCATATCTCTATCAATGAGCAACGTATCAATAGCCTGTCTAGTGCTTAAAGAATCCTTTTTACTTATCTTCTGGGCATGTATCAAAAAACTTGAACACAACAAGCAAAGTAATATGATGTATTGTTTTCCCATGATGGATTTAAGTGATAATAAATTTTGTAATTTTCATTGAATTTAGTGTTATTTTCCGTTTTTTTGATATAAAATAACATCTCTTTTTAAAAATTTTATTGATATGAAACTCGTTTTTGCAACAAACAACCTAAATAAATTAAAAGAAGTTCAAGTATTAATTCCTGAGCATATTCAACTATTAAGTCTTCAGGATATTGGCTGCCATGAAGACGTTCCAGAAACACAAAACACTATTGAAGGCAACGCCATACAAAAAGCTGAATACATCAAAAAAAAATATGGTTACGACTGTTTTGCAGATGACACCGGTCTGGAAGTTGAGGCTTTAAATAACGAACCTGGCGTATATTCTGCCAGATATGCTGGCGAACAAAGAGATGCAAACGACAATATGAATTTATTGCTCGAAAACTTAAGAGATAAATCCAACCGACAAGCAAAATTTAAAACCGTAATCGCATTACATTTAAATGGCGAAGTAAAAACTTTTACAGGAATCTGCGAAGGGAATATAACAGAAGAAAAACATGGAGAACATGGTTTTGGTTACGACCCCATTTTTAAGGCAAATGGCTATACACAAACCTTTGCTGAAATTTCTTTGGACGAAAAAAACAAAATAGGTCATCGTGGTAAAGCCGTGAAACAACTTGTTGAACATTTAATGACCTTATAAAATAAAAACTCCTGATTAAGATTTCCAAATAGAAGTTTATATCCATAAATCTCAAACACTAATAAATTATATTTGGGATAACCCAAAACTAACAGTTTATATAAACTCGATTATATAATTATAACCAAATTTAAACAAAATGAAAAAACACCTACTTATTCTTTTAGCATTAATTTTATGCCTTAATTCCTATTCTCAAATTTCTTTTGAAAAAGGATATTACATCAATAATGCAAATCAAAAAACCGAATGTTTAATAAAAAATGTTGATTGGAAAAACAACCCAACTGAGTTTGAGTATAGACTATCGGAAAGCAGCGAAGCCAATAAAGCAACTATAAGTTCAGTACAAGAATTTGGTGTTTATAACATTTCCAAATACATAAGAAGGACTGTAAATATAGATAGATCCAGTGAGAATATTAATAATTTAAGTAACGACAGAAATCCCATATTTAAAAAGGAAGAACTCTTTTTAAAAGTATTAATTGAAGGTAAGTCTAACTTATATGAGTATAATGATCTTAATTTAAAAAGATTTTTTTACTCTTCGCAAAACGCTAAAGTTGAACAATTAATTTTTAAAAGCTACAAAACTCCAGACAATAGTATTGGCAAGAACAATAGATATAAACAACAATTATGGACCGATTTGAAATGTCCCGATTTTAAAATGAGTAAAATTGAAAGTGTTGCTTATAATAAAAATGACTTAGTCAAATATTTTACCGATTACAGTGAATGTTTTAACAAAGATCTAACCTATTTCGAATCAAAACAAAAAGGACATTCTTTTAATCTAAATATCAGACCTCGTTTAAACAGTTCTTCACTATCCATAAGCAACAATAATTTTAAAACTATTAATTTCGACAATGAATTAGCGTTTGGAATTGGATTAGAAGCCGAATTTATTTTGCCATTTAACAAAAACAAATGGGCCATTGCAATAGAACCAACTTATCAGAATTATAAATCCGAAAAAATTACCGATATAACTAATATGGTTGGAGGAAAAATAATAGCTAATATCGATTACAGTTCTATTGAAATCCCTGTCAGTTTAAGACACTATTTCTTTATTAATAAGAATTCGAAAATTTTTCTAAATGCCTCCTTTGTATTGGATTTCAGTTCTAATTCATCGGTTGAATTAACTAGATTTGATGGCACCCTCTATAAATCGTTAGAGATTAAAACACGAAATAATGTAGCCCTTGGTATTGGTTACAAACAAAATGACAAATATAGTCTGGAGGTAAGATACCAAACAAATAGAGAGATTTTGGGTGATGATCCTTCTTGGATTTCAAAGTATAACACGTTATCATTCATATTAGGATACACAATATTCTAAAAACACATCCAATCCAATCTTAAACAAAATAGATAACAACAAATAGAAAAGCATAAAGATTTGGGCAAATCAAAACATAGCATTCCAGTATTAAGTCCGATCGTTTTTAGAAAGGATCATATCAAAAATAATATGGATGATTTATTAATTGATGATTCCATTACTCAGTTTTTTATTCATTCTTTTAAAGATGATGATGTGTATCTCAATCTTCCGCTTCCTCCTCATAAAAAAACAGTTCATGACTTTGTATTTATCAGAAATGGCAGCATGACAAAAAGTTTGGGGGTTGAATCTTATCAATTGAAGAAAAACGATTTTCTATTCACACCTAAAAACAGTATCACCACCACAACTTTTGTATCTACTGATTTGGAAGGTTTCTATGGTCATTTTTCAGATGAGTTTATTGGTGCAAATCCCTTTTTGGGCATTTGGACAACACAAACCAGCAATCAAAATTATTTGAAAGTACCCGAAGAGGAAGTGGCAAATTTGGAAATTTTATTGGACCGCATGGTTCAATTGTATAAAGGCCGGAAAAAGCATTCCAATAACAATCGCTTAATCACTTTTTATCTTTCCACTTTCATAGCAGAATTATTTTTGACTATCAAAAAACAAGCACTTAAACCGAGACCAAATAATGATGTTTTCTCAAGTTTCATGAGTTTAGTTCACAAACAGTTTAAGCAAAATTGGACCATTCAAGAATATGCTGAAAAACTGAATATTACACCCAATCATCTAAACAAAAGAGTAAAAGAAGAAATTGGAAAAACAACCTCAGAAATTATTAGGGAAATCACTATTTTGGAAGCTAAAGTATTATTGCTTCAAACCAACATGTCAATCAATGAAATAAGTATGGAACTAGGCTTTGATGATGCTTCTTACTTTAGCCGGCTTTTTAAAAGTGAAACCAACTACACACCTTCAAATTATCGGAAAATGATTGATTTATCCTAGTTTAAGCCTAAATTATCCTTAAAAACCGACTAATGAACCCCTATCTTTGCTGAAAACACATAAAATGAAACTTTACAAACTTAAGTCTACTTTTTTAATTCTTACATGGGTTCTTACAAGCTTCGTTTCCTGCAAAGAATCGCCTAAAGCCGAATCGGTTAAAAGCGTAATGACAAGTGATGAATTAAAAAAACTATCAAAACAAGATACAATAATTATAACTCTAAATTCAAATGACAAAATGCAGTTCGATCAAGCAGAAATAACTGTTTTTGAAGGTCAAACGGTAGTTTTAACCTTAAATCACACAGGTACCATGCCCATTACGGCAATGGGACATAACTTTGTACTGCTTACCAAGGGAACATCTATTTCAGAATTTGCCAAACTTGTAGTAAGCAAAAAAGACAACGAATATATTCCAACAGATCAAAAAAATATTATAGCTTATACCGGTCTAATTGGTGGTGGTGAAAGTACCACCGTTACTTTTAAAGCACCCGAAAAAGGAACCTATGACTTCTTATGTTCGTTCCCAGGGCATCACTCCATTATGAAAGGCAAGTTTAACGTTAAATAAATTTTATAAAATGTATCATATTCTAAAAGAATCACATAACGGAATTGGAATGCTTTTACTTTTCCTTCTGTTGCTAGTAGTCGTTTTCATTTTAATCCGATTTTTATTAAAAAAACCTCTCAATAAATCGGTAAAAATCGCGGCTTTGATTGGATTGATCGTAACACACATCCAAATACTAATTGGAATTGTACTTTATTTATTATCTCCGTTAGGACTGTCAAACTTTTCAGGCGAATCTATGGGCCATTCCATATCCAGATTTTACATCGTTGAACATCCAATTGGAATGATATTAGCTGCAATTTTAATTACAATAGGTTATAGAGTGATTAAAAAGAGCAACTTAACCGATAAAGCCAAATACACACGATTGTTAATTTATTACATCCTTGGATTTGGAATTATAGCCTACTTAATCCCTTGGTTCTTATGGTCTTAAAAAAAGATATCAACAACCATTTCCCTTCCAATTAAAAGTTCTAATAATCTTTCTATTAAAATTTTTTTACCTCCAACGTAATTCGTATAAAATAAAATTGTACATTTGCACCTTGAAAAAAATCTAATAAGCCATTTTTGCTTATTTAGATTATTAACTCCTCAGGGTGAGGGTGTGTTACTGGAAGTTAAGGGTTAAGTATGTCGATTCGCTTCTTTTGTAACACGACATAATTTAATCGAATACTTATACACACCGAATGAACACATTCCAAGATTTGGGTCTTAATAACGACCTATTACAAGCTATTACCGACATGGGTTTTGAAACCCCAAGTGATGTCCAAGCTAAAGCCATTCCTATTTTATTAGAAAAAGAAACAGACTTAGTAGCATTGGCTCAAACAGGTACTGGAAAAACAGCTGCTTTTGGCTTTCCAATGCTACAACAAATCAATATTGAAAGCAGAACAACTCAAGGATTAATCTTATCTCCTACTCGCGAACTTTGTTTACAAATTACCAACGAGATGAAACAATATGGAAAATATTGTAAAGGTCTTAACGTGGTTGCTATTTATGGTGGATCTAGTATTCAAGATCAAGCCAGAGAAGTAAAAAGAGGGGCTCAAATTATTGTGGCAACTCCGGGTAGAATGAAAGACATGATCAAGAGAAACATGGTCGATATTTCTAAAATAGAATATGCTGTTTTAGATGAAGCCGACGAGATGTTAAACATGGGTTTTAAAGAAGATATTACCGATATCTTATCGCATACACCTCAAGAAAAAAGCACCTGGTTGTTTTCTGCAACCATGCCTAAAGAAGTTTCCAACATTGCTAAAAAGTTTATGAAGAATCCTGTTGAAATAACAGTAGGAAACAAAAACGAAAGTACCAATCAAGTATCTCATGAATACTATTTAGTAAATGCTAGAGATCGTTATAATGCCTTAAAACGTTTGGCAGATGCGAATCCAGATATTTTCTCTGTAATTTTCTGTAGAACCAAAAGAGACACTCAAAAAGTGGCCGAAACCTTAATTGAAGACGGGTATAATGCAGGAGCCTTACACGGAGATTTAAGTCAGAACCAAAGAGATATGGTGATGAAATCTTTCAGAAACAAACAAATACAAATGTTAGTAGCCACAGATGTAGCCGCTCGTGGTATTGATGTGGACGATATTTCTCACGTTATAAATTACCAATTACCTGATGAACCTGAAATTTACACACACAGATCTGGAAGAACCGGACGTGCTGGTAAAACTGGTATTTCGATGGTTATTGTTTCTAAAAGTGAAGTACGTAAAATAAAAAGTATTGAACGTATTATTAATCAGAAATTTGAATTGAAACAAATTCCTGATGGTATGGATATTTGCGAAGTACAATTAATGTCTTTAGCTAATAAAATTCATAATACAGAAATAAATCCAGAAATAAACAAGCATCTAGACAACATCAACGAGTTGTTTGCTGAAACCACCAAAGACGAATTGATTAAAAAATTCTTCTCTGTAGAGTTTACTAGATTCTTTAATTATTATCAAAAATCCAAAAACTTGAATACTACCGATTCATCTTCATCTAGAGGTGAGGATTATGATGGTGGTGGAAGAGATTATTCTAAAAACTCCAACGACTCTAGATACTTTATTAACGTAGGTAGTAAAGATGGTTACGATTGGATGAAATTAAAGGATTTTCTAAAAGAAGTTCTAGATTTAGGAAGAGACGATGTCTTTAAAGTAGATGTTAAAGAAAGTTTTTCATTTTTTAATACCGAAAAAGATCACCAGGAAAAAGTACTGGCCTTCTTTACAGATTATAAGCACGATGGACGTTTTGTAAACGTTGAGATTAGCGAAGATTTAGGAAAAGGAACCAGTAGAAACAAAAGACGTAACGATAGCGGAGGAGGCAGAAGACGTAGCGAAGATAAGCCAAGAGGCGAGAGACGTTCTAGCTCCAATAGCGATGGCAACAGAGGCGATAGACGCCCAAGTTCTAGTAGCAGTAGTAGAAACGATAAACAAGGTGCAAGTGCAAGTAGCAGCGAATCCCGCTCAAGACGTTCTGGCTCTCCAATTGCGAGACCTCGACGTTCTAGACGCTAGATATTATTGTTAATTTTTAGTCAAATTATAAGATAGCACAAGGTAATATCGTTTTGTTTAGTACTTTTATGGGCAATATGGCGTTAATGAAAAAACTACTTTTCCTTTTTATTCTCTTAATTGGGACCTCCTTGATGTTTGGTCAGACAGATACCACTGTAAAAGGTTTGGTTATCAGCTCGTCTGAAGGAACACCCTTGGAGAGCGTTAATATTGTTAACATTAACGAAGTAAAAGGAGCTATAACTAATTCGCGCGGAGAATTTGAAATTAAGGCAAAAGCCACAGATACGCTCCATTTTTCATATTTAGGTTACAAATCCATTCGAGTACGCGTAACTAACGATTGGATAAAATATGGAAGCTCTACAATTACATTGACAGAATTAGCTTTTGCTTTGGAAGAAGTTGTAATTAACGAGTTTAAGCTTACTGGTTTTCTGGAAGTTGATATTAAACAAGTAATACCTCTTAATACCAATTATCGTTATAGCATTTCTGGATTAGAAACGGGTTATGAAGCTGGAGGAAGATCTTCAAACGCTGTAACTCGAGTCTTAGGAGCTGTTTTTAATCCCGCCGATTTTTTACACAGCATGTTTGGAAAACAACCCAACGAAATGCGTAAGTTGAAACAAATGAAGCAAGACGACGAAATCAGAACCCTATTGGCCAATAGATTCGACAGGGAGATGTTAGTAGCGCTTTTACAGGTAAATCGTGTGGATTTGGATGAAATAATTAGGCAGTGTAACTACTCCAAAAGTTTTATTGAAACTGCAAACGACCTTCAGATATTAGATGCTATTAGCGAATGTTATGAAGAATATAGAGTACTAAGCCGGAATAGGAAGTACGGCAAATTATAAAAATCAACCTGCAAGTTTTCAAAAATTTGCAGGTTTTTTTATACCAACTAAGGACATTAAAATTTATTAATCAACATATTTAAGACTCCTCATAAAACCTTGCTACAATCTTATCGTAGCTTTTAATGGTTTTCTTAATCCAGTCCAAACGTTTTTCTTGTTGCTCTTCTTTTGTGAGTTCCCAAGCTATATCCGTTTGTTTTAATTTGGTGGTTACATGCTGTAAAATAATAGCTGCTGAAACAGAAATATTTAAACTCTCTGTAAAGCCAGACATGGGTATTTTTAAATAACAATCTGCCTGATCGATAACTTCCTGAGATAAACCTTCCGTTTCTCTTCCAAAGAAAAAACAGGATTTTTTAGTCACATCAAATTCATGTAGCAAACAATCGTTTGTATGAGGTGTGGTTGCAACAATTTGATAGCCTTTTCCCTTTAAATCTACAAGGCACTGCTTAACCGAATGAAACCTGTTTAAATCCACCCATTTTTGGGCTCCCATGGCAATTTCCCTATCAATACGCTTGGAATTTCTTTCTTCTACAATATTGATTTCCTGAATGCCAAATACATCGCAACTTCTTATTACAGCACTTGTGTTATGAAGTTGGTACACATCTTCTGTAGCTACTGTAAAATGTTTGGTTCTTTGGCTTAATACATGATTAAAACGCTCTCTCCTATTTTCGGTTAAATAGGTTTCTAAATAAGCTAAAAGTTCTAAATCTACCATCTTATAAAATAAAAAAACCTGAGTATCTCATCAGGTTTTCAGAATATAATATTATTTGATTAATTGTTTATTCCAATATTACCTTGGGCAATAATAGTTGTTAATTGCATAGTGCTTAAATGTACCGTTACATGTCCGTTAACTCCTAATACATCTTCATAAACAAAAGCAACCCCATCATCTAAAGTAGCCACATTGGTCTGGCTTATTCCTGTATCGCCATTTACCGGGTTAAAAGTAAAAAGGATATTACCAGGCGTCGTTATATTGTTTTCATAGATATAAGCTGGATGCACGCCATTTATAGGCGTATCTTGTAAGACAATAACGGCCAAAGCTTCTCCATTGTTTCTGGAATAAAAAGTAATTGTTCCACTAATTCCCGGCACATCAACTTCATCTAAAACATAAGATTTTGCCACTCCAGAGAGTTCGTTTTCACCAATATCTCCTTGAGCAATAATAGTTCCTAAATTTGTTTGGCTTTCGTGCACATTAATATAACCATCAAAGTCTATAACATCTATAAACAGGAAGGAAGTTCCGTCGTCTAAAGCAGTAACATTGGTCTGACTTTTTCCAAGGTCTCCATCTATAGAGTTAAAAGTAAAAGCAATGGCGCCTCCTTCTACAGCCGTATTGTCATGGATATGTGCTGGATGGATCTCGCCACTTACCGCATTTGTTAACTGAATAACCGCTAAAGCCTCTCCGTTTTTACGCTGAGAAAAAATGACAGTTCCAGAGGTTCCAGGCAGATCTTTTTCACCTAAAATATAAGTTTTTGTCACTCCAGTAAGAGCGTTTTGTCCAATATCTCCTTGAGCAATACTTTCATTTGGTTGCGAACTACTTAACTGAACATTTACATAACCATCAAAACTCAAAAGCTCATCGTAAGTAATAGCAGTTCCATCGTCCAAAGTTGTAAAAGTCAGGGTACTAAAACCTGTACTTCCATCGACTGTACCTAAGGTTACGGCAATATTTCCTCCTTCGGCAGCTGTGTTATAATTTATGGAAGCTGGATGAGGACTTCCAGTTGGAATACCTGTAAGACGTAGTTCGACCGTAACCGACTCATCGTCGTTTTTTATAAATTTCGCAGTTCCATCTATACTATTATCATAAATAGAGCTTATTGTATAGGTTTTAGAAATTAAGCTTGAAGGAATAGGCGTAATATTATCGTCTCCACTACAAGCTACAAACATCACTATAGACCATATAAAAACTAGCGACTTAAATCTCATTTTCATAATTTGAATTTAAAGAAGTGTAATATTACACATAATATATAAATTTTTAAAGTGAACTTACAGTGCATTTATATTTTATTTTATGTGCGAAATTTTATAGCTTCACAAAATGAAACATGTTGTAGTACTTACTGGAGCCGGAATAAGTGCCGAAAGCGGCATTAAAACCTTTAGAGATGCCGATGGGCTATGGGAAGGTCATGATGTTATGGAAGTGGCCTCTCCACAGGGATTTGCTAAAAATCCGGAGTTGGTTTTAAATTTTTATAACGAAAGACGAAAACAGTTATTAACGGTTCAACCTAATGAGGCTCATTTGGCTTTAGCCAGTTTAGAATTCAATTATAAAGTAACCATCATTACGCAAAATGTGGACGATCTCCATGAACGAGCAGGAAGTTCCAATATTGTTCATTTACATGGCGAATTACTTAAAATAAGAAGTAGCAAAAATCTAGAAGATGTCAGACTTTCGAAAAAAGATATTTTTGTAGGAGATTTATGTGAAAAAGGCCATCAATTAAGACCTCATATTGTTTGGTTTGGCGAAGCTGTTCCCATGATTGAAAAGGCCATGGACATTTGTGAAACTGCCGATATTCTTGTTATTATTGGTACGTCTATGCAAGTTTATCCTGCTGCGGGTTTAATGGATTTTGTACCAAGTCACGTTCCAATATATTATATAGATCCAAAGCCGGCAAAAATTAACAGCCAAAGAGTTACAGTAATTCCTGAAGCCGCAACCAAAGGGATGAAAAAGCTTTTAAACTTACTTTCGAAGTAGAAATAAAATAATTAGCAAATGTGCTTAGGCTTTTCTTCTCTCCTTTTTTGGAGGCATCGTGCCAAACACTTTATCCCAAAACGTATTAGAAACGCCAAAGGCTTTATTAGGGTACTTGTAATGATGTAAGCTATGATGGTGCCATAAATCCCTGAAGCGTTTTGGAGGACGCATGACATGGGTAGCTCTGTGTACAAATGAATACAATAAATACCCAATAAAAAAGCCAGGGAAAAAGCCGTAAACCAATTGCGTTAATCCCGCAATCCAGAAAATTATATAAAACATTCCAAATAAGATAGATGCCAAAATAATTCCAGGAACTGGAGGCATTAATAAGCGATCTTTATCTGCAGGGAAATTATGATGGGCGCCATGCATAATAAAATGAAACCTTTGAGACCATGCGGCTTCTGTTACCCAATGGAACACAAAACGATGTAGCATATACTCTGCAAAAGTCCAAAAAAACAATCCAAAAACAAATAATCCGATAAACAGCAGAACAGATAAGCCTTTAATTCCTATAGCTATATAAACTAAAAATGCATTTACCAAGCCATATACAATAATATTGGAAATGGGATCCGTTTTGGTTAAACGCTCCAGAATAGGGTTTTCAAATATTTCTGCTTGCCCAGTCTGAAAATCGGTTGTCACTTCTGGTTTCATAATATTCTTTTATCTAATATACAAAATTATAAAAAATATAAGATACTAATAAAAATTTATCTGGAATAATTAGGTGATTCTTTGGTAATTGTGACATCGTGTGGATGACTTTCATTAATTCCAGAAGCTGTAATTTTAATAAAACGTCCATTTTCTTTTAAGGTTTCCACATCTTTAGCGCCACAATAACCCATTCCAGCTCTTAAACCACCAACAAACTGATGGATACTTTCATACAGCTCGCCTTTATATGGTACACGACCTACAATACCTTCTGGCACTAGTTTTTTAATATCGTCTTCCACATCCTGAAAATAACGATCTTTACTTCCTTCCTTCATGGCTTCAACAGAACCCATACCTCGGTAGGACTTATATTTTCTACCTTCATAGATAATAGTTTCTCCAGGACTTTCTTTTGTTCCTGCTAATAAAGAGCCTAGCATCACGCAATCTGCACCAGCAGCAATAGCTTTAGGAATATCTCCTGTATAACGAATTCCTCCATCTGCAATCACAGGAACACCTGAGCCTTTAATGGCAGCTGCTACTTCTAAAACAGCCGAAAATTGCGGATAACCAACTCCTGCAACAACACGAGTTGTACAAATAGAACCCGGACCAATTCCAACTTTTATAGCGTCGGCACCAGCTTCCACTAAATATCTAGCTGCTTCTGCGGTGGCTATATTTCCAACAATAACATCTAATTCCGGGAATCTAGCTTTTACTTTTTTCAAGACGTCAACCACTCCTTTTGTATGTCCATGAGCCGTATCTATAATTACAGCATCTACGCCAGATTTCACTAGAGCTTCGGTACGTTCTACCACATCTGCAGTTACTCCTAAAGCAGCAGCTACACGTAAACGTCCATAAACATCTTTATTGGAATGGGGTTTTTGAGTAAGTTTTGTTATATCTCTAAAGGTAATTAAACCTGCTAATTTATAATTATCGTCAACAATCAGTAATTTCTCAATTTTATGTTCTTGTAAAATCACTTCTGCTTGTTGCAAAGAAGTTCCTACGGGTGCTGTTACCAGTCTTCCACTGGTCATAACTTCAACAATGGGTCTTTCACCAATTTTTTCAAAACGCAAATCCCTATTGGTTACAATACCTTTTAAAATGCCGTCTTTATCCACAATTGGAATACCTCCAATACTGTGTTCTGCCATACTTTGTTTGGCATCTTGTACTTTTGCATCTATGGTAAGCGTTACTGGATCGATTATCATTCCACTTTCGGCACGTTTTACCTTTCTTACTTCAATGGCTTGTTGGGCGATAGACATGTTTTTATGAAGCACTCCTATTCCACCCTCTCGAGCCATAGCAATAGCCATAGCGCTTTCTGTTACCGTATCCATAGCTGCTGAAACTATTGGGATATTGATGGTAATATTTCTGGTAAATTTTGTTTGAATGTTGACTTCTCGAGGTAAGACTTCTGAGAAAGCAGGAATTAAAAGGACGTCGTCGTAGGTTAAACCTTCTCCTACAATTTTATTATCGTGTGCTGTCATGTTGCAATTAGGTGTGTAATTGCGTGCAAATGTACAATATTTATGGGGAAATTACTTTTAAGTTTTTCTTAAATTAATTATATTCTTCTTGGCAATAAGGGCGTAAGGTGTTTAATGCGTAGTGGTAGCGATTTTCATTATCGGATAAATCTCCAGAAAATGCAAGTTTTTTGGGTACTAGTAATCCATATATCCCTTTACCTTTAGCCATTTTATCTATGGTTTTTAAGGTTTTTGCATCTATTTCATTATAAATATCTTGTAACCAAACATATTGTTCTTCACGAATTATAGCTTCATCCCAAGCAAAGGCTTCAGTAGCATTTAAGGTTTCTTCAGAAAAATATAGTAATTGAATCTTTCCAAAAGCTTTAGCAAAAACGGTTTCACTTCCTTTTACAGCATACTGTTTCACGTCTTTGCTTGTAAAAATGTTAAACGGAAAAGATTTGGTGATTTCCAATTTGTTAGATATAAAATAGGCCATTTTTGGCCAAACCACTTCCATTTGTTTTTCGTCCAAGGATTTAAAAAGCCATAGATAAAAATCGGTGCGTTCTTTAATGGTTTGATATTCTAGAGGAAGGTTGTTTTGTAAATTATAAAGATTCGCCTGTTGCCAAACCAAGCTATTATTTTTTCTGTCCTTACGAAGCCAATCGGAAGCTTGTAATTCAATTTTACCGGTTTCTGATTGATAATCCTTTAAGTTCTTCCATTCTTTGGCATAACCTATTTGAATCGTCGAAAAAACTAAAAAATATAATAAATGCTTCATATACTTTATTGAAGCATAAAATTACAAGAAATTTTTATATTTTAATTTGTAAAGTTGTATACCAATTTCTTGGGGCCGAAGGAATAATTCCTGGTCCTGGATAACCTGTGGCACGACGCGTAAAATAAGCATTGTCTAAAACGTTATTAACGCCAGCTTCTAATTTAAAGCGTTTATAACTATAGGATAATGAAAAATCTAAAATATCATAACTAGGTATTTCACCAATAACACCACTTAAATTTGGTTCTACAGAATTTGTAGCATCTGTAAACTGACTGGACAAATAGGTATACTGTACGCCAGCCAAGAAGTTTTTATATCCAAATTTAAGACCTGTTTTTATATTTATTTCAGGAACATATTCTACCTTATTTCCAACAATTCCAGGTACTTGAGAAGACGTGTATTCCGAATGAATAAACGAAGAATTAATAAAATAATTTAAACTAAACTGATTATTCAAATCCAATAGCTTTTTAAGATTCACATCGAAAAGCGATTCCACACCATATATTAAGGCATCTCCAATATTTCCACGTTCACTTATTATTCGTCCATCTTCCAAAACTTTTTGTGCAAAACCAATACGGTTATTGTAAAAAACACTGAAAATACTAGCATCGAAAGACACTATGTTTTTAAAATTGCCTCTTAATCCTAAATCGGTTGTAAAGCCATCTTCATCTGTAATATCTGGACTTATGGCAAATGCAGGATTGCTTATATAAATATCAGAATACGTTATAGACCGATAATTTTGGGAAATATTTCCATAAAACTCAAATTGACTGGTAGGTTTGTAACTTAATCCAAGACCAAGCAAAACAAAGGCACGTTCAAAATTTTGGTTTTCGAAAACGGTTTCTTCAAAAATAACATTGCCAGCCGCATCTGTATTTATGTGTTTATAAAAACCGTCGCTTTGGGTTTTGATATATTCAAATCTAAATCCAGGAGTTGCTGAAAATTTTTCACTTAAATAGAAGATATTTTCACCAAAAACAGAGATATTCAAATTAGGTAAATCGAATTGCGATTGGTTTGGGTAATTAGGAAACTCACTACTATAATAATTAAAATCAGGACCATCTCCATCGCTTCCAGGACCTTGTTGCTGAAAATTTTTGGCTTTATAAAATTTAGTTCCAATTAAAAATATAGACTTCTTATTAGCCAATTTATACTCGCTCAACAAACGTCCTTCAAAACCAAAATTATTAAAATCTCCAGTTATTAAATCGCGTTCGTTCATTGGATCTATTTGGTTTACCCTATTGGATCTGTATCCCAAAGCATCTCTTGAGGCATTCAAACCAAAAAAGTTAAAGGTGAAATTGGTCTTATCTGAAAATTTATGTGCAAACTTAACATTATACAACAACCAATCTACCTGAAACCAATTTCGAGATCTATTACTTTGATACGGATCTTTCTCAAACATTTGGTCTGTTAAACCTCCAGCTTGTTGCGCTAAATAATTCAAATAGGTTACTTCTGCAGTTAAAGATGTTTTTTCGGAAAATTGATAGCCTAGATGAGCAAACACATTCTTGGATTCAAATTCCGAATTTGGTCTAAACCCATTCCCTTTTTTATAATTAAAATACGTGTAATAACTCCACTT
>Ga0209075_1001862_pt1 | contig 19341 bp, 16 predicted proteins | sample Stecom2011_FD_187523 | JGI IMG/M metagenome (GOLD analysis project Ga0209075, IMG submission 187523) | Agricultural soil microbial communities from Utah to study Nitrogen management - Steer compost 2011 (SPAdes) (version 2) | ecosystem: Environmental > Terrestrial > Soil > Agricultural land...
TAAAGTTTGGTCGTTGTTTTAGGAGAGTGTCTATCATTGTATTCCCTACAAAGTAGATTCTGTCATCCTCTACCCCTGCTTTTCTCAAGTTTTCATTAGCCAACTCAGAAGTAGTAAAAAAATAATCGGTTATAGCATCGGTGACCAGTCTATTGATTTCTTCTGGCATTGTCCAGTCTCCAGATCGGATTCCAGCTTCCACATGAGCTACTTTAGTATGTGCTTTTTGTGCGGTAATAGCACACGCCATAGTGGACGTAACATCACCAACCACAAGTACTAAGTCGGTTGGGTTAGCTTCTAATTCTTTTTCAAACCCAATCATAATAGCCGCAGTTTGTTCTGCTTGGCTTCCTCCACCTGCTTCAAGGTTGACATGAGGTTCTGGGATTTCGAGTTGTTCAAAGAAATCACCAGACATTTTTTTATCGTAATGTTGGCCAGTATGCACCAATCTATACGTAATATTTTCTCCCTCATTTCCTGCTTTTGTAATTGCATGGATAATGGGAGCTATTTTCATAAAATTAGGCCGAGCACCCGCTACTATTGTAATTATCATCAAATTATATATTTACCAACCTTTCTTTAAAGCTTGATTCAAAATTTTCAACAAAAGTACATTAAGTTTAGGTTTCGCTCTAATTGTTATTGTAAAGTTTTGGAGAGGAAAAGAGGTGGTTGCTGGCTGGAAGTTTGAAGTTGGACCTTCGATACATTTTGAGCCTTCGATACATTTTGAAAGCACTATGACTTAGGAGTAGCATTAACAACTAGTCAATGCTTTCAAAACACTCAGGCACCAGTAGTGGGTAGTTGGTAGTTGGTAGTACGAAGTTGGAAGTACGAAGTCAGAAGAATATTAAAACAAAAGCGTTATTTCATTTCGATTTCACAATCTGTCCTACGTCTAACATCTAGCAGCGAAGCGGTCTAGACTCTAGACTCTGAATCAATTTTCAATCAGCAATGATCAATATTCAATTCTCAACACCCGTCACCCGTCACCCAGCACCCGTCATCCGTCACCCAGCACCCGTCACCCAGCATCTAGCAGCGAAGCGGTCTAGACTCTAGACTCTGAATCAATTTTCAATCAGCAATGATCAATATTCAATTCTCAACACCCGTCACCCGTCACCCAGCACCCGTCACCCAGCATCTAGCAGCGAAGCGTTCTAGACTCTAGACTCTGAATCAATTTTCAATTAGCAATGATCAATATTCAATTCTCAACACCCGTCATCCGTCACCCAGCATCTAGCAGCGAAGCGGTCTAGACTCTTGGCTCTAGATTCTGATTTTCAACTACTCATTCCCTACAAATCGTTCTGCAGTGGCTTGGCCTTCCTGTGAAATTCCTTCTCTTACAAACACTTTTTTAATAGTGAGAAAGAAAATCTTTATGTCTAAAGCAAAAGATAGATTCTCGACATACCACACATCGTATTCAAATTTTTTATTCCAAGAGATTGCGTTTCGTCCATTTACTTGTGCCCAACCTGTAATACCTGGTTTAACGTTGTGTCGTTTTTTTTGTGTTTCGTTGTATAAAGCTAAATATTCTGGCAGTAAAGGTCTTGGTCCCACAAAACTCATATCGCCTTTGAGCACATTGAGCAGTTGAGGAATTTCATCGAGTGAAGTTTTACGCACAAAAGCGCCTAAAGGGGTTAACCTTTGCGCATCTGGCAGTAACTCACCCACTGCGTTTCTTTTATTATTCATTGTTCTAAACTTGATGATGGTAAAAATACGTTCATCTTTGCCAGGTCGCTTTTGAAAAAAGAAGGGTTTACCGTTGTTGACAAAAAATAATCCCAGCAAAACAATTAAAAATATTGGACTAATGAATAGTAGCCCAAAGAACGCAAATATAGAATCCAAAATAGGTTTAACTGCGTTTTTATACATTTAACTTTTCTATAATTAAGTTATAACTTTTTTCCACTAAATACTCATTTTGCAACAACATCCAAGACCTCTCTCCTAAAGCATTGAGGTTATTTGCACATAATTTTGATATTTTTTCCTGCATAGAGTTAATATCTCCAGATTCCACCCAATACCCACATCTTGCCTTCTCAATAACATTTCCTATATCTGTATTCACGTCGGTAGCTGCTAAAACAGGTTTTTTCATTTCCAAATAAGACAATAAACGAGAAGGGAAATTAGGAATAGTGAAATTTTTATCCAAAAATATCATTCCGACATCACAAGCGGCAAGTAGTGCGCCATATTCCTTTCTAGGCAAGCAAGATAGTAAGGTTGCATTGATGGGTTTATTTGACTTGAACCAGGATTCTAACTTCTTAAACTGTGTTCCATTTCCAACAATTAAAATATGCGCCAATGGATTTTTTAGAGTTGAAATAGTCTCTATTAAAAAGTCTACACCTTGAGGAACACCCAAATTCCCTCCGTAAACAAATATTGTTTTATTTAAGGGAAGGTTGTATTTATTTCTAACCTTAACAATATCTTTCTTATCATAATCAATATGCAGAGGCTTAATTGAGTTTGGGTTTACCTCAACCTTTTGCTCAGGTATTTGCGGATTATATTTTAATATAAAGCGTTTGTTCGCTTCTGACATACATCCAATTGTATCGGACATTTCATATAGTATCTTCTCTTTCTTTTTAAATATTTTATGAAGAACTCCTCCTTTTCTTATCATCTTCATGTCAACAGCATTTTGAGGGAAAATATCTTTCAACAATAGATAGGCATATGCATTATCACGCTTCTTAATATAGTCAATTACCTTAGTCATCGTTATAGGTGGAGTTGAATATAAAACCAAATCAAAAGATACATTTTTAATATGTGCTTTGATAGCTGATAGATACTGTCTTTCTATAAGAACCTGTCCCAATCCTTTTTCAATCACATTTGTTTGAGAGAGGTTTAAAGTTCGAACGTTTAAAATATGAGCTTGGCCATCTTTAAAAAAGGAAGTTTTGATTTTATGGCGTCTTTCAACTGGAGCAACAATGTATACATTGTGATTTTGCCCAATAAAATAATTTAGAAGATCCTCATAAATACCCCTTTTTTTCAGTGTGGTAATACTAACCATTGTAAGAAATAGCACATTCATATGTTTTCTTAATTATTTTCCTGCCAAACTATTCTTCTGATGTAATCAGTATAGGAAATTATAATCCTCACCACTTTTTCTGACACATTAGGCATACTATAGTCTGAAACCATTCTAAAATTTCTGTTGGCGCCCAACTGTTGTGTTTTCAATTGAACAAGTCCCTGAAGAATCCGTTCTGTATTTAATCCAACCATCATTACCGAAGCTTCCTCCATCGCTTCTGGCCGTTCATGAGCTTCACGAATATTTAAAGCTCTAAAGTTTAGTATGGATGACTCTTCACTAATTGTACCTGAATCTGAAAGCACAGCATAAGAATTCTTTTGCAAAGCATTATAATCATGAAAGCCTAGTGGTTTTAAAAACTGAATGTTTTTATGAGTTTCTAGCTTTTTCTTTTCAATCATATTTCGAGTACGTGGATGGGTAGAAACAATAACAGGAAAATTATACGTTTCAGCAATTTTATTTAAACTATCAATGAGTCCCTTAAAATTTTTATCTGAACTTATGTTTTCTTCTCTATGTGCAGAAACAACAAAGTATTGGTTTTTTTCCAATCTCAGTTTGGACAGGACTTCAGAAGATTCTATTTCTGATAAATAATGATTTAAAACTTCAAACATTGGAGAACCAGTCTTTATAACTCTGTCTGCCGGAAGTCCTTCCCTTAGCAAGTATTCTCTAGCAATATCACTATAGGTTAAGTTTATATCACTAACATGATCTACAATTTTTCTGTTTGTTTCCTCGGGAACACGCTGATCAAAACATCTGTTACCTGCTTCCATATGAAAGATAGGGATATGTCTTTTTTTAGCAGCAATTGCACAAAGACATGAATTGGTATCTCCTAATACTAAAAAAGCATCAGGTTTAACTTCTTCTAAAACGGGATCTATGTTTATCAATATTTGTCCAGCTGTTGTAGTTGCATTGGTTCCTGCAGCATTTAAAAAATGGTCTGGTTTACGAATCCCTAAGTCTTCGAAAAATACTTCGTTCAGTTCATAGTCGTAATTTTGACCAGTATGGACTAGAATATGCTCAATGGCTTCGGAAGTATCTAGGGCTGCTATCACTCTGGAAAGCCTAATTATCTCTGGGCGGGTGCCTACAACTGTTATTACTTTTAGTTTTTTCATTTTTGATGAAACGCGGATTATGGTTGAAGCGCAGGTGAATGCGGGTTGATTGGGTTTTCACTAATTTTTTAAATGAAACGCAGATAAAAGTGCATTATATGAATTCTAACGTATTTAAATAGTTTTCATGAGTTTTTATTTATTTGTGTATATTTTTCTTCTGAATGAGGTATTAATCCAAAACTAAGTAAAATATCTACTTCTATTTTGGTTGCTTTTAATTAATTTAGAAGTTGGAGATTATGATTCTCAAAACATACTTCTGCGTAGCTTTAAGCTCGACCATGGCTATATCTTCTTTCAGAATACCAGCAAAATAACTAGTCACTAATGGCTTTTTATTTAGCACTTTGATTAAAACTTTTTTCCGGTAGCTAAACCTAGGTTATTTAATTTAATTATCATTTTTTTCAAAGACTTTTTCCAAAAACTCATAGTCTAAGAAATTATAAACTTTGTAAAAGTGCTATGATTACCTTTTCTACTATATTTTTATGTGAAAGCATATCATTTAACTTCTCTTAGATCAACCTAATTCGCACAAATTTATAAAAATATCAGCGTAAATTCGCTAATTTCATGTTCTGTTTTACACTTCCTCAAAATATGTATCTGCATCGTTTTCATCATAAAACTCATTAATCCAGAAATTGGTGTACAAAACCTCATCGCCAATGTTTTTTATATTATGTGTATACCAAATAGGCATATCTACATAGGCTGGTTCATCTCCATCTAAATAGAAATCTAAAACCTCATCAGTTCCTATTTTTCTCAACTGAATCAAAGCTTTTCCTTTAATAACCGCAAAACGCTCTATTTTACGAGTGTGATAGTGATTCCCTCTTGTAATTCCCGGAACTGTAGTGGAAAATGAAACTTGTCCACCTACCCCCAATCGAATCACTTCAACAAATGAACCTCTTGGGTCTGTGTGTTGGGTGAACTTCACTGGAAAATAGGTAGCGATATCCATATAGCAACGATAGGTATTGAACAGGTTCAGTTCAAAAGTGTTATTTAGTTCAGGGATTTCACCTTTATCTTGGTATTGTGTTTTATACTTTTGAAGCAAAGCTAGTATTTCAGAAACTTTGGCTTCAGAAGTATGAGCCACATTATATTGAGCTGCATTTTTCTTTTGTCTAATCACTTTTAGAATCTCCTCTACTAACTCTCCTACATAAATAAGTTTCAAATCACCATCTACCTGAATTTCTGGAGTTTCACCATGAGCAATTTGATGAGAGAAAGTTGCTACAACAGAATTGTAAAAAGGATGACCAAAAGGACCAAAAACATTAGGTATCACCATTCCAACAAAATGGTTTTTAGTTTCACTCGCCCATTTAACAAATAACTCACGTCCTTCTCTTTTTGATTTACCATAAAGATTATCTCTTTCTTCTTGAGATGTGGACGACATGATTACTTGGGCTTTACTTTCACTACGCCTAAGTGACGAAATTAACTTTTCTACTAAATCTATATTAGTATTATAAATCACTTCCGGATCATTATGTCTATTCAATGCAGCAAGATGAACAATAACATCACATTTTGACACGAAAGCATCTAACTTGCTTACGTTATTAAAATAGTCTTTTTGAAACTGAACTATTTCGAACTCCTGAGGATACAACCCTAAAGTATTGAACAAATGTGTTCCTATAAAACCATGCTGACCAGTTATTCCTATTCTTAACATATATATTATTCTTTATTTTCTATTTTCTGTAGAATCAGATAGAATTTTAATATTTATACTTTCCCTATTTAAGCTGAAGCACCTCTATGTTCTATGTATATTAGCTATATATACCTATTTTAAGTCTCTTTACAGATTAGCCTAAGTATAATTTTATCTCGCTTCTTAAGGTTAAACTTCTAATATAAAAAGGTTTTTATTCAAAGTAATCCAAAGCATATCTATACTCATCTTTTACCTCTCCTATTAGATAGTCTGCCATAACTAGTAATTTAGAATTTGGTTCAACAGCCTGAATTTTGCTTATAAACCCTTCTGGTACACAAAGCACATCCATTTTATCTGCATTCAATTCAAACTGGTGTCGATGGTTGTTCTTAGATGGGCTTTCCCAATTGTCTACTTCTATTAATTCTATCATGAATGCTCCACTGATTGCAGAAAACCACCGTTTCTCTACTCTATGACCTTGCCATCCTCTAATAATATCTACACTCTTATTTTCAATTGTATAAACACGCTTTACTTTCGTAAGGTCAAAATCATTGTTAAAACAAATCTGGCCTCGATTATCTATGTATTGACCTCCTTTAATTATATATGGCTTTTCCATTCTATATTCTCTAGATAATGATCTGTTTTATGAATTCTAGTTAAAACAGATACTACTAAGTCTTTTTACAATTTCATTAATCCCTGAACAATTGGCAATCCTTTCAGTAACTTTTTCATTCCTTCCACATCTTGTTGTTCGGTATTATGAGAGTTATAATCTTCAATTTCAGAGATACTCGATTCTCCTTCTGAAAAATATCGAGCATAATTTAGATCTCTATTATCAGCTGGAATCCTATAAAATGCTCCCATATCCTCTGCTTTTATCATTTCTTCACGAGTACACAGTGTTTCAAATAATTTTTCGCCATGACGTGTTCCAATTATTTTCACCTCATTATCTGCCTTGCACAGTTCTTTTAGTGCTTGGGCTAAATCACCAATCGTGCCTGCGGGAGCCTTGTTTACAAATAAATCACCCGCATTTCCATTTTCAAAAGCAAATAACACTAGTTCTACAGCTTCTTCTAAGGACATTAAAAAGCGAGTCATTTTAGGATCTGTAATAGTAATTGGGCTTCCTTCTTTAATTTGTTTTAGGAATAAAGGAATAACCGATCCTCTAGAAGCCATTACATTCCCATATCGAGTTAAACAGACAGTTGTTTTATTTAGGTTTCGAGAGGCTGCGACAGCTACTTTTTCCATCAACGCTTTAGAGATTCCCATAGCATTAATAGGATAGGCTGCTTTATCTGTGCTCAGGCAAATTACCTTTTTCACATGGTTTGCATCTGCTGCATCTATTACATTTTGAGTTCCAAAAACATTGGTTCGAGTTGCTTCCAAAGGGAAAAACTCACAGGAAGGAACTTGTTTTAAAGCAGCTGCATGAAACACATAATCTACTCCTCGCATTGCTCTTTCTATGCTATCATAATTACGAACATCTCCAATATAGAATCTGAGCTTATCGTTATTGAGTTCCGTCCGCATGTCGTCCTGCTTCTTTTCGTCTCGGCTAAAGATGCGTATTTCCTTAAAATGGTCTGTGTTAAGGAAGCGGTTTAAAACTGCATTTCCAAAAGAGCCTGTGCCTCCTGTTATAAGAAGGACTTTATCTTGAATTATCATTGCTGGTTAGTTTTTCTTTATATTCTTCTATGAGTATAAACGTATATGCTAACAACTAAAATAGTTTTATAAATATTAATTAGAAAGCTAAACGCTTATTAAAAATCATATTATTTTTTTAATTTTTCACATAACACTATGATTATGGCTATGTCTATATTTTCTTGTAAATCGAATACATATATCTTTTTGACACCAATAATTTACTTTTTAATCGACACAAGACAAAACAATTTTGACACCTTAGCCTTATGACAAATATATAGATAGTCAAGATGATAATTATAAGAAATCTTCAAATTTAAGTACGGAAATGGACTTTAATTATTCATTACCTCTCAAATAAATAAACTTTTACTACAGACCACTTTATTTTTATCGAAAAAAATCAAGAGTCAAGGGTTAAGTGGAACTCTCTCAGAATTTGAGATTATTTATAAACACTTCCATTTGATTAATATAAGCTCGATAATTAAACTTTTCTAATCCACATTGTAAAGCTTTCGTTTTCATTTCCTCAATATCATCTCGAGATAGTTTTACTAGCCGCGACAGCATTTTTTGGAGTTCAAGAGAGGTCCAATTGGGCAAAATAAAACCATTCTGTCCATCAATAATATATTTGTCCATATCGCTCGTATAATTCAATAAAATTGGACGTCCCGCCATCATGGACTCGACTAATTTAGTTGGGAAGCCTGCCATACTTTTTCTAGAGTTCTCTCTAACAATAATAGAAAAATCTGATACATTATAATATGAGGGCACCTCGGTTTGTTTTATTCTTCCACAAAAGATAATATTGTCTGGAAAACTCATCACTTTTTTATAATTGGTATAATGGGCTATTTCTTCAGAGCTAACTCCTACAACAACGAATTGAAGATATATTCCCTTTTTTAGACAAGAATAAACTCCCTCAAAAATATTCTCTAATAAATCCTTTTTGGCTGGTGTCCCTGCATAAACTATTCTAACCCCATCAAAGTCAGGCAAAACACGTGTTAATTCACTCCATTTTGGATCAGTTGAATCTACTAGTGGAGGTAAGACAATATTATTTGAAGAATTATAAAAAGAATTGAGATAAGAACTAATTAAAATCTTGTTCTTTACTCTTCTTTGAGTTAGTTTCATATTTAGGTTATTAACCCAAGCGGGGGGTGCAAATTTGCCTCCAGGAAACTCATTTGAATCAAACCATTCGGTAACATCTGAAACAAAGTAAATACCATTCTTCTTGCAAGTTCTCATTAGTCTAGAAGTAAAATACATTGGTGGATTATATGCTATTATCACATCTATTTCTTGTATCTTTTTTTTTAGTATTCTTAAAGAGTTCTTTCCTGTAAGGAAAAAATTTAACAAACGTTTGAAACTATTACCAACCCTAACATCGATATCTTCTGAAATAATAAACTTAAATCCTTGGTAATAATAAGCTCCATCTTGATACTTGTCTGCGTCTTGTGTATTACCTCCAAAGCTTATAAAGGTGACTTCATGCCCAAGCTCCCGTAAAATCTTAGCATTATTAAGTACTCTTTGCGATGCTGCATCTCCAATAGGAAATCTAAATGCCCCTGTATATAAAATATTCATGTAGTAGGTAGTAATTAAATTTTATCTTAATCTCTTTACAAGCGCAAAAACTTGTCATATTAAATAAAAACATCAGCACACATCACTTACAACAACTTAAATATCTATAGTTACACATGAATAATAAAAATTGTCGCTTCTAGGTTAACGTAATAAATTATATTTTCAAACAACCTAATTTGTATTTCACAACAACAAATATTTACCAGTTTCTTAATAAATTAAAAGCAGATAGATTTATAAAAATCTTGTCGCAGAAAATATAGTCTGATATTGCATAAACTTTTCATGCCAAACCTCATTATAGAAAAAAGCATAAAACCTATAACTCGTGAATAAAACAACTAAACCCATGAAACTAAATTTTAATATTTTGGTTTTAAATTTTTCAAACACAATAGGGAAAACAACTATCATTACTGGTAGTATGAAATAGAAACTTAGGCGACTTAAGAAGTCCATAACAAAACTTAATGGGAGCAGAAACAATGAAGCAATCGCCAATTTGAAAAACATATTAATTTCATAGTCTTCTTCGTTTTGAGACATAAATACCACGATTAGGTAAATAATCATGTTCACTATTAAGCCTAGGTTTATAATATTTTTTTTGCCCGACTCTTTAAGGTATACTGTGTAAAATTCAAAATAGTTAATTATATACTGATTAATATGAACTAACAAGGATTCTGAGTATGCCAAGAGGCCTAATAGTAATCCAAACACAACTATTAGATACTTAAAATTGAGCTTTTTATTAATATCTATTAAAAAAACAAAAGGATATAAAAAAATCGCACTGGTGTGGAACAATGTAGCAATAGTAATCAGGAGCAAATATTTTATTCTCTTACGTTGCAGCAAACAATCTATTGCAATTAAAAAAAAAGAAATTGCAACAGTTTGACGCATTGCAGAACTCATAATCAACATATTGTTTGGCTCAAAGACATATGCAAAAATTGCAAACCAATAATATTTTTGATTGACATGTTTTTTAATGAAACGATAAAGAACAAAGCAGTTAAATGAAGCTAGGAAAATTATCAAGCTGAAAAAACCTAATGGTTTAAACATTCGATTAATTACCAACCACCCAATTTCATTACCTTTTAAATTAGCTAAGTTAAAATGCTTGCTTGTCATCTGATTATACATCTTTAAATAATCGAGATAATCATTTCCAAAGTCATATCGCAAGGCAAGGAAAATAAAAATCACAAAAACAGATGCTTTCAATCCCCAATTCACATCTTTAAACCGAGATAGATAGGCAAATAATACAGAAATAAAACCTATTATATAAGCTATAATCATTTAGTCAAATATTGTTCATGTGATTTTGAAGTAACTCAGATAGTTCAATATCACAATTACGTAGTTTTAGTGCAGATTGCTATTCGTTATTTATTTTTATTTATTAAGCAAATCATAAGTTATCTAAAACTTGCTCGATTTTTATTTCGTTGTTTCTTATAGAACTATAAGTTTTATAACTGTTCTCCCTCATAGACATATATTTTTCCTCTCCTATTTTAGAGGCCATGTTAATTGTTTTAGCTAAATCTAAATAATCTTTATTTTTAAAGAAATAACCATTTGTATGATTTACAAGCTCATCCATCCCTTTTACATTAGAAACAACCACTGGCAAATGGTGGTAGAATGCCTCTAAAACAGGTAGTGATGCATGGGGTTTAGAAAATGGCGAGATTAAAAACATGCTCTTTTTATAATAAGAAAATACATCATCGGTTAATCCTATAAAAATAATATGTTTAGACTTTATTAGTTTTTTCTGAAGTTTTTCATGCTTTATCGCATATGGGTTTATTATGAATCGGATTATTCTTTTTAGAAAGGAATCATTATAGGCCAAATGTCCTCCCAAAAAGAAAATCCGTATATCATCCTCTAAATAATCCAAAGACCTAGCAAGCTGTTCAAATCCTTTTATGCGTTGTGCTCCACCCACATACGTGAAATATTTATAATTGTCGTCTACTATTATTTCATTAGCTCCTCCCCTGTTTTTTATTACCACTGGGTCATAAACTATTGAGGTTTTAGCTTTTAAATTAACTCTCGATGCATTGTCACGAGAGATTGCTATTATCCAATCACAATATTTGGAGATATTTCCTCTAATAATTCGATATCCTAGAAACCTCTTAGATAAAGGTTCTCTTATGTGAATTACAACCTTCTTATTTGCTTTTTTGGCTACATATGCCCAATCAGAAATAAATGTAGAATTTAGATAAACCACATCAAAATCATCTAAATGGGCGCCTAAAGCTTTTACTGAAAAAATATACTTGCTTAAAAAAAAAGTAAGTAGAGATTTAAGCTTTATAAGTTGCTGGAGTACTCCAAAATAGGTAGCATCACTATGAGTGAAAATAGAATATATTCCTCTATAAAACCTCAAATTCGGCGTGATTACTTTAACACCAGTCTTTTCTATATATGAAACAGCTATTCCATCAAAAATACAAAACACAGTTATTCTGTTATTCACTTTTAGTTCCTCAATTAAACCTAACAATGCTATCAACCCACCTCCAACACCTTGTCCATGATGTATAATTAATATATTTTTCATAATATTATATCATCCATAATAAGCCTACTATCTTCATTCAAATGCAATAAAAACCTCTTGATTCACTTAAGATGCATTTTAACATCTTAGTATAATTCAAAAAAAGATATAATCGTTTCGAAAAGCAACTTTTTCATTTAAAATCCTTTAGTATTCTATTTTTATAGAGACCGATCTATGCAAAGGACAAAACGCTATTAAATAATATTACGACAGTCACAAACCTCAAAAACAGTAGGATGTATATTCCACCATATATCAATCTTAATCTTTGTAATCAGCTCGAATAAAGATACAAAACAACTTCTATTTAAGTATTGAAATATTATCAAATCGATCTCTTAACAATGAAGTTCTATTGTTACTCACATTTCTTTAAACTAATTTGAAATATTAACTTCAAAGTCTAAAGTTTGTGGCTACTAGATATATTTACAATTTAAGAATCATTAAAAAGTTCGTTTTATTTTTTTATTGAGTCTAGTTTTGAATTTATTATATAATCTCCAAAAATAACGCAAGACATTTTTAATACGAGGTATATCCCAGCGAAATAGGTAGTCAATATAAGGAGTTGAACTAACGTTAACTTTATCGTCTTTAAATGTCACTCTTAATACTTTTACTTCTTCGACTCCATTATTCATTAGAACAGACGCTCTATGTTGACCATCTCTGATAATATTTTGCTCATTAAAAAGCACAATATATTCATTGTTAAATGGATATTCAACATTTGACATATATTCATTAATTGATTCTAGTCTTTCTTTATTACTTACGAAAATCGGATTTTCTTGTTCGTAATTAATATACTCTTCCTTATCACCATTTAAGGCCCGCAACATCATTGAGTGGCGTAAGCTAGAAATAACAGGTAGTTTCAAAGTATTTTTTCTCTGAACCTTTAACTCTTCCAATTTGATATTGTGGAGTTCTACCTTCTTTATATCAAGGAGATCTCCCCCTACATTCTTTAAAAACACTGGGTCAAAATTGTCTATATTAAAAGAATCAACTTCTATTAACTGTTCGACAACATCTTTCATCAGGTTTGATAAACTAAATAACTCCTCTATAGTTATATCAAACCTCAAATTAGCATAATGTAAGTGAATCGACTCCCCTATATTATCCTCTACCCTAAAGCATTCTCCTTTACTAGTCCAAAACTCAGACAAATATATTACTGCTGGATTACTCATATTTAATAATCTGAAAAAGTTATATACCTATTTACAATAGAATTGTATTCTTTTGAATAAATACAATCAATTAAAGTATCCGTAAATTTAAAAAACACCACTTCAAGCTTCGCCTTAACTTTCATTTTGTCAGTAAAATGCAACACACTTTCGATTGCTTGAATGTAGTTTTCTGTGAATTTTTTTTTATCAAAAATACTACGTGTAATTAAATGAATCAGGTAATCTTCATTAGACAGTTCATAGCGCCACACATCCGACACTTCTTTTCTGTTTTCCCATACAGACACTTGAATCGCTTCGTCTAATGGAAACCATTCACCACGATTTAAGCTCCTACAGCATAGCTGAAAACATATATCTAAAGATATCCCATCCTTTCTATAAAAAAGGAAGGAATTCATGGAGTATAGGAACACAAAATTATTCCCAAAGTCCCAAGGATGCCTTACTTCTTTCCATTTATTTTTCTTAAGGATTGTCCGTAATAACTTAAGATCGTCTGGATTAACTATTATGTCAATATCCTTATCAACACTCAATTTATCGGGTATCTCATTATTGAAATTTCTTAATAGGGCAAACTTTACTCCTCCATCTATTAGTAGATTAAACAATTCAGCTACTTTCTGACCATCAACAAACTTTTCCATCACATCTCTTTTAACTCTCTTAATTTCTTTTCAGCAACAATAACAGTCAATGCTAACTTTAAAAATTCCTTCTCATTCATTTCAAATCTAAACCTTTTAGATTGAACATGTACGGATCTAAGGTCTTTAGCCGCATGTGGTTTATTAAGCTCAAATTCAACCTCTTCATTCCCAATGTTAATTTTCCCAAATGTTTTAATAATTTCACCCATAGTCTATCATTTATTCCAAATTCCTTTGGCTTTATTATTTATAATTTTAAAATACTGTAAAGGTTTTAAAACAACTGAATACCCCATACAGACACAACTTGCTAAAATAACCCCAGTTGATCCTAATCCAGCATACTTTCCTAAATAAATACTCAATGGTATATTCGTTACAATTGATATTATTGCTGTAAAAATCTGCATTTTAATTTTGCCGACACCATTGATAAAGCTCACATAAATCATATTAAAAGTCATCAACAATACAAATAATGCCATCGCTAAGGAAAGATGGAACGGTACAATTATTTTTTCTCCAACCCATATATTATAAAACCAATCTGATATAAGAATCATAATTACTAACACAACCGGTATTAAAAGCCAGATTTTCTGAATAGTTTTAACTGAATTTTTGATCCAACTAAAATCTCTATTTGTATAAGCCTCTGTAAAGGATGACCAATATGGAGTAATAATAATAGTATACACCATTGTAATAATCGAAAAGTATTTATAGGAAATGTTGTAAGGAACTACTTCTTCTGGAGAAAATAATCGTGTAATAATAAAATTATCTGTAGAAAACAAGACTAAGGAAGCTATTTGAATGATGAAAAATCGGAATCCTAGACCTGTAATTTGTTTTAAATATTTTCTTTTAAAAAGACTGAATTTTGGCTTAAAATCCTTGTATATGCTATTAAAAGCAAAAATATTTAACCCGAATAGTAATAGAACTGGTAGCGCAGAAAATATAGAACCGAATATTAACAAAGAACTTTCTGAAGTCTTAGTTAGTATCCATATAATCAACAAACTGAGTATTTGAGTAAAGAACTGTATTTTCCCCTGAATGGAATGATGTTGATCTGCCTGATAAATTGTGGTTATTAACTTTACAATCAACTGAAGACCAAAGAATGCAAAGATTACAGGTAATAAAATGCTTAATTCAGTTTGTAATCCTGCATCTGTATTAAATACTTTTGTCCAATCAATAAAATTATTTACAACTAGAAATAAAGAGATAAGGGCTAAACTAATTATAGTAATAGTGAAATAGGCTGTACTCACTAAAGCCTGAGCGCCTTTATAATTTCCTAATGCTTTAGCTTCTGCAAACTTATTTCTCAATCCATTTCCTAAACCAATATCAAAGAATGAAAACCAGGAAATAAAAGAGCTTAAAATTAACCAAACCCCATAGTTATCAGTGTCTAAGTAGTTTATTGATAAAGGCACAAGCAAAAAGTTGGCAATAACACTTCCTCCTTTATAAATAAAAGAAAATAAGACGTGTCTTATAATGTTTTTCGTCCTCGTACCACTTTTAGTGATCTTGTCAATAAATTTTGCGCTAAATAAACTCACTTACCCTTTTCCGATTAATTAATCTTTTAGAAAAACTCTTTCATTTTTGATTGAAAATTCACATTAAGATATTTATTTTCATCCACACTATTTCTTATAAATATTAGACAGCCTTATTTCATTCACCCGTATAAAGCCTATTATTTATGTACTTACGCCTTTTAGCGTCATTGAAACTCCACTTACCTATTATAATACGCTGTATATTAATAATTTATAATAACCATATAATATCCTAAACACTCAAACAATTGACAATTATTAATGCCTTTCTATTATTTCGCCAAGTACTTTGAAATGTTCATCATATATATTACTATTGTATTTATTTATTTTTTCACGCCCTGACACTACCAATCTATGCCTTAGATCCTCATTTTGAACGATATTCATGATATGGTCTAAAAATAATTGCGCATTAAAGTGCTCTTTGCAGTAAACTGCAGCATCACCACATACAGTTTTATTAAAACCGAAGTTTGTTGTCAGAATTGGCAATTGAAAAACCATGGCCTCCAATAAGCTTACTGAGAAGACCTCTAATAGTGTTGGCAAAAAGAAAATATGAGCTTTTGTATAAAGGTCAGGAAGTTCTGACAACTCAACTCTCCCTTCATTTACAAAATAACTACTCAAGTTTCTTTTCTGAATTTTATTATAGATAGAGGATTTCTCCCATTCTTCATCTGCAATTGTGAGAAAAAATCTAATATTTCTAATCCCTCTAACCTCTAATATTTGTGCGATTTCCACACATATATCTAGGTTTTTATGAACATAAGGCGCCGCAAGACATAAAATATTAATTTCATTTGTATAATCTCTTTTATATTCTATGTTCACATAGGGTCTTAAATTATATGAATAGGTATTACTAATTACGAATACATCATCTGCATTTTTTTTTAGATTACCTACAATCTTAGACTTAGCATCTTCAGTTTGGGTTATAAAATATTTCGGTTTTCTTAAGTATCTTTTTTTAATATAACAACTTAACTTAAGCTTCATTTTTGACAAGAATGGAAAAAGTTTATAAGCAATAATATCTCGTTCAATGAGCCAAGGATTAGTTAGCCTTAAAACTTCAACACGATCAAAACTAACATAGGAAGGAGCTCCTACAGAATAGATTAAGTCTGCATCAATTACTTGTACAAATTCTTTAATAGATTTTTTAACCTTTATATTAAAAGGGCTGGAAGGAAAATCAGATACAATTAAGGTCTTTTCAGGTGGAGTACTGATTTTAGCAAACATGACTTTGTTAGTTATATAATAAAAATCAAATTTATTGTTTAAAAAACTCTCATTGATTAAATTAATAGCCACTTGCACTCCACCTCCAACACGAATTGTGCTTATATTAATAATTACTTTTTTTGTCATTCCGTTTTAACATTCACACAAGACCGTAGTATAGCTTATACCATTTAATAAAAGATGCAATTCCTTGCGTAATATCACTGGAAGGGGAATATCCGTAATCACTATATAATAAACGAGTATCCGCCCAAGTCCTCTCCACATCTCCTGCCTGCATTGGATACATTTCTTTCTTTGCTGTTTTTCCTGTAACCTCTTCTATGGCTTCAATAAAATCTAAAAGCTTTACAGGTTTGCTATTCCCTATATTATAAAGAGCATAGGCCTTCTTTTCCTTTGGTTCATGGATTAAAGTTGCTGTAACTCCGTCAACAATGTCATCAATATAGGTGAAGTCTCTTGAAAGATTCCCCTCATTAAAAACTTTAATCGGCTTATCATTTAAAATAGCATCTGTAAATAAAAACATAGCCATATCGGGCCTGCCCCAGGGCCCATATACAGTAAAGAAACGCAACCCAATGGTTTCAATTCCAAACAAATGACTATAAGTGTGCGCCATCAACTCATTGCTTTTCTTGGTGGCGGCATACATGCTAATTGGATGGTCTACGTTATCTTCGGTTGAAAAAGGGATTTTTTCATTCATCCCATAAACACTCGAACTACTGGCGTAAACAATTTTCTTGATACCTGAGTGTCTAACACATTCTAACAGATTTACAAAGCCTACAATATTGCTCTCAACATACTTCATTGGCTGTTCAATACTGTAGCGCACCCCTGCTTGTGCTGCAAGGTTACAGACAACATCAAACTTCTCTTGTTTAAAAAGCAAGGGTAAGTTGACTTGATCCTCAAGATTTAACTTAATAAACCTACATTGTGTGCCATGACGTTCACTTTCAATAAGCTTATTGTATTCAATTTCAGATTCGAGTATTCCGAGCTCGTTTAAGCGTCCGTACTTGAGATTAACATCGTAATAATCATTGATATTATCCAGGCCAACCACTTCATGACCTAATGAAATCAATTTTTCACATAGGTGGTAACCAATGAACCCCGCAGCGCCTGTCACTAAAATCTTTTTAACAGCTACTTTGTTTAGTGTATCTAGTTTCATTTTGAATCTTCTTGACCTGTGAAATAAGATTTGAGGCGATTCCCCAAATACATTTTCCCATAGTATGTTTTTAAATATTTCTCCCTCCTTATAGCATCATCTTTCGACAAACATCCCTCAAAATAAATCAATTTGAAAGGTCTTCTATATTTTGTTGACGTCACTCTTCCTTTTTGATGCGCCTCAAATCTTAATGGCAAATCAGAGGTATAACCAGTATATTTTTTACCGTCCTTTTCACTGAGCAATATATAAACGTAATAAAAACCTTCCATTTGCCATTATTTCACGGGTTAAAACCCGCAGCACCTGTGACAAGTATCTTCATTAAGCCCTATATTTTAGAGACTCCTATCGCTGAATAATGGAAACCGATTTTAGACATAGCGTTATGGTCTAATATTTTTCTACCATCGAATACAAAAGCTGGTTTTACTACAGCGTCATAAATCTTTTTCCAATCGTATTCTTTAAACTCATCCCATTCGGTAAGTATAGCAATAGCATGAGCATCAGTACATGCTTCATAAGGATCGTTCACTACTTTCAATAGTCTTCTATTGTCCTCTGAGCTTCGCGTTCCTAAATAGTCTAAATCTTCATATATACGCTCTTCAGACACCTTAGGATCATAGACAGTGATTTCTGCTTCCTCATTCATTAATGCATCAGCTACATATATAGCTGCAGACTCGCGTGTATCGTTGGTGTCTTTCTTAAAAGCCCAACCTAAGAAAGTGATTTTCTTACCAGAGACTGTATTGTAAAGCGTACTGACAATATTATCGGCAAAACGCCTTTTTTGGTAGTCATTCATGATAATAACCTGCTCCCAATAATCAGCTACTTCAGTTAAACCATAGGTTTTGGCTATATACACAAGGTTTAGGATATCTTTTTGGAAACAAGACCCTCCAAATCCAACAGATGCTTTTAAGAATTTTGGACCAATTCGACTGTCCATTCCAATAGCTCTGCTCACTTCACTCACGTCGGCACCTGTTACTTCACACAATTCTGATATTGCGTTAATTGAAGATACTCTTTGAGCCAAAAATGCATTTGCTACAAGTTTTGAAAGTTCAGAAGACCAAACATTGGTTGTTAATATTCTTTCTCTCGGAATCCAAGTGGCATAAATATCTACTAATGCGTTGATAGCTTCTCTTCCTTCTTCACTCTCCTCTCCTCCAATCAACACTCTATCTGGAGCTACTAAATCTTGTACAGCTGTACCTTCAGCTAAGAATTCAGGGTTTGAAAGAATTTGAAACTTCACCCCATTCCCTGTATTGTCTAATATATCTTTAATAGCTTGTGCAGTACGAACAGGCAAAGTAGATTTCTCTACTACTATTTTATCAGATTTAGCAACTTTTGCAATTTGTCTAGCTGACAATTCTACATATTTTAAATCGGCTGCCATCCCCTTCCCTTTTCCGTAGGTTTTAGTTGGCGTATTAACCGAGATAAAAATCATTTCTGCTTCATCAATAGCCTTTTCTACGTTTGTACTAAAAAACAGATTCCTTCCTCGAGCCTCCTGAACTATTTCCTTCAAACCAGGCTCGTATATAGGAAGCCCGTCTA
>Ga0209075_1001863_pt1 | contig 19341 bp, 15 predicted proteins | sample Stecom2011_FD_187523 | JGI IMG/M metagenome (GOLD analysis project Ga0209075, IMG submission 187523) | Agricultural soil microbial communities from Utah to study Nitrogen management - Steer compost 2011 (SPAdes) (version 2) | ecosystem: Environmental > Terrestrial > Soil > Agricultural land...
GTAAGCCAATGTATAGATTATCAATATCATATGTATCATCGTTATAAACTGAAATGGGCATAATCCTATTTTCATTATTAAAGATGGCCTTGGTGATACGTACTAAAGCCATACCAATACCATAGTAGGTTGCTCGTTTTCTTTTAATAATTTCATAGGCTGCATTTTTTACATCTAAATAAATCTTATCTAAGTCAGAAAATTTAATATGATTAGGTAACGAATCAATGACATCTTTAATTGGTTTTACACCAATATAGGCATTGGACCAACAAACAAACTCCGTATCGCCATGCTCACCTAAAATATAAGCATGGATATTTCTAATATCAATATTAATATATTGAGATATTTCATAACGAAGTCTTGCTGTATCAAGTAATGTACCACTACCAATAACACGATTAGATGGTAGACCGGATGCTTTCCAAGCAACATAACTTAAAATATCCACCGGATTGGTAGCAACCAAAATAATACCATCAAAACCAGAAGCCATCACATCGCCAACAACTGACTTCATAATATTGGCATTACGGTTTAATAGATCAATTCTAGTTTCGCCTTCTTTTTGATTTACACCAGCTGTAATAACAACTAATTTAGCATCCTTACAATCTGCATAAGACCCTGCACGTATGAGCATCTTTCTCGGTGCGAAGGCTAAACCATGGTTTAAGTCCATCGCCTCTCCTTCAGCCTTTTTTTGATCGACATCAATTAAAATAATTTCTTCTAAAGTACCTTGATTTACCAGTGCATAAGCATAGCTCATACCGACAAAACCAGTTCCAATAACAACTACACGATTATTTGCCATATAAACCTCCATATATATCTAGTATATATGAAAGATAAGACATTGTTGAACCAATTACACTATAAAATGTTTTAAAAGTCGAAGAACATACATAATGTCATAAGTTGGTGTAGAGTCTTTATTTATTTAAATTTTTATAATATAATAGACATATAAATAAATCATATGATGAAAAAAGAAGTGTATACCAAATCATTTTTATAGAGAGTCTTTAAGTGGTGGAAAAAAGATAAAATGAGGCATACATATGGCTTTTGGAGTAGTTTATCTAATAGGTAAACCGTATCACCTGGCGTTAACGGGATAAAGTGCTATTTATAAAAATTATAAATAGAACTAAGGTGGTACCGCGGATTCACATAACTAATTCGTCCTTAGACTAGTTTTTAGTTTAAGGATTTTTTTACGGAAAGGATACAAAAATGGAAAAGAAAAAGTATTATATTTCAACAGCAATTGCTTATGCATCAGCTATACCGCATATTGGTAACGTTTATGAAATCATTTTAGCGGATGCAATCGCTCGTTTTAAGCGTTTAGAAGGTTATGATGTATATTTTCAAACAGGTACGGATGAACACGGTCAAAAGATACAAAACAACGCTAAAAATCAAAATTTAGAGACATCTGATTATGTCGATATGATCTCTAATGAAATTGAGCGTATTTTTAAACTTGTACATGTCGATTATGATAAATTTATACGTACAACAGATCCAAAACATAAAGAAAAAGTTCAAGATATTTTTGAAAAGCTCATTGAAAAAGGCGATATTTATTTAGGCAAATATGAAGGTTGGTACTCCATTGCTGATGAAGCATTTTTAAATAAAGCAGATATTGTCGATGGTGTGGGACCAAGTGGGGATATTCCGGTTTGGATGAGTGAGGATACTTACTTTTTTAAATTAAGTAAATACCAAGACCAAATTATAAAACACATTAAAGAAAACCCAGAATTTATTGAACCAGAAAATAGAAGAAATGAAGTTTTAGAAAGTTTCTTAAAAGAAAAGTTAGAAGACTTAAGTGTTTCTAGAACATCTTTTGACTGGGGTATTCCAGTAAGAAGTAATCCAAAACATGTGATCTATGTTTGGATAGATGCATTAAGTAATTACATTACTGGTCTAGATTTTGACTTTAATGAAACATCAGAAAAGATGAAAAAATATTGGCCAGCCGATTTACATTTAATCGGTAAAGATATTATGCGCTTTCATGCGGTTTATTGGCCAGCAATATTATTAGCACTTGATTTACCATTACCTAAAAAGATTTTTGGTCATCCATGGGTCTTAGTCGATAAAAATAAAATGAGTAAATCTGTTGGAAATACCTTATATACCGATAAGTTAGTCAAACATTTTGGCGTGGATGCTTTAAGATATTATGTATTACATGAGATTCCTTATGCAACTGATGGTAATATAACTTATGAGCTAATGATTGAAAGAAACAACTCCGATTTAGCCAATACATTAGGTAATTTAGTCAATCGTACCATTGGTATGATTAATAAATACCAAGATGGTTTGGTTAAAAAAGTGATGTTAGAAGAACCTTTTAACTATAGTTTGAAAGAAAAATCAGAAAAACTATTAGATAAAGTGACAGATTTAATGAACAAATTAAGAGTTGGGGATGCTATTGAAGAACTCATGATTCTTGCACGTGCTGCCAATAAATATATTGATGTTTCTGAACCATGGAATTTAAATAAAAATGGTGAAAAAGAAAAATTAAGCCATGTACTTTATAGTTTAGTAGAAACCATTAGATTTTTAGCGGTATTCTTACAAGCATATATGCCAAGTACAGCTGAAAAAATATTTGAACAACTGGCTATAAAACCCGAAGGACTAGATAGTGTTAAAACATTTGGACACTATCCAGAACAAAAAATTGGAACAGCTAAAGTATTATTTGAACGCTTTGATTTAGAAAAGAAATTAGATGAAATCATAGGATGATAAGATGAACAAACTTAAAAACTGGATTAGGTCCAATAGTTATGAAAGAAGTGTAAAACCAGAAATTAAAAGAACACTTGCTGTCATAGTGTTTACCATTATTTATGGTATAGGTGTCACATGGTTTTTAGAAGCAAGTGTCATACCCATGTATACAGGTGGTATTCCAGGTCTAGCACAGTTATTCCGTGACTTTATGAAGTTTACATTAGGATGGAATACTGCAGGATGGGAAGGCTTGTTTTTAGCAATGTTTATTATTATAACAAACATTCCAATCATGTTACTTGGTTGGTTTGGTGTCTCAAAAAAGTTTGTTATCTATTCCATGTTATCTGTCTTAATCCAAGCAACCATGTTAGGATTCATACCAAGTATCAATTTGGGACTTTCTAGTGAATCTCAAGCCTTAACAGCAACCATTTTAGGTGGTATCTTAATTGGTATAGGTGTCGGTGGTGCACTAAAATATGGTACATCAACTGGTGGCTTAGATATTATTGCTCAATACATTTCATTAAAAAAAGGTCAAAGTGTTGGCTTTATATCAATGGTAATGAATATTATCATGGCGATACTTGGTGGCTTGATTACAGCACCAGATTTAATTAATCGTGGTGTTTTACCAGGTGTAACCCAGACGATGGCAGCCGCCGGTATTGTTATTAGCTATACGGTATTAAGATTAATTATTACAACCATTGTTACCGATAGACTCCATACGGCATATCAATTTACAATGGTTGAAATTATTACAGATAACCCCAAAGACATTGTATCCGATATTTTATCCAAAATATATCGCGGTGTGACTTTAATGGATGTTCAAGGTGGTTATAGTAAACAACAGAAAACATTAATTAAAGTGATTATCTCAAGTTATGAATTTACAACTTTAAACCAACTTGTTAACCGGCTAGATAGTAAAGCGTTTATTATCGTAACACCGGTAAAACATGTCTATGGTAACTTTAAAAAACGAACAATTGCGTAAAAATAGGGTGTAGCCAAATGGCTACACCCTGTTTTTATAATTTATACATTTTTAAATAAATTTGGGTTAATTAAAGGTAATAGAAGTGGTTGAAGATAAGCACTTGCTGTCACACTTGAAACTAAACTTCTTAAATGTGGATAAATGATTTGTACAGCAGGTAGTTGTAAGAAGTTTTCTATTTGTTCTTCACTAGAGTCTTTAGAAAAGGTGAAGGTTGCGGCTAAGTGTGCAGTAATATCGATTGGAAAAGGGTTTTCCGGAGTGTTTAAAACACTAAACATCAAAGTTAATGTATAAACATTATCTTCATTTTTTTCTATTTGTTTCGTATAAATGGGTAACATTTTAAAGTTACCTTTTAAATTATGGTTTTGAATATGAATCTTTTTTGTTTGAATGCTTGTATTGACAACTTTCATCAGTGATCACGTCCTTTATAATAATTTTATCACATAAAAGATAATTACTTATAAATATATCTATTAACTTAAAGGAAATAGAAGTATGATTAGCTTATATTCATTGTCTATAAGTTTTATAAGGTGTGCTATAATAAAATTACAAAGATCAAAGTATACTTGGATAATCTTATCCAGGTTGAGGAGAAATTTTGATTATATTTGTCATATTGTTAGTTCTTTTTGGGCTATCAATTCAGGTGGTATTTTTAAATACCCATAAAAGAAACATTATAAAAAGAGACTACAATGCGCTAAATGTAGTACTTTATATGGATGCTTTAGCAACCATCTTATTTATTTTTAGTGTGCATTTTAATGCACCTATTTTTGTTAAGATTATATTTGAAGCCATCATTTTTTTAATGATGGGTCTTTTCTTTTTGGTTGTTATGGGTATTTTAAAAACAAGTCGTAAAAGATATGTGATATGTGGTGTACTTTGTTCAACGTTGCTCATTGTTTTAGGCGTAATACTCTTTCATCCCTTTATAGATAAAAACGTGACACACGGTCTTTTATTGATGACATTGGTCATTAGGTTACTTATTGTTAATCCTAAAAAGAATTATCCATCTAAAAGTATTCGCTCAATATATATATTATTATTTATAACTGAAACGGTGCGCTATACAACCGAAGCTTTCATTTTATCGGATGTACTTTACCATAGTTTTTCTGATACTTGGATATCAGCATTTTCATTTATATTAAAGGCACTTTCAATGTTGTTGTTAATAAGATTGCATGATCAAATTAGTATCAACAGTGGGTTAGCAAAGATTCTTGACTACCAAAGCTCAGCGATGCTTTTAAATCAATATTTCAAACAAAGTCCTAATGTTATCGTTATTACGAACTTAAACCATGAAATTGTTTATGTCAATCCACAAGCAACAGTCACCACAGGCTATAGCCCAGAAGAGTTGATTGGTAAAAAGCCCAATATATTTAAAAGTGGTAAAACACCACAGGAAACATATGATGATTTAATAAAGAGTCTAAGTAAAGGTGAAAGTTGGATTGGTGAATTTTATAACCGTAAGAAAAACGGTGATATATTTATTGAACAATCTAAAATTATGACTTTAAATGATGAAAATGGGGTTCCTGTTTTTCACCTTGCTATTAAAAATGATATTACCAAAGAAAAAGAATATTTAAAACAATTAGAATACCGGTCATATCATGATGATTTAACAGGTTTACTGAGGCGACAAGTATTTATTCAACGTTTTGAAACTGGTGTACGACTTAAACCTGAGATAAATCATTTCTTCATTTTAGTGGATGTGGATGATTTTAAACAAATTAATGATAGTTATGGTCACTTAATTGGTGATCAAGTTTTAATTGACTTTAGTAAAGTATTAAATGATGTCTTTTATGTTAAAGCACAAGTATGTCGCTTTGGTGGTGATGAGTTTGCTGTCTATTTATATGACTATGAACCAGAAGATGTTGTAAAATTGATTGAAACGCTTGAGAATCGTCTTCGTAAAACACCTATTACTACAATATCGGATCACTTTATCCTTAAATTTAGTTATGGTCTAGTTAAAGTTGATTTACCGTTTGAATTTAGTAAAACATATGAATTGGCAGATAATAAACTATACTCGGATAAAGGAAATAAAAACCCAAGCATTTAAAACGAAAATTATCACATATTTAACACCATATACTTGACAAATAATAAGTATTATTATAAGATATCTCACGGTACGTTTTAAAGTTTATATTCCACAGCCCTTATAGCAGTGAACATTATAAGGAGAAAGTTTAGAAAAAATGAAAACATTTATGGCAAATGAATCAACTATCACACGCAAGTGGTATGTTGTCGACGCTGAAGGTAAAACTTTAGGTCGTCTAGCAACTCAAGTTGCTAGTGTGTTAAAAGGAAAACATAAGCCTAGCTACACTCCACATGTAGACACAGGTGATTATGTCATCGTTATTAACGCAGATAAAATTAAATTAACTGGTAACAAATGGAATGATAAAATATATTATAAGCACTCAGGCTATAATTCCGGTTTAACTGAAACACCAGCTAAAGAATTAATGGCAAAAATGCCAACAGCTTTAGTTGAAAAAGCAGTTAAGGGTATGATTCCTAAAACATCACTTGGTCGTGATATGTTAAGAAAACTGTTTGTCTATGCAGGACCTGAACATAAACACCAAGCACAACAACCAGAAAGTTTGGAGGTATAATTACATGGCAAAAGATTTAGTTCAATACTTAGGTACAGGACGCAGAAAGTCATCTGTTGCTCGTGTGATCCTAACGCCTGGTACAGGGAAGTTCATCATTAACGGTCGTGAGTTTGAAGAATACATTCCTTCACCTGCAACACGCCTAGACGTGTTACAACCATTAGAATTAACTGAAAACGTTGATAAGTTTGATATTCGTGCAAACGTTAACGGTGGTGGTAAAACAGGTCAAGCTGGTGCAATCCGTTTAGGTATTACCCGTGCACTTATGGAAGTTGATGAAGACTTACGTAAAGTGTTAAAACCAGCAGGATTAGTTACACGTGATCCACGTGCGAAAGAGCGTTACAAATACGGTCTTAGAAAAGCACGCCGTGCAAAACAATTCTCAAAACGTTAATTCGTTATACAAATTATTTATTAGGGCACTTCATATTGAAGTGCTCTTTTTTATCGAAAGATTTGTCGATGTGTTATATGTTTGAAAAATAGCAAATAAACAATTAATTTACAAGTATATGTATAACATACATAAATATATGAGATAATGTATAATAAACTTGTTTATTTCGCTAAAATAATTTATAATAAAGGTTGCGAAATGAGGGCGAACATGAAAAAATTTAGAGCACGTTATGCACCATCTCCAACGGGTCATTTACATATTGGAAATGCAAGAACTGCATTATTTAATTACTTATTTGCACGTCACCATGGTGGTGACTTCATTATAAGAATTGAAGATACCGATGTTGCAAGAAATGTTGAAGGTGGTATTACATCTCAATTAAATAATTTAAAATGGCTAGGTATGGACTGGGACGAAAGTGTTGATGTCGGTGGTCCGTATGCACCTTATAACCAATTAAGCCGCTTAGAACTATATAAAAAGTATGCTTACGAATTATTAGATAAAGGCTATGCCTATAAAGACTATAAAGAAGGATCAACTGATTTTGCAATTCGCTTTAAAGTGCCTGAAGGTGTTACATATAGTTTTGATGATATTATCCGTGGTACTTTAAAATTTGAATCTAAAGATGTTGAAGATTGGATTATATTAAAAGACAATGGCATACCAACCTATAACTTTGCTGTTGTCATTGATGATCATCATATGGATATTACACATGTATTTAGAGGTGAAGAACATATTACCAACACCCCTAAACAATTGATGATTTATGATGCATTTGGTTGGGACTATCCTTTATTTGGCCATATGACAATTATTGTTAATGAAGAGCGTAAGAAGTTAAGTAAGCGTGATACATCTACCCTACAATTTATTGAAGACTATAAAAAGTTAGGATACTTACCAGAGGCGATGTTAAACTTCTTAAGTCTATTAGGATGGAGTCCTAAAGATGATGAAGAAATATTATCTAAAGCAGAACTTATTAGTTTATTTGATGAAACACGTTTAAGTGCAGCACCAAGCTACTTTGATAAACAAAAATTAGATTATATCAATTCAAGATATTTAAAAGCATTATCTATGGATGCATTAAAAGAACTTACCAGACCATTTTTAATTGAACACGGTATTGAAATTAAAAACGAAGCATGGTTTGAAAGTTTATTATCTGTTTTAAAAGACCGCTTAAACTATGGTGCAGAAATTACAAAATATTATGATCAATTTTTCCACCAAGACTTTAAACTAGATGATGCAGTCTTAAAAGAAATTGAAAACTTTGATAGTATCACTGTCATTGAAGGTTTTATGAACATGATGGACAAGGTAGACTTTACAGACAGTGATGCAATTAATGAAGCTTTAAAAGAAACGGGAAAAACATTAAATATCAAGGGTAAGGCACTTTACATGCCACTTAGAGTGGCAAGTACAGGTGAAACTCATGGACCGAGTTTCCCGGTATCATTAAGTTTATTAGGTAAAGATCTTGTCGTAAAAAGAATGAGGAAAACTTTAGAAGTACTTAAAGGAGAAAACACATGAAAAAAGTTTTATCAATAGTTGTTCTAGCATGTTTATTTGTATTAGTTGGTTGTACAACAAATACCAAATCCAATGCAAGAGCATATGTTACATCAATCGCAGCAAAATCAACTTCTGTCTCATTTAAAGTTGAGGTAAGAGATCCGGACAGTGAATTAGATAGTAATGATTTTGTTGTTAGACTATCTGCAACTGGTACATCAGATGTTGAACAAGCATTAGCGTTAACAACTCAAAACAGAACGAAAACAATGACTTTTGAAGATTTAGTTGAAGATACAGAATATGCTGTTTATGTCATTGGAAAAATAGATAGTAAAGATGTTGAACTTTATGCTTCACAAAAAGTCTTTAAAACTTTAAAGCAGGGTGATGAAGCAGAAAATCCAATTATGATTGAAACAACTGAACAATTTTTAAATATGGATGCAAAAAAACATTACGCATTAGCAAACGATCTTGATTTTGAAAATGCATCATTTGGACCATTATTTAAAGCAGGTACACCATTTAATGGTAGTTTTGATGGTAGAGAATTTACTATTAGAAACATTAACATTACTGAAGCAGATGATGTGTATCAGTCTTATGCATCCATCTTTGGTTATGCATCTAGATCCACCATTAAAAATGTTAAATTTGATAATATTCATATTGATAACGATGAAAAACCATATATTGGTATTTCACATGTAGGATTGGTTGTTGCTAAAGTTTCTAATAATGGTTTCTTATTAGAAAATGTAGAAATTACAAACTCAAGTATTACAATTCGTCATAATATTAACCAATCATTAACTAACCGTAACTTGTATGTTGGTTTAGTCGGTGGTTCTATGCAAGGTACGTTAAGAAATATCGTTGTTAAAAATTCTAATCTAAATGTTACACAACATGCAGTCAACGGTACCTATGCTGGTTCACAAGCAGCAACAGCTGGTACATATGTTGGTGGTGCATTTGGTTTAATTGAACAGGACAAAGGTACTGGTATAGAAAATATTGCAGTTGTTGATACAAAAATTGATGTTACAATTGATCAAGATAAAGCAGCTTTAGGTTCAGGTTTATTATTTGTGGGTGGCGTCTTTGGTGCTTATAGAAGTGATCGTAATGCACAATCACTATATAGTAATGCAACCATAACACTAAACCATAAGCAACATGAAAATACAGCAAGCGATAAACTAGATACAGTTTATGTTGGTGGTCTTGTTGGTTCCATGATTAAATCACGCTTTAATGAAGCTTATGGACATGCAACGATCACACTGACATTATCTAATCCACTTAATCGTGTGCATGCACACTTACTTGCTGGTCAAGCAACCTCTTCATCGATGGTGTTATTAGCAGGTGGTAGCATTGATGTTGTTACAACCAATGATACACAATATCCAATGACCTTAGAAGTGTTCCCACACAATTGGTCTAATAAACTCAATCAAGTAAAAATATTAGCAGATGCAAGCATTACTTTTGATGGCGTAGCGATGGATTTATCCAACTTTACAGTTGTTGATCAAGTTGAAGACCACATTCATTCAGCATTTGTTTTAGAACATAAAAAATAATCACTTATTTTACAAGCTATAAACTTAATAAAATATAGTATAATCAATGCTGGTCATCTAACTTAGATGACCAGCTTTTAATATATTTACTTAAAAAAGGAATGTGTATGTTAACGCTCATTATATGTATATGTACAGTTTTATTGGTCATATTTTCAATTTTATTTAAACCAAAATTTCGTATTGGTTTTGTCAATATAGAATCCTTTTGGGTCATTGCATCCATTGGTGCACTTTTATTGCTGATAACTAACAGTTTATCGCTTAATGAAGTTTATGATGCCTTAACAATGTCTGGTGCTATGAACCCGATTAAATTGCTTATTATATTTTTATCGATGTCCGGATTATCTTTAATGTTAGATGCATTAGGTTTTTTTAAAGTGGCATCCAACTATGTATTAAAAAAAGCCGGTCATAGCCATACAAAGATATTTATCTATTTATATATTACCGTTTCAATATTGACTGTTTTTACGTCCAATGACGTCATTATTTTAACCTTCACCCCAATTATTATTTACTTTTCAAAAAGAACCAATTTAAACCCGATACCTTTATTAGTGAGTCAATTTGTTGCAGCTAACACTTGGAGTTTAATGCTCATTATTGGTAATCCGACTAATATCTATTTAGCGTCTAAATTTGGTATTGATTTTATAAGTTATTTAACAGTGATGTTTTTTCCAACACTCATAACAGGTGTATTTACATTTGGGTTACTTTTTATGATATTTAGAAAAACTTTAAAAGAACCGATTGAAAAAACATATGAACAATCAATTTATTTAGAAAATAAATTTTTAGTATATGTTACACTCATACATTTAATCTTATGTACATTAAGCTTATCTATTGCCAACTATATTCAAATACAAATGCATATCATTAGTTTGTTTTTCTTGTGTAGTAATGCTTTATTTTTAATCATTTATCAAATGATTAAACTACAAGCATCTCCATCTTATTTTTTAAATAGTGTACGTAGTATGCCGTGGAATCTTGTACCATTTATTTTATCAATGTTTATGATGGTCATCGGTTTAAATAAATATGGATTGACTAAAAACTTATTTGAGATATTAAACCATGTACCAACTTATGTGGGTTATGGTATAGGTAGTTTTTTCACATCCAATATGATCAATAACATTCCTATGTCTGTTCTATTTGTAGATGTTATAAGTCATGCTACATACATTTATCCAAACCAACTACAAAGCGTAGTTTATAGTGCAATTATTGGGTCTAACATTGGAGCATATTTAACACCGCTTGGGTCACTTGCTGGTATTATGTGGCTGCGTATGCTGAAAAAAGAAAATATAGATATGTCATTTAAAAAGTTTGTAGGTTATGGTGTCATGATTGCAATCCCTACGATGGCTGTAGCGCTCATAACTTTATACTTGTTTTTATAATCGCTTATTTTACCACTTGAAAAGTGATGAGAGATTAAACTTACATCGAAACGATGAATAAGGTATAATAAAACTAACATAACTTTTTAAGGAAGTGATTGACTGTGAAACACACATTAAATAAAATATCTAAAACGAGGTTTATACAAGGGATTAATTGTCCAAGGTTTTTCCCTTTATTTGAAATCTATAAACGTGGTAGTAGTGATGCCACTGTATCATTTACAGATGACTTATCTGATTTGTTAACAGAAGAAAATGAATTTAAAAAACAATTGCTTTTTAAAGAGATGTTTGAATTTAGTGGTGATGAATCTGACGATGAAACAACTAAAGATTTAATTAATGTTGAAAATAAAAAGTTAGAGGTCATGATGCCATACTTTAATGAAATGGAGCATATTGCAGCGAAGTATGTTGCACATAAGTTTAATGCACCCGTCATAGCAAGTATGGAAACCCACCAACAAAAACGCTTTGAAGCATCTTATCAAGACTATAGTTTTTATAGTTTTTTAGATATTTATCAAGAAACAGATGACATCATCCGCGTTATTGAAGCTAAAGCGACCACATCTTCTAAGTTTATGGATATAACTTACCGTGAAGATGGTGAAAAGTATAACTTTTTTGAATTAAGTCCAGAAGGTATTTTAATGACAAGAGAAGCATTAGGCTACCCTGTCGGTGAAAAATATCATAAAAAGAAAGATGCTATTTTAAAACGCATGCATGCTGTGGGTAGCTATATTTATGACATTACCTATCAAAGGTATGTCATAGAAAAGTATTTTAAAGATCAAAACATTCAAAGTAAACCACTTAAATATTATTTAGCTATTTTAAATCACACCTATATTTTTGATGGTGTATACCTAAATGGAAAACCTGATTATGATAAAGATATGGATAACAACAACTTCTTAATTAGACTTGTTGATGTAACAGATTTAACAAGTTACTTCTTAGATAGTTTTAAAGCAGATGTAGAAGAAGTGATTTACCGACTAGATCATATGACCATTGAACCTTTTCCGTTGTGTCCTAGACGTGGAAAACATAAATGTATGTTCCATGATATATGTTATAAGGATATACCAAAGGAAAACTCAATATTTACCTATATTGGTAATCACCATGGTTTTGTTGATGAAGCAGGTGAAAAGCATTTTCCAGAGGATTTACTTAAAATGGGTATGAAAACAGTCTTGGATGTTCCATATAATTGGCTTAAACGTGAAAACAATCAAATTCAATATGATGTCGTTAGTTCGGGTAAACCATATATAGATAAACCACGTATTAAAGCCATTTTAGATAAATTAACTTATCCATTATATCACCTAGATTTTGAAACCTTCGGCTCCCCATTACCGCGCTTTAAAGGTGAAAAAGCATATGATCAGTCTGTCTTTCAATTTAATTTACATATTGAGCATGCACCAGGGGTAAGTGATAAAGATAAAGATAGCTATCACTATCTAGCAACTGACCATAGTGATCAAAGATTAGCACTCACTAAGTATTTATGTGAGCTTATTGGCGATACCGGTACAATTGTTGCATGGAATGATTCATTTGAAAAAAGTAGAATGAAAGAACTCGCTAGACTCTTTCCTGAATATGCGGATAAACTGAACAATATTATTGAGCGCACCTTTGATTTATGGTATGTCTTTAAAGGTAGTCACCATAAGTTATATGATAAATGGGGCATACCGGAAAAGAAAGGTTTTAATTATTATCATGAAGCACTACAAGGGTCATTTTCAATTAAAAAAGTACTACCAATTTTTGTCCCTGATTTAAGTTATAGTAATTTAGAAGTTAAAAACGGTGATGAAGCGGTCATCGTCTATGGTAGTTTTCCTAAAATGAACCGCGTAGAATTTGAAAAACAAAAGCAAGCCTTAATTGATTACTGTAAACAAGATACATGGGCCATGGTTGAATTACTTAAATCTTTACACAAAATAATCTAATATTTTGCATAAAGGGGCTATTTTCTAGTATAATATGTATATGTAAAGGAAACCTATAATCTATGTTGAAAGTATATAATTCATTAACCAATCAAATAGAAGCCTTTAAACCAATTAAGGATAAGACAGTCAATATGTATGTTTGTGGACCAACCGTCTATGATGATATTCATATTGGCAATGGCCGTCCTGTGGTTTTTTTTGATGTTGTTAAAAGATATTTATCATACTTAGATTACCGCGTTATATACGCATCAAACATTACAGATGTTGATGATAAAATTATTGAAAAAGCTCAAAGTTTAAATGTTTCTGAAAAAGCTTTATCCGAAAAATATGCAGCCAATTTTTTTGAAATTGCCAAAAAAATTGGTGGTTATAATTTTGATTACACACCACATGCAACAGACTATATTGAACAAATGATTCAGTTTATATCTAAACTGATTGCGGATGGTTTTGCCTATAAAACGGATAGTGGTGTTTATTTTAGAGTCGATAAAATTAAAGACTATGGGATATTGTCGAACCAACAAGTTAGAGATTTAAAAACAGGTGTCCGTATCGATTTAGAATCGGATAAAGAAAAAGCATATGATTTTGCCCTATGGAAAACAACAACCGAAGGTATTCATTACGATGCACCTTGGGGTAAAGGTCGTCCTGGTTGGCATACTGAGTGTGTTGTAATGACAACTAAATTGTTTGAAGGCGAGCTAGACATTCATGGTGGAGGCTTTGATTTAAAGTTTCCACACCATGAAAATGAGATTGCACAATCTGTTGCCCACAATGGTCATCATCTAGCAAGATATTGGATGCATGTAGGTCGCCTAGATCTAGCAGAAGAAAAAATGAGTAAGTCTTTAGGTAATGATATTAAACTAAAAGACTTAATTAAAACATATCATCCCTTTGCATATCGCTTGATGCTATTGGCACATCACTACCGTGCACCAATTGCATTTAGTGAAGATTTAATCGTTCAATATCAAAAATCATATGATAAAATATCATATACAATGAATAAAACAAACTTCCACTTAAAACTAGCAGGTTTAGAAGGTGGAAAAGTTATACAAGAAGTCATGGATGAATTTGAATCTTATATGAATGAAGACTTTGGTACACCAAGGGTCATTACACTTATTGATAAGCTCATTAAAGATTTAAATCGATCTGTGGATTTAAACACATTCGTCAGTTTAAATACGATATTAGATGTTTTAGGGGTTGAACCTAAAATCAATGAAGTAAGCGATAGCGATATTAAAAACTACAAGCTATGGCAAGAAGCAAGAGCGAATAAAGATTATGCACTTGCAGATACATACCGTGAAGCATTGTTAGAAAAAGGATTTATATAATGAATGGCCTTGTCTTAGCATATTTAGGTGATGCATATTATGAGTTAGCAATTAGAAAATATTTAATTGCTCAAGAAGGTATACGTCACGTTAGTAAATTACATAATCAAAAGGTAAAGTATGCCTCTAATGAAGCACAAGCTTCAATTATGAATCATTTATTAAGTAGTAATGTTTTATCAGAAGAAGAAATAGATGCATATAAAAAAGGACGTAACAAGTCACATAATGCGCGTAAACAAGTAGATATGGTAACATATCAACAAGCAACTGGTTTTGAAAGTTTAATCGGTTACTTATCAATACATGATGAAGACCGTGCTCAAGTACTCATAAATATGGGTATAACTTATATTAAACAAGGTGGATAAAATGGCCAAAGATGTACAAAACGAACTCTTAGCGCTCTTAGATGAGCAAGATAAACCAACTAAATCTAAGAAAAACAGAAAAGGTCCACAAACAGTTATAGTTGAAGATCCACTTGAAATGAAAGGGGATCCTTTAGGCATTATTGAAAGTAAAAAAGAAAAGAAAGCAGCTACACCAGAACGTATTAAAAGTAAAGGTGAAATTGTTATTGAACGTTATAACCCGGATGTTGACCGTGGGTTAACAACTGATGACGTTGAAAAAAGACATTTGGCTGGTTTGGTGAACTTATCCGATAAAGGCTCAACTAAAACTATAAGTAGTATTGTCTTTTCTAATGTCTTTACATTTTTTAATATGCTTATCTTAGCAATTGTTATTACATTATTAGTAACAGGTGCTAAATTTACACAAACAGTTTCGATTGTTATTGTAGCAATTAATACAACGATTGGTATTATTCAAGAAATTAATGCTAAAAAGATGATTGATAAATTATCTTTATTATCAGCACCAACGGCAATGGTCATTCGCGATGGCTTTGAACAAGAAATTGGTATTACAGATGTTGTCATTGATGAAATATTAAAATTAAGTGCTGGCAAACAAATAATTGTAGATGCTGTTGTCAGACAAGGTACTGTAGAAGTTAATGAATCTTTATTAACTGGTGAATCGGATCCGGTTATTAAAAAAGCAGGTGATACCTTATATAGTGGTTCATTTGTTATATCAGGTTCTGTGTATGCACAAGCAACAGCAATCGGTAATGATATTTATATTGAAAAATTAACAAGCCAAGCTAAAAAATATAAAAAACCAAAATCAGATATTTTTAGATCTTTAAAACTGATTGTACGTGTCATTGGATTTTTAATTATTCCAATTGCTGCAGGTTTATATATTTTAGGTTTAAATGGTAATTATGATCAAATTATTCAACCTGTTTTAGTCGAAAGAACTGCAGGGGCAATTATAGGTCTTATTCCATCAGGGTTATTCTTATTAACATCGGTGGCACTGGCTGTAGGTGTTGTTAGACTCGGTCAAAACAATACGCTTGTTCAAGAACTGTATTGTATTGAGATGTTAGCACGTATTGATACCTTATGTTTAGATAAAACAGGGACGATTACCGATGGTTCCATGACGGTTAAATCCGTTATTGAATATGAAAATGTTGCTGGATTAACATTAAAACAATTAATATCTGCGATGTTAAATGCTCAAAATGATTCTAACTTAACATCTGAAGCATTATATGAGCGTTTTGGTAATCAAAAACGTATTCGACATAAAGCAATCATTCCGTTTTCATCAGCTAGAAAATACTCAGCAGTTGAATTTGAAAAATATGGTACGTTTGCTATTGGGGCACCAGAATTTGTATTAAAAGCAGATTATAACTTAATTGCTAAAGAAGTTGAAAAACAAGCACAAGAAGGTTATAGAGTTTTAGCAGTTGTACAATCTAATGATCCAATTAAGTCAAATGAGTTAACGGGTAAATTAAAGCCGATTGCTTTAATTATGATTGAAGATACCATTCGTGCAGATGCACCAGATACCATTCAATACTTTAAAGACAATGGTGTAAATGTTGTTGTTATATCTGGAGATAACCCAGTAACAGTATCACGCATTAGCCAAAGAGCTGGTATTGAAAATGCTGAAAGTTATGTATCGCTAGAAAACATGTCTGATAAAGAAGTGGTACGTATCGCTAACAAATATACAGTCTTTGGTCGAGTTAGCCCACATCAAAAGAAATTATTAGTTGAATCAATGAAAAATAATGGGCATGTGGTTGCAATGACAGGTGATGGTGTCAATGACATTCTTGCTTTAAGAGAGGCAGATACATCGATTGCGATGGCATCTGGATCTGAGGCAGCAAGAAATGTGAGCCACTTAGTCTTAATGGATTCTAACTTTGCAAACATGCCAAAGGTTGTAAGTGAAGGACGCCGTGTTATTAATAATATTCAAAAGGTATCTAAACTTTACTTAACTAAAACATTCTTTACACTATTTTTAAGTATTTTAGTCATTGCTAGAGGATTAATGGGTTATGAAGCATTGTACCCATTAAAGCCAAGTCACTTACTCATTATGGAATTGTTAGTGATTGGTATACCTTCATTCTTTATTGCATTAGAATATAATAATAACCGTATTAAGGGTAACTTCCTAGCAAAAATTATTAAAGATGCTTTACCTGGTGCAATAGTTGTTTTATTAAATGCACTCATTATCTATGGTCTAGCACACAGTCTAGGTTTAGATGTTGGTATTACAGGCACGGAGCACAGTAGTATATCGACACTTATTGCATTAACTGCAACCGCACTATCCTTTATGGTATTATATAGTGTTTCTAAACCACTCAACACGCGCCGTAGTATACTGTTTTTCACAGTATTATCACTGGCAGTGTTTGCAGTATTCTTATTACCAGAATTATTAGAAATTAAACCAATTATTACAATTAATAATGTGACTCATTCAGAACCACTAACCCTACCTCAAAACTTATTATTAATTGTTCTAATTTATACAAGTTATCCACTAATGTATATACTAACGAACTTATCCAAATGGTTAAAAACAGCAGTTCGACGCATTATACATGTCATTTCAGAAATGAAGTAAAGGTGCAGTCTTTGCACCTTTTTCTTAAGAAAGGAAAAAAATATGATTATATACGGGAAGAATGTCATTAAAGAAGCAGTTTTGAATAAAAGAGTGATTTACAAAATGTATGTTGATGAAAAAGCTAATGATAAAAAGTTTTTAAACTTTTTAAAACAGCATGAAGTTCCTTATGAACTTACGAATAAAGGGCATTTAAATAACATCACTGAAAATGCAGTGCATAACGGTGTTGTGGCAGATGTTAAACCATATAGCTATTTAAATTTAGAAGATGTATTAAATAATAATAAACAACAAAAGTTTTTAATGTTGGATGAAATACAAGATCCACATAACTTTGGTGCAATTTTAAGAAGTGTTGAAGCAACCGGTATTGATGGTGTTATTTTAAGTAAAAAACATCAAGTACCTTTAACAGGGGTGGTGGCTAAAACATCATCGGGTGCGATTGAATATGTACCACTGATATTAGTGTCTAATCTTTACCAAACCATCCTAAAACTACAACAAGAAAGCTTCTTAGTGGTAGGAACCGATGGTCGTGCTACAGCAAGTTATAAAGATATACCAAAAGATCAAAATCTACTCATTATTATGGGCAATGAAGGCTATGGTTTGAGGCCACTTATTAAAAAAGGTTGTGACTTACTCGTATCAATTCCGATGTTAGGTAAAGTTAACAGCTTAAATGTAAGTGTGGCAACCGCCTTACTGCTTTATGAAATAATTTAATGAAGGTGGTGGCATGATGTATAAAAATGATTTTGAACTCATCTATTTATACCGACAAAACAAGTCAGAAGCAGTGATGGAATTAATCATTAAAAAATACACGCCACTCATTTGGAAAAATATTTATAAATTTTATATACCGATTAAAGATCAAGATGATTTTTTTCAAGAAGCTGTCATGACACTTTATACATGTGTCATGACTTTTGATGAATTTAGAAATAAAACATTTACTAAATATTTTGAACTGGTATTGTTTCGCAGATTTATTACATTAAAAGATCAGTCAGCTAAATATGTCTTAATAGAAAAACCAGAACTGATTAAAGATAGTTATACACCTGTTTATGATGATATTTATTTAGGTGATATTTACTTATCACCATTAGAACAAAAAGTGTATCAAATGTATTTTAAAGAACGAATGACGCATGCATCGATTGCAAAAAGTTTGAATAAATCATTAAAGAGTATTAAAAATGCAATTTATCGAATAAAAGTAAAACTAAAAGAAAAAAACATGCTATAATTAAACATATAATTTAAATAACAAGGGATAAAAAGTAAATATGAAACTAAAACTTAAATTTGGTACACCAGTGATGGTCATATCGATTATTGTAGGTGTGATTTTCGCACTTGCAGGCATGGGCATGATGCTCATTAAGGATTTGATTAAAGAACTTGATCCATCACTTACTGAGGGCTTAGAAGGGATAAATTTTGACGGTATATTTGTCTTTATGGGCCTTATTCTTATGGTCGTAGCTGTCGTTGGTATTGTTGCAGGTGTTAAGGCGCTCT